>Ga0256831_1000381_pt1 | contig 23077 bp, 16 predicted proteins | sample 132544metaG_FD_189087 | JGI IMG/M metagenome (GOLD analysis project Ga0256831, IMG submission 189087) | Hydrothermal vent microbial communities from Lau Basin, Pacific Ocean - 132-544 | ecosystem: Environmental > Aquatic > Marine > Hydrothermal vents | place: Pacific Ocean: Lau Basin | collected... | reverse complement strand
GGCTCACAAAACTTTACATTGTAAAACACAACACCCCTTGCCCCACTTATCTCCATCAGTGATTTTATGAATTCAAACCTCTCATCAAAGCTGTTTCCCTTGGTAGGGTCTGGGGTAGCATTTACTATGCGTTCAGCCATCCTTTCAAAGGGGTCATCGGAATTTCCCTTACCATAAACCCTTCTCATACAGCACGCCATATCATCGATCGCAACAAAGCCATCCATGTTATCGATTGCATCAAGGATTTCCATGGGCTCTGGCAGGAGTCCAGAAAGCACAACCCCAATTTTTTTCAGCTTCCCGCTCGATGCATGCAGCAGGGCGTAGTTAAGGATACTTTTGAACATATCTGGGGGCAGATACTCCCGTGCCCTTAGCAGAGTGTAGAACTCCCTACTTGAAAGTGGCAGATTTTCCCTGCTTCTGTAAAACTTAGCCACAAGTTCATCTATCTCTTCCTCTTTTTTTATCTCTTCCAATAGTTTTTCGCTATCAGGCTCAAATCCACAGAATTCAGCAAGTTGTCTGTAAATCCTTTTGAGTTCGTTTGACAGAAATTCCACATTCTCTATGTTCTTTTCCCTTGGCAGGTATATTGTAATCAACTCCTGTTTGGGCTTTATGAAGTCTTTGAAGATGCTTCCAAGCCCCTGAAGTGAATCGCATGAGTGGGGAACGGCTACTATGTCTGCAACATCCAGCTTCCCGTTCAGGTAGAAGGCAAGTCCACTTTGAACCACACTGCATATGTACGATTGCAGGTGTGCATTTGCTTTTTTTGTATCTATTTTTGGTGGTCCCCATACTTCTATGGGCTGAATGTTAAACGCTCTGAAGAGTTCCCTCGGATAGTGAATTGGGTATATGGCGGCTATTTTTTTACCTTCGGCTCTGGCTTTTTCTATTACTTCTCTTCTTGTAGGTATCTTAATGTGAAGCATTTTTCCTCTTCTGTATCTCCTCTTCCCTCAACTTTTTCCTCAAAATCTTTCCTATGGCGCTTTTTGGAAGCGAATCTCTAAATTCTATTTCACTGGGAACTTTGTATGGGACAAGGTGTTTTCTGAAAAACTCTTTGAACTCATCCTCTGTGGCGGTTTCGCCCTCTTTCAAAACTATATAAACCTTTATTTTTTCGCCTTTGTAGTCATCTGGGATGCCAACCGTTATACCCTCTTTCACCTTTGGATGCATGTAGAGGACTTCATCTATCTCGCTTGGAAATACATTGAACCCGCCAACAATTATCAAATCCTTTTTTCTGTCTGTTATGTAGAAGTAGCCATCCTTGTCCATATACCCAATATCTCCCGTGTATAGCCAGCCATTCTTGATTGTTTCTTCTGTTTCTTTCTTTTTGTTCAGGTATCCAAGCATCATTGTCGGGGTTTTCAGTATAATCTCACCGTTCTGGTTGGGTTTTAGCTCTGTTTTACCATCTTCTAATGAGACTATCTTTGCGTCCACATCCGGGAACGGTAAACCTATGCTTCCCACCTTTTGCTTTCCGAAGTATGGATTTGCCATGATTGCCGTTACGGCTTCCGTTAAACCATACCCTTCAATAACCCTGCACCTTGCCTTATTCTCAAAGTTTTCTTTAATCTTTTTGGTTAGGGGTGCAGCACCGACCCACACAGCTTTCAGGGATGTGAAGTCGTAGTTTTCTATATCTGGTAGGCTTGATAAGGCAGTTAAAATCGTTGGGACAACGGCAGTCATGGTGGGTTTGTATTTTTGAATATTCTTCGCCATCTCTTTTGCATTAAAACGGGGCATTAAAATAATGCTCATCCCGTTGAATATGGATGAGTTCATACAGACATTCATGCCATACCCGTGAAACATGGGGAGTACAGCAAGGATTCTATCGTCAGGTCTCAAATGTCCCCAGCTCGATATTTGGTGAACATTGGCTACCACCGCAAAGTGGGATAACATGATACCTTTGGCTGTGCCAGTTGTTCCGCCAGAGTATATCAGCACGGCAAGCGAGTCTGGGTCTGATTTAACTGGTGTGAATGAAACCTTTTGTCTTATAAGCCCTTTTAGGTTGCCAACTCTTCTCTTTATGCCCCTTAGTTGTCTTTCCTCTTTGAGTTTCATTACGAGCTTCAGCGGGAACGGTAAGAAATCCGATATATAGCTTACAATTGGTTTTCTCAGTTTCAGACTTTCGGATATATTTAGAGCTTTCTTTGCAAACTGGGGTATAGTAATGATGAGTTTGGCATTGCTATCTGAAACCTGATAGTGCAGTTCGCTTTCTGTATATAGCGGGTTCAGGGGCACAACTGTGCAACCTGCTTTTAAGATGCCGTAGTAGGATATTATGTAGCCAGGAAAATTTGGCAGAAGAAGGGCAACTCTGTCGTCTTTTGTTAAACCCATCTTTACGAGGCTGTGAGCAAGGCTATCTGAGAACTCCTTAATCTGTTTGTAGGTTAGGGTATTTCCATAGAAGATGGATAGAATATTGTCTGGGTGCCTTTCTGCGGAGCGCTCAAGCAACTCGTAAATAGGGTAGTGTGGATACTCTATGCTGATAGGTGTTTCGTTATCGTAAAAGTTAAGCCAGGGTTTTCCGCTCATACCAACCTCCCTTATCTAATTTACCATTTCCTGTTAAAATTTTAAAGTGGAAAAGCTATGTATTCACATTTTTCTATTCTGGTTGTATAATTGCTTAAAAAACAAAAAGGAGGTTGTTATGGCTTTTGATGAGTACACCCAGTTTGATGGCATGGGCATTGCTGATCTGATAAAAAAAGGAGAGATTTCTCCTTATGAGGTGTTAGAGGAAGCAATTACGAGAACGGAAAGGATAAATCCTAAGATAAACGCCGTTATAACAAAGATGTACGATGAGGCAAAGAGATTGATAGAGCAGGGACTGCCTGAAGCCCCTTTTAAGGGAGTTCCTATAATGCTTAAGGATATTCTTCAGCTTTACAGAGGGGTTAGATACACTCTTGGCTCAAAGCTGTTTAAAGACTATGTGCCAGACATAGATTCTGAATATGTGAAAAGACTGAAAAAAGCGGGATTTGTGATTATGGGCAAGACAAATGTGCCTGAATTTGGTTTGATGGGTGTTACGGAGCCTGAATTTTTTGGCCCTGCACGCAATCCGTGGAACTTAGAACATACACCCGGGGGCTCAAGTGGTGGTTCTGCAGCCGCAGTTTCCGCTGGTCTGGTGCCGATTGCAACGGGAAACGATGGCGGTGGCTCAATAAGAATACCGTCATCCTGTTGCGGTTTGTTTGGTCTGAAACCATCGAGGGGAAGGACACCAAACGGTCCAACAGAGGGAGAGGTCTGGATGGGGCTTGTTGTTCAGCATGTTATAACGAGGAGTGTTAGGGATTCTGCGATGGTGCTTGATTTGACGCATGGTGCAGATGTGGGCTCTCCCTATGAAATAAAGGAGCCGAACTACTCCTATTATGAGGCGATACAAACGCCTCCAGAGAGACTTAGAATAGCTTTCAGTGTCGATATGCCGCTGGGTGGCAAGCTGCACCCCGCTTGCAGAAGTGCTGTTTTGAAAACTGCCCAACTTTTGGAGGACTTGGGACATATTGTTGAGGAGGCGAAACCAGAGCTCAGTTTTGAAGAGCTCGCCCAGAGTTATATTGTGGGTATGTTTGGTGAGGTGAATTTCTTTTTGAAAAGGGCTGAGAAGCTTCTAAACAGAAGGGTGAAGAGGGGCGATGTTGAGGATACAACTTGGCTCATTGCGAGAATTGGTGAGGCTGTACCAATATGGAAGGCAAGCTGGGCTAAGTTTGTCTGGGACAGTGCAGCACGCACTATGGGTCAGTTCCATCAGAGATACGATCTGTACATGACGCCCACGATGTCCTACCCGCCTGCAAAAATTGGGGAGTTGACACCCTCGGATGTGGAGAGAAAGGTTGTGGCATTGATAGAGTCTCTGAGGGTGGAAAAGTTATCTATAGTTGTGAAGAACTTTGAAAAACTTGCCTACAGACAACTTTCAAGGATGCCTTTTACCCAGCTTGCAAATCAGACGGGTCAACCTGCCATGAGTGTCCCTCTGTATATGACCAAAAACAGCAACCTTCCGATAGGTGTCCACTTTATGGCTAAATTTGGAGATGAGGTTACACTGCTCAAACTTGCGGCGCAGCTTGAAAAAGCCAAGCCGTGGTTTGATAGGATGCCTAAGATTTAATCAAGCTTTCCATGGCTTGCTCTATCTTTTTGTTGAGCAAGCCAGCCTCTTTCAGGCTTGACACAAGTAGGTTTGGATTATTTAAGAAATCCAGGAAGAACAGAATTTCAGAGGTTTTTATGTAGGCTGTGAACGGGTCGTTTAGAGCCTGGGGCAGTATTGTTTTTAAGATTTGGTAAACGGGAAGCTCTCTGTACCTTTTTATTTTGCTTGCCCTCTCAATGGTTTTCATCACATAAAATGTCACTATTTTTTCGATGGATGTATGTTCCCTGTGTCCTGGTAAAATTGTATACCCTTTTAAAATTGGCATTTTCTTTATCGTGTCGCAGTAAGCTTTGTAGTTATTGAACCTATCCATTGTTTCATAATCTATGTCAAACAGTGGGGTTTGATATATTTCATCCAAGAGTACATCACCCGTGATTGCATAATCTCCTATCAGGTAAACTGCATCCGATTTTGAGTGTCCCGGGCATAGTATAAACTTAACAGGAGCATCCCATGAGGAGTCCTCCAAAATTTTGTAATTGATGGGGAAGGGTATGCTGTGCACAAAGTTGTATAGCATCGTTTCCATCTCTTTTATTAGTTTATCGTCAAATCCGTAACCTTTTAGGAGCTCTTTGGATAAAGAGATTCGCTTGTCTAAGTTGGTAAATTTTAGGTGATCCATAAGTGGTAGGAATATTGTAGCATCTGTGTTTCTTGCGAGAAAGTTCTCAAGGCCGTAATGGTCTGCATGGCAGTGGGTTATAAATATGTATCTGAGCTTTTTTAGGTCGATTTTCTCCTTTACATAGGCTAATGCTTCGATTGTAAAGGGTCCCGTGTCAAACATGACAGTATAGTCATCCACATCGAAGATATATAGATGAACGGGACCCACTGGATATGGCGTGTTTAAAGTGTGTCTTTTGTAATTCATGAAGAAAAAAGGGGCTTAAAGCCCCTTGGAAGTAATTAGAAGATGTATTTTTCCTGCTCTATCAGGGCATCTGCAAGTTTCCTTTTTGCATCCAGCAAGCCGTATGCGTCGTATCTTGTGAACCTTCTAATTCCACTCAGGATGGATTGCAGTGCGTCTCCGCCCACATAGTATGCACACTTCTTGGCTGCCTCTTCTATTTTTGTAGCCGCCTCAAAGGCAGATGTTACGACAACAGCATCGTAAAGAGGAGCTTTCTTTTCACTCACCATGGTCAAAGCCTTTTCAGCCCTGAGCACGGCGCTTTCCAGTGCAAATATATACATAGCAATATCAGCCAGAGAGAACAGAATCTCCTCTTCCTGCTTAATCTTATCCATATATTTTTGGACTGCTATACCGCTCAATGCCAGGAACAGGGTCTTTAAATCTGATATTAATTTCTTCTCTTTTGCAAATTTTACAGACTCATCAATCTCCTCGAAAGATGGGGTAATCAACTTTTCAAATGCCTGCATGGCTGCCTGTTGCAGGGGTAGTTCCCCTTTGAGTGATTTTTTAAGCATCAAGCCAGGAATGAGATACCTGTTTATTTCATTTGTTCCCTCGAAAATCCTGTTTATTCTTGCATCTCTGTAATACCTCTCTGCTGGATAGTCGCAGGTGAATCCATATCCGCCGTAAATCTGAACAACCTCATCAACAACATAGTCTAAAGCTTCACTTCCAAACACTTTGGAGATGGAGCACTCTGTTCCAAACTCTTCCATAGCCTTCTGTCTTTTTTCGTAGTAGTCTGGGTCGTTCGGGTCGAGTTTTGATATCTCCTGGTCGTACAGGTCAGCAAGCCTGTAGTTCAGCGCTTCGCCCATAAAAATCTTTGTTATCATGTTTGCAAACTTCTCTTTTATCGCACCGAACTGAGAGATGGGCATTTTAAACTGTTTTCTCTGGTTTGCATATTGTATTGCATCCCTTAATGCGTATTTTGCTCCACCGATGGCTGCCACAGAGAGCAAAAACCTTCCCTCATCGAGAACGCTGAAAGCTATTTTATAACCCTTTCCGGGTGTTCCAAGCAGGTTTTCTGCTGGAACCTTGACATTGTCGAACATTACAGGTGTTGTGGAAGAGCCCCTGATACCCATCTTTTCCTCTTCTCTACCTATCTCAACACCTTCAAAGCTTCTCTCCACGAGGAATGCAGCGTAGTCGGTTTTGTTGATTTTTGCAAAAACCGTGTAGAGATTTGCAATCGCACCGTTTGTGATAAATATCTTTGAACCGTTGAGTATATAGTATTTTCCATCCTCTGTGGGTGTTGCATTTGTGGATATGCTCATGGCGTCGCTGCCTGCATCTGGCTCTGTCAGGCAGTAAGCTGCAATCCATTCTCCAGTTGCCAGCTTCTCTAAGTATTTATCCTTTTGCTCTTTTGTTCCATAGTAGATTAGGGGTAGGCTGCCAATTCCTATATGTGCAGCAAATGCGACGGCAACAGAACCAGCGCCACCCATTTTATCTGCAACGGCTACAACGGTTTTTGTATCCAGATCGACACCACCATACTCCTCAGGTGCATACACACCCAAAAGACCCAGCTCTGCAGCCTGTTTGAGTTTCTCTTTCAATAAATCCAGGTTGTGTTTGTCTATCTCTGGTATGTCGGGGACGATTTCGTTCATAACGAACTGCTCAACCATTTCAGCCATCTGTTTCTGCTCTTCGTTCATCTCCTCTGGTATTGCTATATCTTTGCTCTCGATGTCCTTTATTATGAACTCTCCACCTTTCATCTAACACTCCTCCTTTTAATTTTAGGTTCTTTCAAATACGGCAGCAGCTCCCATTCCACCGCCTATGCACATTGATACTATTCCATATCTTACATTGCCTCTGCGTTTCATCTCATGAAGCAGTGTCGCAGTGAGCTTTGCTCCTGTGCATCCCAATGGATGGCCTAAGGCGATAGCTCCACCGTTAACATTTACAATGGATTCGTCAAGCCCAAGCTTTCTTATGCAGTATAGGGACTGTGATGCAAATGCCTCATTGAGCTCAATTAAGCCTATATCGTTCAATGTTAGTCCTGTTTTCTTTAAAACTTCGGGTATGGCCACAGATGGTCCAATGCCCATAATTTCGGGTGGGACACCCTTAACAGCGAAGGCTACAAACCTTGCCATTGGGTCTTTGCCTATTTTTTTCAAAAAGTCCTCGGATACCACCAGAGCTGCTGCAGCACCGTCTGTCATTTGTGAGGCATTGCCTGCTGTTACAGTTCCGCCAACCTTGAATGCGGGTTTTAACTTAGCCAGTGCTTCGAGGGTTGTGTCAGGCCTTACACCGTCGTCTATGTCCACTATCTCCTTCTCCTTAACAACCTTGCCATCTACCAGTTTTGTATGCTCAATCTCCACGGGTATAATTTCATCTTTAAATTTACCCTCTTCGATGGCTTTAGCCGCTTTCATGTGGCTGTTGTATCCGAATTTGTCTTGGTCTTCTCTCGATATATTGAACTTCTCAGCAACAATTTCTGCCGTGATTCCCATCGATGTATAGGCTTCTGGCCATTCGTTTACTAACTCTGGGTTGGCTGAAAACTTGTTTCCACCCATGGGAACCATTGTCATACTCTCTGTTCCGCCTGCGATAATACAATCTGCAAATCCTGTCATTACACGCTCTGCAGCAAGCGCTATGGACTGCAAGCCAGAAGAACAGAATCTGTTAACGGTCATTGCTGGAATTTCGTAGGGAAGACCAGCTATGTGGCATGCTATCCTTGCAACATTCATTCCCTGCTCGGCTTCAGGGAAGGCGCATCCCAGTATAACATCCTCAATATCGTTTACATCAACCCCTGTCCTTTCAATCAAACCCTTTATGGCAACGGCTGCCAGATAATCGGGTCTTGTATTTTTAAACTTACCCTTTTTAGCCTTGCAACCTGGTGTTCTGTAAGCTGCCAAAATGTATGCCGCTCTCATTTATTTTACCTCCTTAATTCCTTAATGGTTTTCCAGTTTTTAACATGTGCTGGATTCTCTCAACAGTTTTCTTATTTCCGCAAGCCTTTAAGAATGCCTCTCTTTCAAGGTCGAGCATGTACTCCTCAGTTATCGGTGTTCCTGGAAGCACATCACCGCCGCACATCACATCTGCTATTAAGCCACCCAAATACTCCTCATACTCTGTTATCTGGTTGCCCATCTTCATGTTCCATAACTGTGATTTTATTGTGGCTGCTACATCCCTGCCCGGTGCTGGAATATCTTCTCTCGGTTTCTTTGGCCTATAGTTTGTTGCAAGGGCAAGCACTTTCATTTTTGCGTCGTATATAAGGTTGTCTATGTTCATCGTTACGGAGTCTCCATGCCTTAGGTATCCCATCTTGAACAGCTCATCTGCACTCGTGGATACCTTGGCCATACCTATATTCTGGAATCCCTTAAAAATCAAAGGTGAAACATCTATACCGTTGTTTTCTGCCAACTCGATAGCCCTCAGTGCAACCTCTTTTGTTCCACCGCCTGCAGGAATTAATCCAACTCCTACCTCAACAAGCCCCATGTAGGTTTCAGCATGTGCACAGACCGCATCTGCATGGAGACAGATTTCACAACCACCGCCCAGGGTTAGAGCGTGTGGTGCTGCCACTACAGGGACTTTAGAGTATTTAATCAACATCGTTGCTTTCTGGAAAGTCCTGACAGCTTCAGCTAAAAGTGCAAAGTCACCTTCTGCGATGAGGCTTGCTATGAACATCAGGTTTGCACCTGCAGAGAACGCCTTTCTGTCCTCATTTGCTATTACAACACCGACACCCTCTTTTTCAGCTCTTTTGATGGCTTTATTAAGCATAGTTATGATTTCTGCGCCGATTGCGTTCATCTTTGTGTGGAACTCGACCAAGAATACTCCATCGCCAAGGTCTAAAATATCTGCCCCAGAGTTGCTTTCCACAACCCTGTTTGCTGATTTGAGTAGCTCTATGCTGATGTATGTCTTTGGATACTCTATCTGTTTGTATGTCTTTCCTACCAGGTCGTAGTAGTACTTCTTGCCCTCTTCGAGTTTATAGATAGTTTCAACACCTTTTATTACATCCGGAACCTTAACTCCCTCTTTTTCACACCTTTCGATGAAGTATTTTACGCCTATTGCGTCTAACATCTCAAAAGGTCCAAGCTCCCATCCAAAGCCCCACTTCATAGCGTTGTCAATGTTGACAACATCGTCTGCTATCTCGGGGATTCTCTTGATTGAGTAGATTATCGTATCCCTTGTGTTTTTCCATGCAAACTCAGCCGCTTTGTCGTTTCCTGTTATTACAGCTTTCAGCCTCTTTCTTGGATCATCTATCTGCTTTGCTGTTTCAATTGATGGGAATTTCGGCTTTTGCAGTGGAACATACTCCATTTTGTTGTAATCGAAGTAGTATCTTTTTGTTCCCTCGGGGGTTTTCTCCTTTTTATAGAATCCCTGCTTGGTTTTGTTACCCAAAAGCCCCATTTCGACCATCTTTTTGACAAACTCTGGAACTTTGAATATCTCTCTTTCATCATCGTCTTTCAAAAGCTCGTAGGTGTTCTCAGCAACATGAACGAGTGTGTCGATACCCACTAAATCTCCCGTTTTGAATGCTGCTGAGCCAGCCCTTGCCGTTGCTGGGCCTGCAATCTTATCCACCTCTTCTATGGTTAAGTCCATCTCAAGCATGTATTTCATTCCGTTGAGCATGGAGTATACGCCAATTCTATTTGCTATGAAGTTGGGAGTGTCCTTTGCATACACGATGCCCTTACCCAGCCTGTGGGCAATAAAATCTGCCATATCTTTAACAACGCTCTGGTCTGTGTATTTGGATGGAACTATCTCAACAAGCCTCATGTACCTTGGCGGGTTGAAAAAGTGGGTGACAAGGAAGTTTTTCCTGAACTGTTCAGGGATGTAATCCGCCATCTCATTAATGGAGAGTCCACTTGTGTTGGTTGATAGGACGCTATTAGGGTTCAGATGGGGAACAACCTGGTCTAAGAGCTTCTTTTTTATGTCCATATTTTCCACAACAACTTCGATAACCCAGTCGTAATCCTTGATTTTGGGCATATCGTCCCTGAAATTTCCCACAGTGATAAATGATGCGTAATCTTTCAGGTAAAAGGCCGCTGGTTTTGCTTTGAGTGCTGCCTCAAGCCCCTTCTTTGCAATTTTGTTGGGGTCATCATCGCTTGGCAGGTCGAGCAGGAGCACTTCAATGCCAGCATTTGCAAGATGTGCAGCTATGGTTGAACCCATAACGCCAGCACCTAAAACTGCAACTTTGTTAATTTCCCTCATACACTAACCTCCTTCATTTATTTCTTTCTATCTATTGACTGCATGTGAAACAACTTCCCTCATCGGAGTAGAGACACTCAATTTTATCGGCGTATTTCTGGTATATTACCCTTCTTTTCAGCTTCAGTGTGGGTGTTAGCTCTCCACCTTCAATGGTGAAATCCTGTGGAACGATTACAAACTTCTTGATGGTTTCATAGCGGGCAAGCTGTTTGTTGACATTCTCTACCTCTTTCTTAAAGAGCTCTATAATTTTTTCGTTTTTGGCAAGGTCTGAGATGTCGAAGTATTTCAACTTATGTTGCTTTGCGTACTCTAAAACCCTCTCTATGTTCATCGTTAACACTGCAACCAGGTATGGCTTTTTGTCTCCATAGACAAAAGCGTTGGATATGTATTTGCTATTTTTAAGCAGGTTTTCTATTGGAGCTGGTGCTATGTTTTTGCCCCCAGCCGTAACAATCAACTCTTTCTTTCTGTCGGTTATATAGATAAAGCCCTCTTCGTCCTGTTTTCCTATGTCGCCAGTTTTGAAGAACCCTTCCTCGTCGAATGCCTCTTTTGTTTTCTCCTCGTCTTTGTAGTAGCCCTTCATTACCTGTGGACCCCTAAACAGAAGCTCTCCGTCTTCTGCAATCTTTAGCTCTGTCTTTTCAAGCAGTGTTCCAACGGAGCCAAACTTCATTTTCTCGAAGGTGTTTACGCATAACACAGGCGATGTTTCTGTTAATCCATAACCCTCAAGAACAGGCAAACCTATAGACCAGAAGAATTTGTTTATATCCTGATTTAAGGGTGCGCCACCAGAAACAAATGTTTTTAGATTTACAAGCCCTAACTTCTCCCTCAACTTTGAAAAGACGAGGTTGTCAAAGAGTTTGTATCTAAAGCTCAATCCTGACGACGGTTTCTGCCTTTTAACATAGATAGTTTCTGTGTACTCCTTGCCCGTTGCTATGGCTTTGTGAAACAGGTTCTTTTTGAAATCACTTGCCTCATGAACAGCGTCAAATATCCTTGAGTGAATTTTCTCAAGCAGTCTTGGCACGGTAACAATTATTGTCGGTTTGAACTCGACCATATTCTCTGCGATCTTTTCTATGCTCTCTGCATAAGCTATTCTTGAGCCGTGTGCTATCGGCAGGTAGTGGCTGTCAGCCCTGCCAAGGATGTGGCTGTATGGTAGAAACGACAGAAATATGTCGTTTTCGGTTACGAGGTCTTTGGCTTTCTTGTTTATATAGTAGATGTTTGAGAGAATGTTTCTGTGACATAGCACAACGCCCTTTGGAACCCCTGTTGTTCCAGAGGTGTAGATAACCGTAAATGTATCTTCAGGGTCTATGCTATCTATGGATTTTTCAATCTCTTTAATCTCCTCTTCTTTTAAGGGAACTGACATCTCTGTTAACTGATAGAAGGTTAAAACGGGGAGTTTCTTGTCGGGGAGAAATCTATCGTGTGCCACAACCATCTCGACACTTGGTATTTCATCCTTTATCTCTAAAAGTTTTAAATATTGAGACCTGTCGGACACTATTACAATCTTGGCTTCGGAGTGATTGATTATGTATGAAACCTGTTCGGGTGTGTTTGTGTGGTAAATGGGTATAACCCAGGCACCAAGGTTCATTATACCAAAGTCTGCCAATGACCACATGGGGCGTGTTTCTGAAAGAATTGCCACCTTATCCCCTTTTTTGACACCTAATTTCTTAAGCCCCCTTGAAACCATGAGCGTTAGTTTGTAGAACTCTTCATAGGTTAAATCGACAATCTTTCCATTTTTTTTGTAAGATATTGCAATTTTATCTTTGTATTTCCTTGAGCTTGCTCTCAACATATCGGGCAGTGATTTGTATTGCCACTCCATCTCACACCCCCCTGAGTATTTCTTTGATTAATTAGTATCAGCATTTTACGTAAAAGTCAAGTATGAAATTGCATAACTTCCCAAATTTTTTGGCTTTAAGCCGTTAAGTAAGGATTGGATAGCTTCTTGGGTTGCGATGTTTTGTATTTTTATCTGTGTGATTTAGATTACATGTTGAGCTTTCGAACAAAAGTTTGTAAAATTTAATTACATTGACGGGAACGTAAGGAGGTGTATATGTTTGAAACAGCTTTAACAAGAGAGCTGGGCATCAGATATCCTATCATTCAGGGTGGGATGATGTGGATTTCAAGGAAGGAACTTGTTTCTGCAGTTTCCAATGCAGGTGGTCTGGGCATACTGTCGGCTTTGACATTTGACACTCCTGATGCCCTTGCCGAAGAGATAGAACAGACAAGAAAGATGACAGATAAGCCCTTCGGTGTGAATTTGACCTTTCTCCCAACACTGAAGCCCGTGGATTATGGGGTATATGTTGATGTAATAGTGGAAAGTGGTGTAAAGATAGTTGAGACTGCTGGCAGGAATCCCGAGAAGTACATGGATAAACTAAAGGGGGCGGGTATAAAGGTAATCCATAAATGTACTTCAATCAGGCATGCTAAGAAAGCTCAGGCTATAGGGTGCGACTATGTTAGCATAGATGGTTTTGAGTGTGCGGGTCATCCAGGTGAGGACGATGTGACATCCTTGATTTTGGTGCCAAGGGCTGTGGATGAGCTGGATATACCCGTTATAGCGTCTGGAGGTTTTGGAGATGGAAGGGGGCTTGTTGCGGCTCTATCCCTGGGGGCTCAAGCTGTAAATATGGGGACTCGCTTTATGATGACAGAGGAAGCCCCAATTCATCCAAAAGTTAAAGAGGTTTTGCTTAAAGCTAAAGAGACCGACACTATACTGATAGAGAGGAGTTTAAAGAATACCATGAGGGTATGGAGAAATGAGCTTTCTGAGAAGATAGCAGAGATGGAAAGAAAAGGGGCTACGCTTGAAGAGCTTGCACCACTCTTGAGCGGTAGAAGAAGCTTTGAGTATATAATGAGGGGTGAACCAGAAAAGGCTTTGGTGGCGTGCGGAGAGGTCATAGGGTTGATAGATAGTGTGCCAACAGTTGAGGAGGTCATAAGAAGCATTATTGAGCAGGCGAAAGAAGTGATAGAAAGAAACTATGCTTTAATAAGCAAATTTAAATAAAAAAGGGGCTTTTCGCCCCTTTAAGGTTTTAAAGAAGGGTGGCAATTAAGCCTATCCAAGAGCCTTCTCGACCAGTTGAACGATATCTAAAACTTCGTTTTTCTCCTCTAAGGATAGATCTTTAACACCGTCGTCTAACATTATCATGCAGAAAGGACAGGCTGTAACTATATCCCTTGCACCGGTTTCGTTAGCCTGCTCGGTTCTTACCCTGTTCATCCTTTCTCCCTCTTCTTCCATCCACATCATTCCGCCACCAGCACCGCAGCAGAAGCTAAAGTTCCTGCTGCGCTTCATCTCCTTAAGCTCCATGCCCAGGGCTTTGAGTATCTCCCTTGGCTCTTCATAGATGCCTGAGTGTCTTCCTAAATAGCAGGAGTCGTGGAATGTGGCGGTTTCTTTAAACTTCTTCTGTATCTTGAGCCTGCCTTCATCGATTAGCTGTTTTATAAACTCTGTATGGTGAACGACCTCAAAGAAATCCCCTCCAAATTTCGGGTACTCATTTTTGAGTGTGTAATAACCGTGTGGACAGGTTGTAACGATTTTTTTGATATTGTATTGCTTAAAGAGTTCTATGTTTTCCAGGGCAAGGTTGTAAAAGAGGTACTCATTTCCAAGTCTTCTTGCATTATCTCCGCAGCACTTCTCTTTTTTGCCCAGGACTGCAAACTTTACGCCCGCTTTTTGTAGAACCCTCACGAAGCTCTGTGAAATCTTCTTACCCCTATCGTCGAAGGCGCCAGCACACCCAACAAAGTATAGAACCTCTATATCTTTCTCCTCATCCACAGTTTTTACATTCAGCCCTTTAGCCCAATCCATTCTGTAGCTTGGACTCATACCCCACGGATTGCCGTTGACCTCCATGTTGTTGAACGCTTCCATAAGTTTCTCTGGAAACTTGGCTTCTGTTAAGACAAGGTACCTCTTTAAATCCACCATAGACCTTATATGCTCATTGCTCACAGGACACACTGCCTGACATGCCCCACAGGTTGTACACTGCCACAGCGCTTTTTCTGGGATTTGGACGCCGTATTCAAGGTAAGAGTTTGTTGGTAGCTCTTTGTTAAACTCCTCTGTGGTGAGCGGTGTCAAATCCTTGTTCTCTTTGAGGTTTTCAGCGTTTTCAAACAGGTTTTCTTTGATGGATAGGATTATCTCCCTTGGCACAAGTATCTTACCTGTGTTGGCAGCGGGGCATGCTTGTGCGCATCTTCCACACTCCGTACATGCGTAGCCGTCGTGAACCTGTTTCCATGTAAGCTCGTTTACATTTTTTACACCAAAGCTTTCAGCCTCTTCGTCTTCAAAATCCAGTTCCCTTAAGTCCATAGAGGGTCCAAGATTTGCAAAGTAGTTGTTGGGAATACCAGCTATCAGGTGCAAATGTTTGGAGTTTGGTATGAAGTCTAAGAAGGCTAAAAGAACGATTACATGTAACCAGTATGCAATTTTGTAGCCTATGGGGGAGTATTTTATGTGAAAAGCCTTATAGACAAAACTTGAGAATGGTTGATATGGATTTAAAACTCCCTCTTTTGCCATCTCGGAGGCAGACATGTAGACAAGGGTTATCATGAGTGTTGTAATGAATAAGAGTATCAGGTAGGCGCTGAAGTGGTAGCTTAACTTCTTTGGTCTCCAGATTAATCTCCTTGCGAAAGCCATTACCATGGCTATTAAGACAACAAGAACGAAGAAATCCTGTGAAAACTGGTAGATGTGGTAGAGAGTTTTTCCCAAAAAAGCGTAGCTAAAACCAGGAAAGAGTCCCTTGAGTAAGAGCTCTATCTCTCCAAACAGTAGGACTACAAACCCAAAAAACAGCATGGCGTGCATAACGCCAGCGTAGTTTATATCCGGGTCATTGACCTTGAAGTGGCAGAGTTGAAGCAGACCGTTTTTAAAGGCGTTCAGGAGCCTTTTCCCCGGATTATCAAATCTGTTCTCTGGTTGGGCAAATTTAAGGAGGCTATAGAGGTAGTAAACCCTGAAGAAGAAGTATCCAAAACTTGCCACTATCAGGATTGCAAGAATTATCCTTTCAACAGCTTCCATTACCATCACCCCTCACAAGAATTGATTTTTCTGTAAACCTGAAAAATAAGGAAAGGGGAGAGCCCCCTTTAAAGCTATTTGAGAAGGTACTTTGATATGACTATTCTTTGAATCTCGTTTGTTCCCTCGTATATCTCCGTTATTTTTGCGTCTCTGTAGTATCTCTCCATCTCGTACTCTGTTATGTATCCGTATCCGCCATGTATCTGGAGAGCCTCTTTTGTTACATATGTAGCGGTTTCTGAAGCGTAAGCCTTAGCCATTGATGATTTAATGATTAGGTCTGAGTAGCTTGCAAGACCCTTTTTCATATTATCCTTTATCCATGCTGACTCATAAACAAGGAGCCTTGCAGCCTCTATCCTCATCGCCATGTCTGCAAGCTTGAACTGTATCGCCTGAAAAGCACTTATCGGTTTTCCAAACTGTTTTCTCTCTTTGGAGTACTCCAAAGCCCTTTCAAATGCCCCTTCAGCAATACCCAAAGCCTGTGCGGCAATACCTATCCTTCCACCGTCGAGCAAGTCCATTGCGATCTTGAACCCTTCTCCCTCTTTGCCAAGCAGGTTTTCCTTTGGTATCTTTACATTATCCAGAGCAAATGCTGTTGTGTATGTTCCTCTAATGCCCATCTTCTCTTCATGCCTTAAAACTTCAACGCCTTCTGTCTTTAAATCGAGTATGAAAGCATCTATTCCCTTGTGTCTCAAGGATTTATCGTGTGTTGCAATCAGTATTCCAATGTCCCTGTATCCACCGTTTGTAACAAAAATCTTGGTTCCGTTCGCTATGTAGTAGTCTCCCTCTTTTTTGACTGTTGTTGAAACATTAGCCGCATCACTCCCTGCCTCGGGCTCGGTAAGAAGGATGCACCCTATCTTTTCGCCCTTTGCCAGTGGTGTTAGGTATTTCTGCTTCTGCTCTTCCGTTCCAAACTCGAGTATGGGGTTGCATGCTAAAGATGTGTGTGCTGAGATTAAGACACCTGTTGATGCACAAGCCTTCGAAATCTCCTCAACAACGATTATATAGGAAAGAAAGCTTAAACCCGCACCGCCGTACTCCTCAGGTATGTATGTGCCAAAAAAGCCGAGTTCAGCAAGTTTTTTAATTATCTCATCGGGTATTTTGTGGTTTTTATCTATATCTTGAGCAATGGGTTTTAGCTCATTTTGAGCAAAACTCCTTGCCATATCCTGAACCATCTTTTCTTCTTCGGTCAATCTGAAATCCATAAGCAACTCCTTTAGCTATTTTTATATTGGGGTTTCCTTTTCTCTAAAAATGCTGATAAACCCTCTTTTGCATCATTTGTAGAAAATACAACACCAAACAGGTTTGCCTCATACTTTAAACCATCCTCTTTTGTCAGGTTGAATCCGTCCACAATGGATTTTTTTGCAAGCCCAACAGCTATAGCTCCATTCTTCATTATCTGTTTGGCTGTGTTTGTTGCCTCTTCCATCATTTCTTCCTTTGTTTTAAACACCTTCGACACTATGCCAAGCTCTCTGGCTTCATTTGCGTCTATCATCTTTGCTGTGAATATAAGCTCCTTGGCGACATTTTTACCCACCAACCTTGGGAGATTCTGTGTGCCGCCAAAACCTGGTATGATACCCAGGCTAACTTCAGGGAATCCTAATTTTGCGTTTTCAGTTGCGTATATAAAGTCGCATGCCAGGGCAAGCTCAAAGCCACCACCAAGTGCGTATCCGTTCACACAGGCTATAAAAGGTTTTTCTGATTGTTCCATTTTATTCAGGATTTCCTGCCCCATTCTTGCGAAGTTGACAGCTTCCCTTGGTGTGAGTTCTTTCATAAAGGCTATGTCAGCCCCAGCAACAAAAGCCTTTTCTCCACTTCCTGTGACTAAAACTACCCTGATTTCGCTATTTTCGTTGATATCACCAATGATTGTGTTTAGTTCGGACAAAACCTCATTGTTCAGGGCATTTAGCTTGTCAGGTCTGTTTATTGTCAGGTATCCTACTCCTTCTTTGACTTCGAGTATCACTTTATTCATTGCACACCCCCTATTTTGTGTAATCGTAAAAGCCCTTTCCTACTTTTCTTCCCAGCCTTCCTGATTCAACCATTTTTACAAGCAGGGGGCATGGTCTGAATTTCGGGTCTTTAAATCCGTTGTAGAGTACATTTTGAATTGCGAGCACCGTGTCGAGACCTATGAAGTCTGCAAGTACTAAAGGACCCATTGGCTGATTTGTACCTAATTTCATACCTTTATCAATGTCCTCTTTAGTTGCTATGCCCTCATATAGAACGCAGATTGCTTCATTTATCATTGGGATTAAGATTCTGTTCACTATGAAACCGGGATAGTCTTTGGCTAAAGCAGGGTCTTTATCCAGTGATCTTGCAAGCTCAAGAACGGTGTTGTAGGTCTCCTCACTTGTTGCAAGTCCCCTTATGACCTCCACGAGCTTCATTACAGGCACGGGGTTCATGAAGTGCATGCCTATAACTTTGTCAGGCCTTTTAGTTTGAGCAGAAAGCATTGTTATAGAAATGGACGAGGTATTTGAGGCAAGTATGGTGCCTTCTTTGACGGTCTCATCTAATTTTTTAAACAGATCTTTTTTTAACTCCTCATTTTCAGGTGCTGCCTCAACGCAGAAGTCCACATCTGCCACATCCTCTAATTTTGTTGTGGGCGTGATATTTTTTAGGGTCTCCTTAATCTGCTCTTCCTTTATCACTCCACTTTTAACCTGTCTGCCCAGGTTTTTTTCTATTGTTTTCAGTGCTTTGTCCAGTTGTGCGTCAGATACATCGTACATAACCACCTGATAGCCGTGTAGTGCAAAAACATGGGATATGCCATTACCCATCTGTCCTGCACCTACAACACCGACTTTTTTAATCATGGCTCGCCTCCTCAAACATTTTCAAAAATGGCTGCTACAGCTTCACCACCACCTATGCAGAGCGTGGCAAGACCGTATTTTGCATTCTGTCTCTTCATCTGTTTTACAAGTGTAGCCAAAAGCCTCCCGCCACTTGCTCCTATTGGGTGTCCTATGGAAACTGCACCGCCATTTACATTTACCTTTTCAACATCAAGCCCTAACTGTTTTATTGCGACCAACACAACAACTGCAAAGGCTTCATTTATCTCAAACAGGTCTATATCGTCTAACTTTAGCCCCGCCCTCTGAACACACTTTTCTATTGCTCCAACAGGTGCCTCCGGGAACAGCTCTGGAGCCAGACTGTTTGTAGAGTAAGCCACAAGCTTTGCCAAAGGTTTTAAGTTGTATTTTTTTATAGCATCTTCACTTGCCAGAATGCAGAGCGCAGCACCGTCTGAAATTGTGGATGAGTTTGCTGCGGTTACCGTTCCATCCTTGACAAAGGCAGGTCTCAGTGTGGGGATTTTATCCCATACCACCCTGAAAGGGTCTTCATCCTTATCGACTACGACTTCACCCTTCTTTGTTTTTATCGTTATAGGAACTATCTCCTCTTTCAATACACCATCTTCCGTTGCTTTCTGGGCTCTTTTGTAAGACCTTACAGCGTATTCATCCTGCTCTTCTCTTGAGATTCCGTGTTTCTTTGCTATGTTCTCTGCTATAACTCCCATGTGCATGTTGTTGTATGGATCCCATAGCCCGTCAAATACCATTCCATCTATTACTTCACCATTTCCCATTCTATATCCAAATCTTGCACTCTTTAGATAGTAGGGTGCCTTTGACATGTTCTCTGCACCGCCCGCAATGACGAGCTCTGAATCACCCACCATGATGGATTGTGCTCCAAGCATCACAGATTTTAAGCCACTTCCGCACACCTTGTTTATTGTCATGGCATGGACTTTGTATGGCAATCCAGCATATATGGCAGCCTGTCTTGCGGGAGCTTGACCTACACCTGCTGAGAGCACCTCACCCATAATAATCTCATCAAAATCATCACCCTTGAGCCCTGTTCTTTTCAGCATCTCTTTAATAACCTCGGACGCCAAAACGGGTGCTTCGATATCTTTTAGGGCTCCTCCAAAACTACCAAAAGGTGTCCTTAAAGCTTCAACTACATACACATCACGCATATTAACCTCCTATAAACCCTCAAAAAAGCGGGTTAGTCTTTAAATAAAGACTAACCCAAAATCCCTCTATAATCAAGAGGATAATTTCTCTGTTAACACTGGAACAAACTCTAACAAGTCTGCCACAACGAATACATCTGCCACTTCTGAAATTGGTGCGTCCTTATCTTTGTTGATGGCTACTATGAAGTTGGATTTTTTCATTCCTGCAAGGTGCTGTATAGCTCCTGAGATACCGCAGGCAACATAGAGTTTTGGAGCCACAGTTTGACCTGTGGTACCGACCTGCCTCTCTGGTGGAAGCCATCCTGCATCAACTACTGGCCTACTTGCTCCCAGTTCTCCGCCAAGGGCTTTGGCAAGCTTTTCAACTATCTCTATGTTCTCTTTCTTGCCAACGCCCCTTCCTGCGCTGACAATGATTTCAGCTTTGGTCAGGTCTACTCCACCTTTCTCTACTACTTCAAAGCCTTCAAACTCCAATCCCTCGTCCTGCGCATCAACATCTACACTCTCAACTTGAGCAGAGCCCTCTCTTGCGGGCGCAAATGCACCACTTTGCAGTGTTAACACAGCTTTCTGGGTATTTGGTTTAAGCAGTCTTCTCAACTTTGCGTTGCAGAACGGTACAACAAAACCTTCATCGGTTACCTCTACAATTTCAGATATTTGACCTGCATCCCATTTGAAGGCAATTCTTGGAGCCAAGTCCCATCCGTAGGATGAGTGGCTCAAAACGATGTAATCGGGGTTTTCCTTTTCTGCAACTTTAAGAATTAAGTCTCTGTGAACCTTTGGGTTGTACTCCTTAGCCTTAGAGACATCTGCAACATATACCTTACCGTTAAATTCTGGTTTTATATCTGTCGGGGCTACAAAAAAAGCAACCACTTCTGCACCTAACTTCTGTGCAAAAGCCACAAGCTCATAAAAAGAGTCATCTATATTACCGTTTTTATATTCACCAACGAGCAAAAGCTTCATTTCCTACCTCCTTAAATAATTGCTTTCTCTTTAAGTATTTTAATGAGTTTGTCTGCGATCTCGTCTGGAGCACCTTCAAGCACAATACCGCCCTTCTTCTTCTCGGGGATGAATGCCTTGAGGGTTATTACCTTTGGCTCAACATTCAGGAATTCAGAAACATTAAACTCTTTAAGCTCTTTTCTCTTTGCTTTCATTATGTTTGGCAGTGTTGGGTATCTAACTGTATTCAGACCAAGCTGGCATGTTAGAACCACAGGAAGGTTTGCTTTAACCTTTGCCTTTATCCCACCTTCGAGTTCCCTTTTTACATTTACCTTTCCATCGTTATACTCAAAATCTACTATGGTTGTAACGCAGTTGTAACCTAACATCTCAGCAACTAAAGCTCCAACCTGCGCAGAACCCCTATCCTCAGACTGCATACCTGTGAATATGATGTCGAAGTTTTTGTCCTTTGCGTAGTTTGAGATTATGGTAGCTATCTGATATGGGTCTTTTAGATGAGCTTCATCATCTTTGATGTGTGCGCCCTTATCTGCACCCAATGCAAGGGCTTTTCTGATGGCTTCTTTAACCCTGTCAGGACCGATGGATAGAGCGGTGATCGTTACATCCCCCAATTTCTCCTTTAACCTTACAGCCTCTTCTACAGCGTACTCATCATACTCGTTAATCTTGTAAGTTAAATCTGATTGATCGTACCAGAGACCATCGGAGCTTACTGTGAACTTTGATTCCATGTCTGGAACCTGTTTTACGCATACAAGAACATTCATTTTCAACCCCCCTAAAGATTTACTTTTTGTTTCTTGTTGGAAATATAAAAGATGTTTACGTAAATGTCAAGTAAAATCAAAAACTAATTTTTTCCTTGACTTAAAGAGCATTGTGTAATATATTCAGCACAGAAAAAATTTACGTAAGTGTGAGTGTGGGCTATGACGGAGATAGATAACAAAGAGTATTTTCAGATCGGAGAAGTTTCAAAGAAACTGGGTATAACACCAAGGACTATTAGGTACTATGAGGAGTTGGGTTTGTTAGACCCTCCTTTAAGGATAGAGAAGGGTATCAGGCTCTATTCCAAGGAGGACATCAAAAGGATTAAGTTTATCTTGAAACTCAAGGAGCTTGGTTTAACATTAAAAGAGATGCTTGAGCTTGCAGACATTTACAATCAACATAAGCAACCATTGAATATTATGCCCAAACTAATCGAGATTCTGGATAACCACATTGTTAAGATTGATGAAAAGATAGCCCGTCTTGCATCGTTAAGGAAAGATATTGTTGAGTACAGACAGCGAATAATGAAAATCATAGAGGAAGGAAGACTGGATGCAGAAAAAGAGGTTAAAAATGGTTGACTTCCATCCTGATTTTATGGTTAAATCCGCTTTTGGGTAGTTTGTGTAAATTTAAGTATTTTTTAAGTATTGGAGGTAGTTGATGAAACTTCATGAGTATCAGGCCAAAGAGGTTTTGGCAAACTACGGCATACCCGTTCCAGAGGGTAGGGTGACATATTTCCCCGATGAGGCATGGATGGTTTCAATGGAACTTGGACTTCCTGTTGTTCTCAAGGCTCAGGTTTTAACAGGAGGCAGGGGAAAGGCTGGAGGTGTTAGGATTGCAAGAACCTCTGATGAGGTGATGCAGATAGCCCAGGAACTGTTCGGTAAAAAACTTGTAACTAAGCAGACCGGTCCACAGGGTGTGGTCATAAGAAAATTGCTTGTAGAGAAGGCTGCCGATATAGATAGAGAGCTTTACTTTTCCATATTAGTTGACAGAACTACATCAAGACCTACGGTTATCGCTTCAAAGCGCGGAGGAATGAGCATCGAGGAGGTTGCGGAGCAGTACCCTGAAGATATTATAAAGATTCCTATCGACCCTGTTACAGGCTTTTTGCCCTATCAGATTAGAAGATTGAAGTACGACCTTGATTTAATGAGTTTAGAGAAGGAGGCTGCCAAGATTTTTAGTGCCCTTTATAAGGTGTTTATTGAGAAAGATTGCTCGTTGCTCGAGTTGAACCCGTTAGTTGTGACAAAATCGGGTCATCTATTGGCAGTTGACGCAAAGATGGATGTTGACGACAACGCCCTATATAGAAGGAAAGAGATATCCAGAATGAGGGATATTACTGAAGCAGACCCCGATGAGCTTGAGGCAAGGTTCTCTGGCTTGAACTTTATTAAGCTGTCTGGCAACATTGGATGTATGGTAAACGGTGCTGGTCTTGCAATGACAACTATGGATATTATTAAACTTGCTGGTGGCGAACCGGCTAACTTCCTTGATGTGGGTGGAGAAGCAACTCCAGAAACAATAGCAAAGGGTTTTGAGATAATTACAAGAGACCCGAAGGTAAAGGCTATC
>Ga0256831_1000380_pt1 | contig 23119 bp, 17 predicted proteins | sample 132544metaG_FD_189087 | JGI IMG/M metagenome (GOLD analysis project Ga0256831, IMG submission 189087) | Hydrothermal vent microbial communities from Lau Basin, Pacific Ocean - 132-544 | ecosystem: Environmental > Aquatic > Marine > Hydrothermal vents | place: Pacific Ocean: Lau Basin | collected... | reverse complement strand
TTGCCAGTCAGTGCTGACGTCACAGCACATCACTTACATTTAACTGAAATGGATATTGCTGACTTTAATAGTGACTGCCATGTTATCCCACCATTGCGAACCCAGCGAGATCAAGAAGCACTACGTCAAGGCTTAGTTTCAGGAGTAATCAGTAATATTGTTTCTGATCACCAGCCTCATGGTAGCGATGCCAAATTAGCCCCCTTTGCCGAAACCGAGGCTGGGATCAGCGGTGTTGAGACACTCTTATCATTAGCATTAAAGATGGTTGACGAACAAGGCATGTCTCTGAGTGAGGTAATTGCCACACTCACTTCCAAGCCAGCAAATATACTCAATCTTCCAGAAGGAACTCTAAGTATTGGCAGTGATGCCGATGTCTGTATTTTTGATCCCAATGCATATTGGCTCGTTGATCGAGACAAACTATTAAGTCAGGGCAAAAACACACCGTTTCACTCATGGGAGCTTAAGGGTGAAGTGACACACACATTGAAATCAGGTGAAGTCGTTTTTAGCAAGGCGAAAGAATAAAAAGCCATCAATACTCTATTGATGGCTTAGACGCAAAAAAACTGTGTGTTAAGAAAAATCTAAACTCCCGTATTTACTACCTTTTTCTTCACGCGTATCAGTAAAGCTCACACCTTCTAGAGATGATCCCATGGCGTCTGTTGCTTCTTCATCACCCAACTTAATCATTAAACGTAAGTCATTGGGTGAGTCTGCATGATGCAAGGCATCTTCATAAGTAATGGCTTCTGTGCGATAGAGATCGTATAAGGCTTGATCAAAGGTTTGCATCCCTTCATCACGAGATTTTTTAATCACTTCCTTAAGTTTATGAATTTCACCATCACGAATATAATCCGCCATTAATGGGGAGTTAATCATGATCTCTACGGCTGCTCGGCGTCCCTTGCCATCCGGTGTTGGAATTAATTGTTGCGCCACAAAAGCACGCACATTAAGAGATAAATCCATTAATAATTGTGGCTTACGTTCTTCTGGAAAGAAGTTAATGATTCGATCCAGTGCCTGATTTGCATTATTAGCATGTAAGGTTGCCAGACATAAATGCCCTGTCTCAGCAAAGGCAATGGCATGATCCATAGTCTCTCTGGTACGGATCTCACCAATAAGAATAACATCCGGAGCTTGACGTAAGGTATTTTTTAAAGCAATTTCAAATGAGTCTGTATCAATTCCCACCTCTCTTTGAGTGACAATACAGCCATCATGATTATGGACAAATTCAATGGGATCTTCGATAGTAATAATATGGCCACTGCCATTTTGATTTCGGTAGCCGATCATAGAAGCCAATGATGTGGACTTACCTGAGCCGGTTGCGCCAACAAATAAAATCAAACCACGTTTGGTCATAGCAAGATCACGGATCACTTCTGGTAATTTTAGATCTTTGTAGGTTGGAATGGTAGTTTCAATGCGCCGTAATACCATACCAACCTGATTACGTTGCATAAATGCACTAACACGAAAGCGCCCGACACCTGCTCGACTAATAGCAAAGTTGCACTCATGTTCTTCATCAAATTGCGCACGCAACTTATCACTCATAATGCCTGTAACAATCTGATGCGCCTGAGTAGCACTGAGTGATTTTTTGGTTACTGGTGAGATTTTTCCATTCACCTTAATTGAGGGCGAAGCACCCACTGTAATAAATAAATCGGATGCTTTTTTATGCACCATCAATTTTAATAATGAATCAAAATCCATCTGTTCGTTACCTTTAGTTCAGAGGCTCTATAGCCAGCCCATATTATACCAATTACCTAATTATAAGAAATCTTCTTTATGCGCTGCATACGTTTGTGCATCTGTCTTGGTGATCTTTCCTTGAGCAAGAAGTACTTTCAAACATTGATCCAAAGTCTGCATACCAATATTTTGACCCGTTTGGATGGCCGAATACATCTGCGCAATTTTAGCTTCTCGAATAAGGTTTCGAATTGCTGGTGTACCGATCATAATCTCATGGGCAGCAATACGCCCACCCCCATTTTTCTTCATCAAGGTCTGAGAAATAACCGCCTTCAAAGATTCTGACAACATAGCACGTACCATGTCTTTTTCAGCAGCTGGAAAGACATCAATAATACGGTCAATGGTTTTTGCTGCCGAACTGGTATGCAGAGTTCCAAACACCAAGTGGCCTGTTTCCGCCGCTGTTAGTGCCAAGCGGATGGTTTCTAAATCACGCAATTCCCCCACTAGAATAATATCCGGATCTTCACGCAAAGCAGAGCGTAGAGCCTCATTAAAGCCTAAGGTATCTCGGTGAACCTCTCGCTGATTGACCAGACATTTCTTACTCTCATGCACAAATTCGATAGGATCTTCTACCGTTAAAATATGCTCATAAATGGTATCATTTAAGTGATCCATCATAGCGGCTAAGGTCGTTGATTTACCTGAACCCGTTGGTCCAGTTACCAGTACAATCCCCCGCTTATTTTCACAAATTTCCTTAAAAATTGCTGGGGCACCCAACTCTTCAAGTGATAACACATTGGAAGGAATAGTACGAAAAACAGCAGCAGCACCACGATTCTGATTAAAGGCATTGACCCTGAAACGAGCAAGACCGGGCACTTCAAAGGAGAAGTCAGTCTCCATAAATTCTTCATAATCCTTACGCTGTTTATCGTTCATGATATCGTAAACCATATCATGCACTTCACGATGTTCTAATGGTGGCACATTCACTCTGCGAATATCACCATCAACACGGATCATAGGGGGTAATCCCGCCGATAAGTGCAAATCTGACGCATCATTTTTAGCACTAAAAGCAAGCAGTTCTGTTATATCCATGGTTTTGCATTCCAGTCTTAAATGTGTCTTTTTGCTTTAATACCTTTTGCTTCAAGCTATTTTTCAGCGTATAGGAGCTAAGCAGAGTATTTAAAAGACAGCTTTGTTATAATTAATCCAATAATACAGCGGTACTGTATTAACTAAAATTTCCAGTAAATTTAAGTTAAACCTACAATGAGTAAGTATAGACTAAAATGAGCCATACAAGAAACCGATTCGTTCACATTAATCAACGTATCAAATCTGCAATTGAGCAAAGCACTCACACAACAGACAATTTAGTCACCTTACTGGCTGTCAGCAAGCACCACCCACTAGAAAAAATAATGACCATATATGATTTAGGACAAAGGGATTTTGGTGAAAGCTATCTTCAAGAGGCATTAGCTAAAATAAGTGCCACCCCTCATAAAGATATTATCTGGCATTTTATTGGTCCAATTCAAAGCAATAAAACCAGAGACATTGCCTCTCATTTTCAATGGGTTCACTCGGTTGATCGTCTAAAAATTGCCCGTAGATTAAGTGCCCAATACCCCAACAAACGCAGTCAACCACTCAATATTTGTCTACAGATTAATATTAGTAATGAACCACAAAAATCAGGCTTTTCCCTTGATGAAATCAATACGCAACTCTCTGAGATAATAAAACTTCCTAATTTAGCCGTTCGAGGACTGATGGCAATTCCCAAAGCATCGACAAATTTACAACAGCAAAAATTAGCATTCAGCCAACTACGGCAATTACTGCAACAATTAAATACCCAATTTGAACTCAATATGGATACCTTATCAATGGGTATGTCCAATGATCTTGAAGCCGCTATCGCTGAAGGAGCAACAATTGTTCGTATAGGGACGGCTCTTTTTGGTGCCAGAGACGATAAAACACGCTATAATTCCAACTAGTATTTAGTCACACTTTAGGATAATAATGATTAATAAAAAAATCGGCTTCATTGGTTCAGGCAATATGGCATTTAGTCTTATCGGAGGTTTAACCGCCACCGGAGTTGCGGGCAAAAATATCTGGGTCAGTGATCCCGATATTGAAAAAATGACCCCAATGGCCAGCAAGTTTAATGTCAATATCAGTAAAAATAACACTGAGCTAGTGCATGCAACTGATATTATTATTCTGTCAGTTAAGCCTCAGCAACTTGCCACCGTGTGCAATGAAATCGCAATAGCTGTTAATGAAGTACAACCGTTAATTATTTCCATTGCAGCTGGTGTACTTAGCCAAGATATTGAGCACTGGCTACAAGTCGATAATGCCAAGCCCATCACTCTGGTTCGTTGTATGCCTAACACACCAGCCCTAGTACAAAGTGGGGCAACCGCACTATTTGCTAATGCTCAAGTAAACAATGAGCAAAAAACTCTGGCAGAATCTATTTTACGTGCTGTAGGGCTGGCCATATGGCTAGAAAATGAATCTGATATGGATGCGGTTACAGCCCTATCAGGAAGTGGACCCGCTTATTTTTTCTTGGTTATTGACGCTATGGAGAAAGCAGGCGTTCAATTAGGTCTAGATGAAAAAACCGCTCATCTGCTGGCAATTCAAACGGCATTTGGTGCCTCAAAAATGGCTTTAGAAAGCAATGATTCACCCGAACTATTAAGAAAAAAGGTAACATCACCCGGCGGCACCACCGAAAAAGCCATCAATATTTTACAAGAAGGTCAGCTAGAGCCCTTATTTTTAAAAGCCTTGGAAGGTGCTAAAGATCGATCCATTGAGTTAGCAAAGCTCCTAGGTAATGCGACATAAAGGTCAATTTAACAGTTGCTTAACTACTATTTGCTTAAGCCTATAAAAAAGAAAAGAGAGTTATCCAATGGACAATTTCCTCATTAATGCTGGTACTTATTTAGTCAGTACTGCATTTGGTCTTTATATTATAATCGTATTGCTGCGTTTTTTATTGCAGCTAACACGTGCTGATTTTTACAATCCCCTATCACAATTTATAGTCAAAGCAACTAGCCCAGTGTTAATTCCACTACGTAAAGTGATTCGGGGCTTTTGGGGGCTTGATATAGCCTCATTAGTATTGGCCTATTGCCTCCAGTATATAGAAAATATTCTACTATTTGCTATTACAGGCAGTGCAATTAATCCCATTTTTTTACTTTGGTATAGTATTGGCTCTTTAATAACACTGGTTCTCTACATTTACTTTTTTGCCATTCTTATGCAGGTAATTCTCAGTTGGATAAATCCTGGCACTTATAATCCTGCTATTGCCTTAATTAACCATATTAGTGAGCCAATCATGCGCCCAGCCAGAAGGCTACTGCCTCCTTTTTCAGGCTTTGATCTATCCCCTATACTGGTTTTTGTCGCATTAAATATTTTAATTATGTTTGTACCTGTTATTTTTAGTCACCCATTTTAGGCAACAATTGAAACCTATCACATTTTTTTTTAGCTTATTTGCTACACTGTAGTGCAGGATGAAATTTAGCGATACGCTGTTTTTCTGCTAATCTTATCCAATAATCACTCAGACAGCCACAATATAATAAACAACGACAATAACACTAAAAAGAAATACTCACTGGCACGCTATACTAAATAAAGAGAAAATTATGACAAATGACAACTTTTTCGACAATATCCACGCCTACGGAAAATGGAAAAGTAATTTAGTAAATGCCATTGAAAACTTTCAATCATGGCTCGACACCACTGGGCTTGAAGACAGTGAGCAAAGTTTAAAAATCTATGAGACTCTACAAACATTAAAACATGATCGGATCACCCTTGCCTTTGTGGGTGAGTTTTCCCGTGGTAAGACTGAATTGATTAATGCGATTTTCTTTTCACAATTCAAACGTCGCTTGTTACCCAGTGAAGCAGGCCGTACCACCATGTGCCCTACTGAGCTTTTTTATGATCTTGATGATCCTAAGCCTTATATGCGCTTACTCCCTATTGAAAGTCGTACGGAAGATATCAGTATTACTGAACAAAAAGAAAATGCCATCAATTGGACTCATATTCAACTTGATATTTCTTCTGGTGAAAGCATGGCAAAATCATTTGCCCAAATTACCAATACCAAAAAAGTGAAAGCCAGTGAAGCAAAACGTCTTGGCTTGTATGATGTGATCACCGATGAAAACGGTACCGAGTTAGATAATAACCAAATTGTTGAAATCCCTATGTGGCGGCATGCTCTGATTAATTTCCCACACCCCTTTTTAGAACAGGGTCTCACTATTTTAGATACCCCTGGACTCAATTCACTGGGCAATGAACCAGAACTAACCATTAACATGCTACCTAGCGCACAGGCTGCTATTTTTGTGCTCGCAGCAGATACCGGTGTAACACGATCCGATATGGATATTTGGCGACGCCATTTAAAAAGCTTTCGCCACAATCATAACTCTGGTCTAGTCATTGCTCTCAATAAAATTGACACACTCTGGGACGACTTAAAAAGCGACAGTGAAATCAAAAATAGTATTCAGAGACAATGCTCTGAAACCGCACAAACACTCAATGTTGATCCTAAGCGTGTGTTTGCCATTTCTGCCCAAAAAGGCCTTATTGGTCGTGTTAAAAACGACAAAAAGATGATTCAAGAGAGTAATTTGTCGGCTATGGAAAATGTTCTTTCCAAAGAAATACTGCCTCAAAAAGAACAATTAGTTCGTAATACCACAATTGCTGATATGAATGAGATGATGCAGGAATCAAAAAGCATTCTACTCACACAGTTCAATAGTAAAAAACAATCCATTGAAGATTTTAGTGGTCTTGGTGGTAAAAATGAAAACATCATTCATAAATTACTGGAAAAAACCCGAGATGAACAAGCCATTTACCATCATAATGCTGAAAGTCTGCAATCCAGTCATCAAATCCTTGGTGGCCAACATAAGCGCCTAAAAAGTATTATCAATTTAGATAAACTAGACAAACAGGTCAACGTTGCTCGTAATCTAATGAAAGGCAGTTGGACAACAACAGGCATGAAAAACAGCATGAAGTCTCTTTTTGATGACATTAGCAATACCATGAGCGAAGCGGCTAAACAAACAGAATTAACCAACCGTCTAGTGAAATCTATCTACAACCGCTTTCAAAATGAAAATGAGGGCACTGATATTAAACCTAAGTTGTTTTCTATTACCTCATACCAGCAGGAGATTGAACTGCTTTATCATGATGCTGAAGAGTACCGCACCAGTGTTTACTCAACAATGACTGAACAGAGTTTTGTCATTAAAAAGTTCTTTATCTCACTTGTCAGCCGTGCCAGAAATATTTATTACCAATTAAATAATGACAGTGATGATTGGGCAAAACGAGCCTTAACCCCATTAATTCGACATGTTAAAGCGCATAAAAATGAACTAAAGCTACGTCTTGATCAATTGAAAAAAGCAGGACACTCTAGAGACTCTATAGCAGAGCGAGTCACCACTCTTAAAATAGAAGCAAAAAGCTTACAAAAACACATTTTTGAGGTCAATAAAATGCTCACAATCATTAATACTCCAATGCCCGCAAATATGCATAGTGACAAAAGGCATGATAATGTAACAGCTATACGGGCTTAAAAAGCAAATGATTGGTTTAATTCAGCGAGTGGCGTGGGCAAAGATCGAAGTTCGAGGAGACGCTATTGCTCAAATTGAGAAGGGCATTCTCGTTATGGTTGGTATGGAAAAACAGGATCAAAAAAGCCATGCAGATAAGCTATTACACAAGCTCTTAAATTATCGTATTTTCCCTGATAGTGCTGATAAAATGAACCTCAGCTTATTGGATATTCAGGGGGGATTTCTATTGGTACCTCAGTTTACCTTAGCTGCAGACACAAAAAAGGGTTTGCGTCCAAGCTTTAGCTCCAGCAAACCCCCATCAGAAGCAGAACAACTCTTTGCTTACCTACTTTCTCAGGCTCAGAATCACTATCCTTATGTCGGTGCTGGCCAGTTTGGCGCAGATATGAAAGTATCACTACTTAATGATGGCCCCGCTACATTTTCTATCACTATTTAATCATTACTCACCTCAAACTTGAGTCCATAAAAAGACATGAAACAGATATCTACTCTTATACTATTCTTTATTATTACTTTCTTTATCTCCGCCTGCTCCGATAACAAACCTAATACGCCATTATCTGTTTCTCAAGCATTCTGGAAGGCCACATTAAACGGTGATATAGAAACAGCTAAAACTTTTCTAAGTCCTCAAAGTAAAGCTAATTTTACAATCACCCTTAAAAACCCAAAAGATTATGTTACCTTTGGTGAGCAACGTATCAACACATCACACGCTCAAATAGCAACCCAGCTAGTACGTCATAATAAAGAACTAAAAAAAATCATTTCTATGGAAACCATTCTCGTATTAGACAATGGGCAATGGCTGGTTGATTTTGATAAAACTCGAGCATCTGTTCCCGATATAGAATTAAAATCTGTTATCGAACGTCTCTCAAATAACATGAAAGAAGCACTTGATAAAGGAATTAAAGTCATGGGAGATTCTGTTAAAAAAGAATTAAAACAATTGGATCATTCCATACAAGATGCCATTAATGATCTAAATAGGCAAATTGAGAAACAACAAAAACAAAATCAAAAAGAGAAAAAACCGCAAGAGCATTCAACCACCACAATATAAAACAACGATACAGTCAGGTTGATGAATATTGTTTGAGTTTGTCATAAAACTGACATAGCAAAGGCTTATATTGTCCCTACATTTAATAATAAAAGTAGAGGCATACCCAATGCAAAGCACTAATATAATGGAATATGAACGTATACCATTCCATAACACATCATTTGACTGTCCTGAACAATCACAGCTTGAAGTGTTTATTACTCAAGACCCTATTATTCTGAGTAAAGCAAAAAAATTGCGTTTGAAGTTTCATGCCAATTATTTAGCTAATTCAATGACTAAACAGTCGTTTAAAAATAATACCCTACAATCTAAAGAGCTTATTAAACAACAGGAAATTATAATCCATGATGGTTATGACAGTTTTGCTGAACATTTGGTCATTAGGAATAAACACGATGATTCTATCGTTGCTTATGTACGACTGATTGATACTTATACGGCATATAAAATTGGTGGTTATTATTGTGAAACACGCTTTAACCTCAATCACCTATTCAATAAGCAAACATTTTATATGGAAATGAGTCGTCTGGTCTTAGATCAGGCTTATAATAGTACTAAATTAGCAAAATTAATGTGGTCAGGCATCATACAGCACGCAAAAAGCAAAGGGGTAGACAGTATCTTTGGCTCGCTATCACTTAGTTTAGAGCATGAAGCAAAAACCTATGCATTGCTGAATTACTTAAAGCGCAATCATATGAGTGCTTATGACTATCGAGTTGTCCCATATCAAATTCTGCCAGATAAATCACGGCTCAAAAACACCGTTCACCGGACTAAAAATCCATTGCTTGATTATTTCTTTGTACAAGGAGCTAAATTATGTGGTGATGCCTATTGGAATCGCGATTTTAATAGTGCTGAGTTATTTCTGCACTATCCTATCCAGTTTGATGAACAGTTATTATAATGAGTATCAAGCCCCCCAGAAGGATAAGTCTTTATCTAAAAATTCATGATAAGGCATGTAGTGGCTACCATCACATGAAAACGTTAGACTGATTAGGCCATTAAATATATTAATCGAGGCAGAGCGTAAATAAATCGTTTCATCTGCCATGCGTAATTTTTTCATGGTTTCAAAAATCATAGCAATCTTATTCTGTGGAATAATTGCATCTTTAGGGTATGTACAACATGGATAGGCAATACAAATATCCGTATCACTTAAAGCTTCCTGATCCAATATCCGGTAACGAAAGGGATCATCCATTACCCAGATGGTTGCTCGACTGCTAGAAAAGTGAAAGACACTTTGAAAAATGCCTCTTTGAGTAAAAAGCTCTTCAAGAATGGCAAAGACCTGATGAATATTTTTATCCCATAAGCTTTCAATACGGCTTTGTTGAAAGACCATACTACGAATAGCAGGATCACCCTTAATTTGACGCCACTGCTCAGGCTCTTGATACAGCTTAGTGGTAATGGGTAAGTCTCTTAAGTCAAAGTCAGCACATAGATACCCCAAAATAGTGTCACCTTGCTTAATAAGCTGTAATGCTGTTAGAGATGGCCGAATGGAATTAAGACTAATATAGGCATCAGAGAGCAAAAAACCTTCTTTAGGTATGGTTTCTTTCATATAGGGTCGCTCAGAGCGGTTACGACCATAATGCTCACTAAGCAAGCCATTCTTACTCATATTTGAACTGAGTTGTACGCCTTGAATATCCAAGACATAAAGAAACGTACAATCAGGAATTGTGGTAAAATTATCGCTCAATAGTGCATCAATACTTGCTTGCGTCAGTTCAATCTGAGAGCACATTTGTGCTAATTCTTTTAAGGGAACAGAAAGTGATTGTGCAAGTAGTAGTCGCTGCTTGTTGATGCTGCTTTTCCAGTTTTGTTCCAGCAAAGTAATACTTCCTATTAAAGTAGTGAAAATAGTGCCAAAATTGACATAATAGCGTATTTGTATGTCACCATTATGACAATTAATATAGTTTGAGTTAGTTGCTTATGAATACAATAGTAATGAGTTAATAATCCTAGAAAAATCTGTGTATCTAACCTGAGTTCAGGTTATCTAAGTGAGATAATATGATATCGAGCCAGCAATGCCCTTTATGCCATAGCCATCATTGGGATGCATTTTATCAAGATAGACGTGATTACTATCAATGTTTAAAGTGTGATCTGGTCTTTGTTGGCAAACACCAGCAATTAACATTAGAAAATGAAAAAGCAATTTATGATCAGCATAATAATTCCCCTGATGATCCCCAGTACCGTCAATTTTTAAGCCGCTTAATGGATCCTGTTTTAAAAGCAATTAAAGCACAAAGTTGTGGTCTGGATTTTGGCTCAGGCCCAGGACCTACACTGGCCATTATGTTTGCTGAGCAGGGGCATAAGATGAAAAACTATGATATTTTTTATGCCGATAATAAAGAGGTCTTTGATAGTCAATATGATTTTATTTGTGCCACAGAGGTCGTTGAGCATTTAGCCCAGCCAAAAGAGGAATTAGCACGTTTATGGACTTGTCTCAAAGATAATGGCATATTGGCCTTAATGACCAAACGTGTTATAAGCAAAAAAGCATTTGCTCAGTGGCACTATAAAAATGATCAAACCCATATCTGTTTTTTCTCTATAAAAACCTTTCAATGGTTGGCTGATAATTGGCAAGCAGAAGTAAGTTTTCCAGAAAAAGATGTGGTTCTTTTTAAGAAAAAATCAAGTTAGTTTTTAACCCCACTCAACTCTGACCCCATTGATTATTTTGTAATACTTATGCTACAATATCTCCCCTTAAAAAAAAGAGAGTTGGGCTTAATAGCAATAAAATGAACGAAGAATACATTCAAATGCTGGTGCAACTTGGTCTATCTGAAGCCACAATTCAAAATTCTTTTAGCAACGCAACACTAGGGCGTGGTATTGAGTATTTTGAAGATGATCGGGTTGAGTTAATGGATATTGACTCATCAACAGGTCAGGATATTATTATTTATGCTGATGTATTTGGTAGTCAGGGCTTTTCCTACAATACCGTTGTTACCTTGCGAATTTCACCGAAACAGACCAGTATCATTGGTGAATGCGATTGCCCTGTTGGTTTTCGTTGTAAGCATGCGGTTGCGACATTGCTTAAATTTGCTCAGGAAAATGCTCAAGCTATTTTAGAAAAAGCACAACTAAGCCATCCTGAACAGGCACATGAACAAGAGGTTGAACACTGGTTACATTCTTTTGACCCCAAAACAGTGCTTGAGGCAACACAGACTGATACCCAAAAGAACACTCGAAGTGTTCATAATAGCGTCTTACTCTATCTACTCACCCCTTCGGCAGACGACAATGGTGTTGAAATTGTTTCCATTGTGGCACGACAACTTAAAAAAGGGGGCTATGGTAAAGGTCGAGCTCAGAGTTTAGAAGATCTGGTCGATGGCTATACCTCTTATCTTAAATTTGAGCACACGGATCAAGATATTGAGATTGCGGGCTTATTGTATAGTATGACTGGTCGAGGTATTTTTTATCGCCAGAATAGCTATGCGTTAAAAGGTGAGATTGGTGAACTGGCATTAAAAAAATTAGTATCCACCCAACGTCTTTTCTGGCTAACTCAAGAACTTAATCAGCCTTTGCAATTTGCTCAGACACGCTCCTTTGATTTGTCATGGGTACATAGTAACAAACAGCACGAACTCAGTATTAGCATTAGCCCTGAGGCACAAGGGTCCTTTCGCTTAGAGTCTTTTTACTATATTGATGCCAAAAATAATGAAATCGGTCTTGTGCAACACCCCAGCTTATCAAATGGCCAACTACAGCAATTATTTAGTGCCCCCCCTGTTCCCGATACAATGGCAGAAAAAGTCAGTGAACAATTAATTCAAGTTTGGCCTGAAAATGAAGTACCAACACCCATTGAACCAAGTAGTGAGATTATTCACATTGAGGACTCTCCTAATGCCGATATTTTATTGCATTCTGCTTTGGCTCAAGATGGGCATCGCGTTCATTTATTAAGTCTGCGTTTTAATTATGGCGGGCAACTTATTCAGCCAGAAAAACTCAGTAAGAGCTATCGATTGTTACAAAAACAAGAAGGTGGTTCACAACAATATCAAATTGCTCGTAATATGGCATTTGAAGAGACTTGCCTTAATTTACTAAAACAGCATCATTTCATCAGTGTAAATAAAATGGGCTTGACCGGTTTTAAAACATTGGATCAAACAATTCAGGCCGACTCTGCCACCACAGCACTTTGGTACTGGCATGATTTTCAATATGATATTATTCCCAAACTTATCGAACAAGGCTGGACAGTTCAATTTGATGATAGCTTTCATATGCAAATTGAAGAGGCCGATCAATGGTATGGTGAAGTAGAAGAGCAAGAGGGCAGTGAGTGGTTTGAGATTAGCTTAGGTATTGAGTTAAATGGCCAAACCATCAATTTACTCCCATCCTTAGTTGAATTGCTGGCACTGGAAAGTGACCCTGCCAAAATGAGACAGCGTATTTTAGCTCGTGAGTCTATTATTTTACCTGTATCAGAAGATGAGCAACATCCTCGTTGGATAAAGCTTCCTTCTGAACGTATTATGGGTATTTTTGATACCCTAGTTGAACTTTATGATACTCATGCTCTGAATGATGATGGCAACTTAGAATTTAGCAAGCATCAGGGTATGCAATTAGGTGAGTTATTAAATGATCCCCGCTTAAAATGGAAAGGAGCCGATCAGCTCAAGGCCTTAAGTAAAAAACTCATGAACTTTAAAGGTATTGAGGCAGTTAAAGCGCCAAAAAATTTACAGACAGAATTAAGAGACTACCAGCAACAGGGTTTAAATTGGTTGCAATTTACTAGAGAATATCAGTTTAATGGTATTCTGGCCGATGATATGGGACTGGGTAAAACAGTACAAGCACTGGCCCATTTATTGTATGAAAAGCAACATCACAAAAAGAAGCAAGATAAGCAAGTTTTTACTTCTCTTGTTATTGCTCCAACCAGTTTAATGGGTAATTGGAAACGTGAGGCTGAGCGTTTTACACCCGATTTAAAGGTCTTAGTGTTGCATGGCTCTCAACGCAAAGCACTGTTTGGTGAAATTGACCAATATGATATTATTTTAACTACTTATGCTTTGATGTTAAGAGACAAAGAGTTTCATGAGCAGCAAGAGTATAATTTTGTTATTTTAGATGAAGCACAAAATATAAAAAATGCTCGTTCTAAAACCTCTCAGGTTATTTTTAAGCTCAAAGCAAAGCACCGGATTTGTATGACGGGTACGCCAATGGAAAATCACTTAGGTGAGCTTTGGTCATTGTTTCATTTTCTTATGCCTGGATTTTTAGGTACTCAGGATCGGTTTAATCGACTGTTTCGTACCCCCATAGAGAAGCAAGGAGACTACGACCGCCAACAGCAACTGCATAAACGCATTAAGCCTTTTATGCTACGTCGTACCAAAGAAATGGTCGCCACTGAACTACCTGAAAAAACAGAAATGATCCGCACAGTCCCTCTTACAGGTAAACAACGAGATCTCTATGAAACTGTGCGTCTTGCTATGGATGAAAAAGTACGAGAAGAGATCAGTAAAAAAGGCTTGGCTCGTAGTCAGATAATGATTCTAGATGCCTTATTAAAATTGCGTCAAACCTGTTGTGATCCTCGCTTATTATCACTCAGCAAAGCCAAAGAGGTACAAACCTCTGCTAAGCTGGACATGTTGATGGAGATGGTGCCGGAAATGATTGAGGAAGGTAGAAAAATTATTATATTTTCTCAATTTGTTAAAATGTTAGGCTTTATTGAAGATGAATTAAAAGCACTCAATATTCGCTATGCAAAACTGACGGGACAAACAAAAAAGAGAGACGATATGATCATGAGTTTTCAAGAGGGTGATGCTCAGGTCTTTTTAATCAGTCTAAAAGCTGGAGGAGTTGGTTTAAACCTAACAGCAGCCGATACGGTTATTCACTATGATCCTTGGTGGAACCCCGCAGTGGAACGACAAGCTACGGATAGAGCGTATCGTATTGGGCAAGATAAGCCAGTTTTTGTTTATAAACTGCTCACCGAAGAAACAGTAGAAGAAAAAATTTTGCAAATGCAAAAAAACAAACAAAAACTGGCCGATGCACTTTATCAAGATGATAAAGCCAGCGACAAGCAAAAAACAAATGCTTCATCACAAGCCAAAGGGCCGAAATTTTCTCAAGAAGATCTTATGGAATTACTTAACCCTCTGGAATCATAAAAATAGCCAACAATTATTTAAGTCCACTGACGTAATTAGCAACAGCCTGAATTTCCATCTCGGTTAACTTAGAAGCAATGGAGTGCATAATGGCATTATCATTATTACGCTCACGTTCATTAAACATTGTTAATTGATCAGCGACATAACGCTTATGTTGACCGGCTAAACGGGGTAGTTTCTCTGAACCTTCGCCCTTTTCCCCATGACAAGAAGCACAGGCGGGCACGCCTGAATATTCATTACCACGGTGAAAAATATACCAACCTACTTGAGCAAATTCTTTATCTCTGACCCGATGATTCAGTGTTGGCTTGGCACTAAAATAAGTGGCCAATGCTATAATTTCATCATCCTTCAGTGGTGCTGCCATATCATTCATTGTTCCCTGACGTTTACCACTGCGAAAATCATGCAATTGTTTAATAATATAATGCTTATTTTGTCCAGCAAGTCGGGGGTATAGCACATTAGATGCTTCACCATCGAGGCCGTGGCAATGTTGGCAAACCTCTTGGACAATTCTAAGGGCTACATCTTTCTCAGTAGCAAATAGTGTGTTCATAAAACAAAATAATAATAAGATAAGGATAACTTTGAGCATATTTATTTCCTGTATTGTCAGTCAAGTAGAATGGCTATATAAAGCAAATGTACTAGAAATGAAGTGTCTTACTCTAAATAATAGAATAAATCTTTTATAAAAAAATGCAAATAACCATTTACTCTGCTAGACTCAAAAAAACAATTGCTGTCTATAGCATATATTCTAATCAAGTTACTTTGTAGCCATAGTGGTATACCTTAAGTAAAGGCTTTATTAAGGTAGGGGGGGACGTTAGCCTGAAATATTATCATATTTTTATTATAAGTTGCTGTTTATTTTTAAGTAGTATCTCTTTGGCTAATTCTCAGAACACTCTTCAGAGCAACCTGAAAGATAATGGGGATAATTCCTTATTTGACCTGAGCCTTGAAGAACTATCTAAAGTTAAGGTCATTATTGCCTCAGGGACAGAACAAACTATAAAAAATGCACCCGCAGTAGTCACCGTTATCACATCTGATGATATTAAAATGACCGGTGCTACAAATCTAAGTGATGCTCTTGAAAGTGTGCCGGGTATCCATATCAGAGCAAGTACATTTGGCTTTAGACCCCTAGTGCGGATGCGTGGTACCAATAGCTTCCAAACATTGCTCATGGTTAATGGCAACCCTATGAAAGATCTTATGTGGGCTTTTGGTATTTATTGGAAAGGCCTACCTGCCAGTATGATTGAGCGCATTGAGGTGATCCGTGGTCCTGGCTCTGCTCTTTATGGTGCAGACGCTAGTGCGGGTGTAATTAATATTATTACTAAGACCGCTGGAAAAATTGAGACAAACGAATTTGGTGTCCGAACGGGAAGTTTTGATACTCAAACTGCTTGGATGCAGTATGGTACGGATTGGCAGGAGCTGGATATTGGCTTTACCGCTGAATTTTCTACTACGGATGGCCATAGCCCAAGTATTCGTAGTGATGCACAAACGGCTCTAGATACCCAATTTGGCAGCAATGCTTCGTATGCACCAGGTAAAGCTCAATATGGTTGGGATAATCAGGACATACGCTTTTCCATTGCTGGCAATAAGCTAAAACTTTTAGCTAATTACACACAACATAGTAATTTAGAAACAGGGATCACCGGTGCTGGGGTATTAGATCCTGTTACTGAGGCAGAAGATACACGCTATGATCTGGATCTGATTTATCATAACCCTGATTTTAATAAAGACTGGGGGGTTGATGCCAAGTTGCATTATCAAAATTTAAACTACACCTCTAATAATGGTTTTCAGGAAAACCCACCGGGTGCTACTTTCACTGATGGTAGTTACCCTGATGGCGTCATTAATGAGATGCGCTCTGCTGAGCAACAAGTTTTGTTTGAGGCCAGCGCCTTATATTCGGCCATTAATAAACATCAGATACGAATAGGTGGTGGTTATAAGTGGCAAGATCTCTATCAGGTAGAGCAACGCATTAACCGAGGAATAGGCAGTAATGGCCAAATATTACCATCAGGCGGGCCATTAGTTGATATTTCGAATACCCCGTATGCTTTTGCACCCGAAGAAGATCGCACCATCCACTATGCCTTTATACAAGATATTTGGAGTATTAGCGATGACTGGGAGTTAACACTGGGTGCTCGTTATGATCACTATAGTGATTTTGGCACGACGATAAATCCTCGCTTAGCATTGATTTGGGAAACCACTGATAAACTGACCACAAAATTAATGTATGGTGAAGCGTTTAGAGCACCGTCTTTTCAGGAATTATATGCCAATACCTCAAGGGCTTTAGCCAATTCCAGCCTGAATCCTGAGGAGTCAAAAACCCTAGAACTGGCATTTTCATATGCTGCAAGCAGTACTCTGCATTTAGGTATGAATCTTTATCATTTTAAAGTAAAAGACTTTATTCGTGCCCTACCTGTTGCCGGTACGACTCATAGTCAATATCAAAATACAGGGCAGCATAAAACACTGGGTATTGAACTGGAAGCCAGTTGGCAAGCAAGTAAAAATCTTAAGTTTTCTGGTAATTATAGTTATCGTGATCCAGATGAAAATGAGTTTCGCGTAGTAGAGGAGCCTGAACAGGATGCCTACTTACGAGCAGACTGGCAATTTCAAGCCGGTTGGAATTGGAATGTACAAACGAATTGGATAGCACAGCGAAAGCGTGCTGATAGTGATCCTCGTTCGGCTATTGATGACTACTTTATCACTGATACAACCTTTCGTTATACGGGGCTAAAGCAGTGGGAGTTTATTGCTTCTGTACGTAATTTGTTTGATGAGAATGCCAAAGAGCATACGGGTGGTTCTATTAAAGATGATCTGCCTCTGCCAGAGCGCAATTTTTATGCGGAAGTCCGTTATAAATTTTAATTTTGCTTTAATGCCTAAGCGCTAAGAAAGATTGCTCTGCTTAAATAGTCACAATTAGGCTTTATCTTGATGGTCTGCACAATAAGTAATGGCATAGCCGTTACGCCCTAAATTTTTTGCTTCATAAAGTGCTTTATCAGCCATTTGGTATAGCTCTTTTGAGTGACTACAAGCTTTTTTACTATCGGTAATGGCAATGCCTAGACTGATTGTTACCACTTGGTGTTTAGAGGTACTATGACTAATATTTAATGCTTGAATTTCTGCCCTTAATTGCTCAGCAATATGTATGGCCCCTGCTTTTAACGTATTCGGTAATATAATGGCAAACTCCTCACCGCCAATACGAGCAACTATGTCGTTAGGGCGTTGCACATTATTTTTTAGTGACCAGGCAACTTGTTTTAAACAGTCATCACCAGCTTGATGTCCGTAGGTATCATTAAATTGCTTAAAGAAATCAATATCAACCATAATGAAAGCCATTTGCTTATTATTCCAGTGGTTTTGAGACCATTTCTGTGCAAAGACTTCTTCGAAATACCTTCGGTTTGCTAAACCTGTCAAAGGATCCGTATTGGATAAGGAGCGAAATTTATTTACTTTTTCTTGATGCGTTGTAATATCATGGATTACGCCAAGATAGACTTCTTTACCCAGTGAAATTTTTATAAAAGAAAAATCAATGGGAAACTCACTGCCATCTTTTCGTTTTGCTCTAATTTCTAAAACAGCATCATTAGAAAAACACTCATATTGCTTCAGTAACTGTTGTTGTGAAAATTCTTCATTAAAAAGTGTCTTGTATTGATGAGAAAATGGTTCTGCTAACAAATGGCTAAAATTCATTAGGTGCAGTTCTTTAGCAGTATAACCAAAAAGTTTTTCTACTGCTGGATTGGCAAATTTAATATGCCCAGCACTATTTACCTCAACAATACCATCAACAACATGATCGACAATTTGTTGTAATCGCTCCGTTTGAAACTGAAAATCATGGAGCAAATTACGCATGTTTAATTCAGATAAAGCAAGTTGTTGGTTCAATTGGCGTATTTTTAAATGATTAATAATTCGAGCATTGACTTCATTTTCATGAAAGGGCTTATAGATATAATCAACTGCACCAACAGAAAATGCCTTAACTAAGTCATCAATCTCTGTTTTTGCCGAAATAAAAATAACCGGAATGTCTTTGGTTAATGTGTGCTGTTTTAACTGTTTACACGTTTCAAAACCATCCATTTCTGGCATCATAATATCCAGCAAGATCAAATCAGGAAGACTGTGTTGAGCAATTTTAATTGCTTTGTTACCATTGTTGGCAATGACTATTTGGTAGCCCTTGTTCTCTAATATTTCTGATAAGAGCATAACATTAGCGGGTGTGTCATCAACAATCAATAGTGTTGCTGGAGATAAATCAGTCATTAATAATAACCTCCATATAGTCAATAATACCGTCTAAATCGGCTTTAGTAATTAATAAATCCAAATGATTGGCCACAATTTGTCCTGCTTCACCGTAGTCATTGAAAGCCAATATCAATGCTCTAAGCTCTGTTAATTGCCCATACTCTGCGGCATGTATTATTTTTTTAAGCCATTGCCTGTCATAGTGTGGTTCATGCTTATGCGCAGGATGATGGATCGTTTTATCTTGATGTTCCAACCCGTGCTTATTATCAACAGCCTGTAATTGAACTCCTAAGAGGTTGGCAATTGCATGATAGATAACCTCAAAGCGAAAGGGTTTTGATATAAATTGATCAAAACCTTTATCTAAATAATATTGGGCATTATGTTTCAAGCCGGTTGCAGAGACGGCTACGCATTTTAATTGTTCCGAAGGATAATTTTTTCGTAATTGAACAATCGCATCAACACCATCCATTACCGGCATTCTAATATCCATAAAGACAATATCAGGACAAATGCGGCTAATTTCATCCAAGGCATCCCGACCATTTTCTGCCACTCGTATACTAAAGCCCATATCCTTTAAAATATTACTTAACAGATCGGTATTATCTTTAATATCATCCACAACAAGCGCTGATAGATGACTATTTTCGGGTAATATAAATAGCGAATTTGACGGCTCACTTAGTGTTTGTAGTGATAGTTGCTGGGCTTGGGGTAACTCAATATCAAAAGAGAAACTTGAACCCTGATTTAAACGTGATTCAACATATAATTCGCCGGATAGTAACTCAATATAACGTCGGGTAATATTAAGTCCTAAGCCTGTCCCTCCTTTGAGTTCACCCTGTTTCTCTTGATGAAAGGCGTCAAAAATACGCAATAGAGCATCTTCTTCGATACCCATTCCAGTGTCTTTCACTATGAACTGATAGCGATCATTGGCAATCTGTTTAACTTGAAAAATAACTTTGCCATAATCAGTAAACTTACAAGCATTACCCACCAAGTTAATGAGTATTTGTCGTAGTTTACCCTGATCACCATGAACTAAAACAGGCTGTTCACTAAAAAACTCAACTTGCCAAGCAATATTTTTCTGATCACAACGAATTTTAAACATATTTTCAATATTTCTCACCAGCTCTCGAAGATCAAAATCACTATGACAGAGTTCTAGCATACCTACTTCAATTTTTGATAACTCTAAAATATTATTAATTAAAGACAGTAGATGATTACCACTATCATCAATGATTTTTAGTTTGCGTATTTGCTCTTTGTCCAGTTGGCTTTGTTGTAATAGTTGGGCATAGCCTAAAATGGCGTTCATAGGTGTTCTTATTTCATGGGACATATTGGCTAAAAAAATACTTTTCGTTCTACTGGCTGAAAGTGCCTCATCACGTGCTTTTTTTAGCTGTCGTGTGCGTTCAGCCACTCGTTTTTCTAATTCTTGTTGATAGTTCTTGGTGAGCTGGTTTTGTTGATCCAGCTCGCCGAGCATATTATTATAGCCACTAATCAACTCACCAAATTCATCATTATGTTCATTTTTAAGGGTCAGTGAATAATCTTGGCTAGTGGATACAAATTGCATCGAATGCAATAGTTCAAAAATAGGTGAGGTGAATATTTTCTGTGCTCTAAAAGCCAGTATGAGACTTAATAATAGAGAAAACCCCACCATAATAATAATGGTATAAAGATATTCTGATACCCGCCCCCAATACAATTCTCTGTCTGACTCAATATAAATAAAACCTAAGAGGCTTTTATCCTGTTCAAATAAAATCCGCCTAATCAGGTGAATATGATCAGCCTTATAAAAATAAACTTCCATTTGCTTATTATCTATAAGGTTAACTGCTTGGGGCAGTTTTGTACCTGCAACTGAGTTAGGAGATATGCTGTAATACGCAAAGAGTTGTCCTTTGGCATTAAATAGGTAGGCACTATGGATATGAGTTTTTGCTTTTAGTGCCAGCAAATTATCTCCGGCGGCATGATTATCTAAAAACATCAGTGCACCTTCACTATTTTTACCCACCAAATTAGCTAAAGCAGATAAATCTTCACGCATATTTTTTTTCAATGTAACCAGTTCACTACTCATAAAAATGCTTAAACTGGTGAGTAAGGTTAAGGTACTGATCCCCATAATGGTAACAATGAGTTTGCCTTTGATGGAGAGTGCTTTAAAAGAGGGTATGTTCACTTACCAGCCTCGTTATCAGAAGAGACAATAGTCGCTATAGTTAATATTCGAGAACTGATTTTGACACCGGAATGCTTAATAGCCGCTAGATTTATTTCCAGACTAAGGGTACTTTGAGCATTTAAAAATAAACGAATATGCCCACCCTGATAAGCAAAGTCAGGCAATTCACTGATGGTTAAAATAGCATGATTTTTTGTCTCATTGAGAATTTTCTGTACCTTAAGTTTTTCAGACTGACTAATAAAAAGCATATGGCATTGAGTAATATCACTGAATTTTATGTGGCGGCGCAAAGTTAATGCCTGATTACGTACCTTTTTATGTTGTATGCTATAGAGCGCATCACCAAAATTATCCTTACCTATCAGGCAAATCTGGATGTTTTCATTATGGGTAAAGGTCTTTTTTGGCCACTCGGTTAGACGGGCAAAATTATATAAAAAGGCTGTTTTGACATAATGTTCTTTTGCTTGACGTCCATCGGCATAAGAACTTACTGAGCTACTCAGTAGTAAAATGAGGGCAGAGAATAGGAATATTAGGCGAGGTTGAATCACCTAAAAACAACCCTTTTTATAATGAGATAAAAAAAATGCACTGACAATTCCATTAAGTGTTTAGGGTAAAGAATATTTTGAGCAATAAAAACAATTAAACGATTATTCTCACCAAAGTATAGGAAAATAAATAAAAATTTCAAGCATTTTCTCTCTCATATAATTATCAGCAAAACTTTGTCGCATACATTGCTATTAAAGAAAAATGGGCTATCCTTGAGGAAGGTTATCCATGAGTAATTTTTAAGAAATGAAACATCCATTTAAACACTATTTATTCCAACTCTTGTTCTTTGTTTTACTCAGTATTAGCGTGCTTATTTCTATCTTTTATTATACGCAAGTTGAGCAACAAGTTCATGATCACTATGATAGTATTGCCAAAGAAATGCGCCAACAAGTGCAATTACTTATTGGGGAAAAACAAGAGGAAATTCTTCTTATTGCTTTGTCTGAACAAAATAATAATGTTATTTATCAAGCCATTAAAGAAAACAACCCATTATTACTACAACTTAAAAACTTTTCTGCTCTACTCGAACAACATACAGCATTAAAAAACCTCTGGTTTCAAGTCATTAAACAAGACGGGACAAGTTTTTATCGTAGTTGGACGAAAAAAAAGGGCGATAATCTCCTTGATGTTCGCCTTGATATTGCCAAAATGCTACAAGACCCTAAAATTATGACGTCAATTAGTACCGGTAAATTTGACCTTACGTTTAAGGCCATGGTACCTCTATTTGAAGAGCAAAAATTTATTGGCATATTTGAGGTGATTGCCAAATTTAATTCCATTGCAGTGAAGCTTAAACAAAAAGGTATTGATGCAATTTTTCTAGTTGATAAAAGCTATCGAAAACAGATAAGCAAGCCGTTTAGCAAAAAATTTATTCAGGATTATTATGTTGCCAATATTAATGCTAAAAATAACGACTTAGAACTATTAAAAGATCACTCAATTAGTCATCTTATTCAGCTCAAAAATCATTACTTGATTGATCAAAAAAATAATCGACTGATTGCTTATATTGCTTTGCCAGATATAAATAATAAGCCTATGGGACACTTCTTCTTATTTAAGCCTTTATACGATACGGCCATTGCTGATATTTATTCCAAACGAGACAAATTCTTTTTATCTGTCATGATACTAGCCATATTACTTTTAGTTATTATTCGCTATATTGCTAGTATTCATTTAACCAGACAAATAAAACAAC
>Ga0256831_1000379_pt1 | contig 23124 bp, 27 predicted proteins | sample 132544metaG_FD_189087 | JGI IMG/M metagenome (GOLD analysis project Ga0256831, IMG submission 189087) | Hydrothermal vent microbial communities from Lau Basin, Pacific Ocean - 132-544 | ecosystem: Environmental > Aquatic > Marine > Hydrothermal vents | place: Pacific Ocean: Lau Basin | collected... | reverse complement strand
CTATTACCCGATGATCTACTAGGCCAGCAATCCTAGTTGTCTAAGTGCGTCAACTAGCCTCGTCCCCGGCGGTAGTACCCTTATAGTCACTCCTAGCGATACCAGTGTTCTTGCAGCTGATGGCCCTATATGGCCTGAGACAACATACTTAACCCCTATGGATGCGAGCCACTGGGCAAGAATCCCTCCACCACCATGCGTTGTAGCGGCTGGGTTCGGGATACTGGTTACCCAGACGGGTTTTCCGCCTGCTATGTCAACCAGTACTATATATGGTGCTCTCCTATAGTGGGGTGCTAGTGTTGCTTCTAGGCCGTGGGGAGTATTGACCATTGCGGCTATCCTTATTGCTCCCGGTGCCGGGGGCTTTATGGGTGGAAGGTTTATCAGTGGCGGGCCTCCCCCCTGGCCTCTCCATCCGGCTCCTCTGCCCATGCCTCCTCTACCGTAGCCGTAGCCTCCTCTTCCCTGTCCTCTCGGCTGGCTGTAACCGTTCCATGCCATGCGCTATGCACCTCTCTTTGTTTTATGTGCTATTGCACAGTATTTGGTTCCATACTATTAAACCTAATCCCATCCAATCAATAGGAATGGTGAGAAAAGAATGGTGGTGCTGAGGCCCGAGGATCTAGTTGAACTTCTTGGAGCTAGTTATGAGGAGACCGACTGTGCGGGCCTTAAACTACATCTAGACAGGGTATACGTCCTAGAAACACATGGTCGTTTAGGAATGGAAGAACGTGTTCTCCCAGAGTACCGTGAAATCACCCCGGATAACGGTTCGTTCAAGCTCGATCCCGGCCCATACTATGTCAAGTACAAGGAGTGGATCGAGATACCGAACGGCTATATGGGCTTGGCGATACAGAGATCCAGCCTCATAAGGATGGGGGCAACCCTCTACACCGCGGTATGGGATCCAGGGTATAGAGGAAGGGGATCCGGGCTCCTGGTAGTGCATAATCCCCACGGCATAATCATTGATAAAGGGGCTCAGATAGCCCAGCTCGTCCTGTTCAGGATGACGGGCGAGACTAAGAAGACCTATAATGGCTACTATCAGGGCGAGAAATGAATTATTCAACGGTCCCCCGGTCCGTGAATACATCATTGCTCAGCTAGTAGAGGCCCCGGTCATCCCGCATGGAAGAAATATTGTGCTCCACTATAATATAACGTAATCCTACAGGATCATCTACACGATCCCCTTACCATACTTATCCACGAGGGGAGCTGGAAGCTTATACCTGTTCTTCCTGACAAGGCCCAGTACATGGAGAGCCTTTGTTCTCGAGAGGACCTGGTTGTTGTTGCCACAGTAAGGGCTGTATATGCATCTTGGGCACCCGTCCAGGCAGTCGCATCGAGCCATGATCTCGTATGCTATGTCCTCGGCCTTCTCGTATCTATCATACAATAGCCTGGCGAGACCGGAGCCTCCTGGAGCTGCATCGTAGAAGACGATGTCGCCGCTGGGATAGCTTATCCCGCCCATATCTCCCAGTCCTGCGCCGCAGACTGGCCGGGCAGCGCTGATCACTGCATGCTCGATTGCATGGAAGGCCTCCGCATTGCTAATCCAGTCCCATTCCCCGTTGACCGGGTACTTGGCGAAAACGGCTCTTGTCACGTAGCTGTAGGATACTGGTTCGTCTAGCCAGTTCTTGTAGCCTTTCTTCCCGGTATCATAGTAGTTTCTCAGTACGTATCCCTCGACAATTATCTTTAATACAGCCCTCGCATAGGCCAGTGGTATACCCCTATCGGTTGTACGCTCCATGATCGTGTCGTAGTCCACGACGTCCACGCTGTAGAGGGGCCTCGTATAATATGGTGTGTCGTCCGGTAGTCTCCGGACATACGCGACTCTATTCTTAGGATCTATTTCCAGGCTCTCATAGATCTTGCCTGAGCACAGGTATATTGCCTCTTTGTGGAGGTCGAGAATCGCTTGTGGGAGCTCACGGTATCCGATCACTTCGCCAGTATCTCTATCTATTATCCTGACCTGCGGCCCTGCACCCCTTATCGATACATAGTTTTCACGGAAGACCTTGAAGGCCGGCCTCCAGTTCACCACGTACCTATCAACAATTTTAACGGCGAGCCTCTCGTAGACGAGGCTATCCAGAGCTCTTCTCCAAGGATCTCTAAGATATTTTGCCAATACCCGCTTCTCCTGCAGGAGGAGTGCAAGAGCATGTATCTTGAGCACTTCCTCGTTGTCGGGCTCCAAGTAGCTAGGAGGTATTTCTTGCCCATAGAACCGCTCCGGGTTACGCTCATAATAGGCATCGATCGGATCGTCGCCGAGGATTGTGAAAACATAGCCTTTACGCCCCCTCCTCCCAGCTCTACCTGCTCTCTGCAGGTATTTCGCGTAGCTGGGAGGAGGCGCCACCATTATCACGGCGTCCAGATAACCAATATCTATGCCTAGCTCAAGGGTCGGGGTTGCAACCACACCCCGAGCTTCGCCCGTCCTAAGCTTTTGCTCAACCATTCTCCTATCTTCAGGCTTTAGGCCTGCTCGGTGAACAAGCAATTGCTTGCCATAGCTCCTAGCGATCCTAGATACGAGCTCAGCCATCTGCTGAGAATCCGTGAAGACTAGCACTCTTAAGCCCAAGTCTATAAGCATGGATGCTAGGCCCGCCGCGACTGTCCACCTGCTAAGCTTTCCCGCCGAAACCAGTACATGGTAGGCCGTCCCCTTCCTCCTCCTCGGCCCCTCAACAACCTCAACAGGGGCATCAAATAATGTCTCGGCGTGCTCCTTTGGATTACCTATGGTTGCCGAGACCCCTATGAACTGGGGCCTCTTCCCTCTTCTATGCCTCCTAATCCTCTCAACTATAGCTCTGACATGAGCGCCGAGTACCCCCTCGTATACGTGGAGCTCGTCGAAAACCATTATCTTGGCCAAACGAACAAATGATCTAATCGCGGGACTCAGTACTAGGCCTACATGTATCATGTCCGGGTTCGTCACCAGTATATGCGGAGGACTAGCGCTTATCCTCCTCCTATCCCTAGCCGGTGTATCACCATCATATACTGCGGCAGTTACACCGCCGAAGCCAAGTACTCCATGGATCCTTGCGAGCTGGTCTCTGGCAAGTGCTTTTGTTGGATAAAGCAGGAGTGATACCGGCCTCGCCTTCTCCTCGAGGCCCAATTTGATCAGAGGTATTAGGAAAGCCTCGGTTTTACCCGTGCCTGTGCCCGCAACTATGACCACGTTATATCCATTCATGATCTTCTTTATTGCCTCGTACTGGAACCTATATAGTCTCTCTATGCCCCTGCTCTTCAGAGCATTAACGACTGGCTGTGGTAGCCCTATATCCTCTATATACGGGCCTAGCTCGGGCTCACTAGTTTCTTCTACATATACATGACGTATACCGGCTCCTGCCTGCCCCCATGTCCTCCTGATGAGAACTGATAGTTCTTCCAGCAACGGTTCATACATATTGCTCCACACAGCCGGAGGAGACTAGGACTTGAGAACCATATCCCTGATCTTGCGTTCTTCTCTGCTCAGTCTCTTCCATAGCTTATAGTGTTCCTCGCAGAGATAGACTACTCCCGGCCTGCGCGGGGGCCTTGCATGATATACTTTGAGCTTGATTCCAGCCTTCTCCTCTAATACCTTGGCGTCAGGATAACTTAGTTCTCGAGCGGCCGTTTTCCCACAGCCCTCAACACTACAGGTTTTCTCGGCCAATCTTGTACACCCAGAATATACTATGTGGCCGTATCAATAATATGTTCACCACCAAGGCTTATGCTGGCCTGTCTCGTAGGAGAAGATTGTTATTCCGGGTCAATACTATAACCTATAGTGGATAATATTGCGTGGTGTACAAGATTATGCCTGACCCCTTCGACCCCTACGCTATACTCTCTTACGCGGAGAAACTAGGCGTGGACTTCGCTGATGTAAGGGTTCAACGCAGGCTCTACGAGACAATACACTTGGACAATGGTGTTCTCAGAGAATACAGTATTGATAAGACTTACGGTGTTGGTGTAAGAATTTATCTTGACGGATACATGGGGTTCGCCTCAACTAATAAGCCAGACTGGGAATCAGTTAAGAAGACCGTAGAGGATGCGCTACGCGCTGCTAAAGCCATGCGTCTCACCGGAAAGAAGCAGGAGCTGTATGAGAGGAAGACCAACAAGGACTCTAGGACAAGTGCGTATAAGATCTCAGCCGAAAACGTGGACCCGTCGATGAAGATAAACATTGTCGTGGAAGCCTATAAGAGGTGCAGGAGCGTTGAAGGCATAGTATCTGCCCTGATCAGGTATGGCTATGAGCACGACAAGAGACACTATGTCTCGAGCTGGGGCGACGATGTCCGAGTGGAGACGAGGCTGATCGGTATAGGTGTACTCGCCATAGGGAGACATGGAGAGGTCATGGAGCGAGTATACGATGCCGACTCAGCCGTGGCTGGCTGGGAATTCATAGAGTCTAGAGACTGGGGGATCTTCGCCGAAGAAGTAGGGAAGCTAGCTTCAGAGGCCAGTAAAGCCCCGGCGATAAAGCCCGGCGTATACACGGCTATCCTCGACAACGAGATGGTCGGCCTCATGCTGCACGAGGCGTTCGGCCATGCAACCGAGGCAGACGAGGTAGAAGCTAATGGAAGCATATTGAAGGGGAGGATAGGCCAGCAGGTGGCAAGCTCCCTCGTAACAATAGTTGATGATGGACTGGTCGAGAGAGGCTTCTGGATACCATATGATGACGAGGGGACACCGAAGAAGCGGGTGGCAACCGTGGAGAAGGGAGTCCTCAAGGGATTCCTCCACAGCCTCACGACGGCCAAGAGTGTCGGCGGGGAACCAACAGGCAATGCGCGCGCAATGTCTTATAGCTACCCTGTCCTCGTCAGACAGACCAACACTTTCATGCTTCCCGGTGAGGCTAAGCCTGAAGAGTTGTTCGAGGATGTCAAGCACGGAGTATACATTAGGGGTAGGGGGGCCCTTGGCGGAGAAGTCAACCCTGCCATGGGTACCTTCACCTTCATAGCTGGTCCAAGCTATATCATTGAGGACGGCGAGATCAAGAACATGGTCAGAGGAGTAATGCTCTCAGGAATGATTCTCGAGACGCTAAAGAACGTCGACATGGTGGCGAACGATCTCAAAGTCAAGACATCCGTTTTCGGAGGCTGTGGCAAAGGAGGCCAGATGGTGCGGGTAGGAGATGGGGGCCCACATGTCCGTGTATCCAGGATAACGATTGGAGGCGGGAGGTGATCACCGTGAGAGATGTTCTTCTAGACCTGGCTAAGCGCTTCATTGATAAACTACTTGAAAAAGGAGCTAGCGAAGCAGAGTTCTTTGGCTCATGGGCCAGGGTAAGGGCTGCCGAGATATCCGACGGTAGGATCAAGAGAATAAGTGTATCTGACGCTGGTAAGTATGGGATCAGAGTAGCTGTTGGTAAGCGATTGGCCAGCATAGGCTTGAGCGATCTATCGCCGGATATTGATAAGTTGGCGGAGACCCTTGTCAAGATCGCGCGGAACGCACCTGAAGACAGGGACTTTCCAGGGTTCGCCACAAACTATTCCCGTGGAGTGCTATCCAGCACATATGATGAAAAAATAGCCGAGCTAGATCCCGAGGGTATTGCTGGTCTTTTGAAAAACGTGGTCGATACAGCGGGGGATGCGGGAAGAGGAGCTGGTGCTGACGAAACAATAGTGACGCAGGGAGGACTAGAGGTAATTGATGGTGGAAAACTAGTCGTTAATAGCTTTGGTGAACATCTTTATGAAGAGAACACGATGATGTCGGCATGGCTGGAGATAAAGAGTAGGAGAGACGGCAGTGAATCAACATTCTATCTGGAGTATGGCTCTAGGCGGCTCGATGAGGACGAGATTCTGAGAGAAACAGTCGAGGCTGCAAAGCTGTCGACACGCTTCGTGGGAGGGAAACCCGTCGAGTCAGGCAAGTACGAGGTACTCCTCCACCCGCATGTGACAGCCAAGTTCTTGGCGACTGTTCTCGCTCCGGCGTTCTCAGCGCTTCACGTCCAGCGTGGTAGGAGCCCCTTGAAGGATAAGATCGATAAACAGGTTCTGAGCGAGAACATCGATATTCTTGATGATCCATCCATAAATTGGGCTGTTGGTTCGTGTAGTTTTGACGATGAAGGAATACCTACCTCGAGAAAATATGTTGTGAGCCGTGGAGTACTGGAGACATATCTCTACGACCACTATACTGCCAGACGCGAAAACAGGTACTCTACAGGCAATGGATTCAGAAGGTCTGTGTCTAGCCCACCGTCTCCCGGCTTCACGAACATGTATGTAGCGGGCAGGAACACGATGGAGTGGGAGGAACTGATAGGCGAGATAAAGAAGGGCATCATAGTGTATGGCGTCATAGGCTATTGGACAAGCAACTTCGTGAACGGGGGTACGCAGGCAACCGTAACCCACGGCTTACTAGTAGAAGACGGCGAAGTCAAGGGCCCCATAAAAGGCGTCGTCATAGGAGGCAATATCTATGAGTGGTTGGGGAGGGATCTAATAGGTGTAGGGGATAAAGTGGTTCCGCTGGGCGATGTGCATGCTCCAGCCGTGCTTATAAGAAACGTAGATGTTGCGGGAAGATGAAGAGCTAGTATCGTACCTCGTAGGTGATTGTTGGGTCAAGTATTTTTCTCCCATTCTCGGTCTCCAACACGAGATACCCTAAATCATTGACATCCACAGCTAAGCCCTGAACTATTCCTTCCCTCGTCTTCGCAGTCACAATCTTATCGAGAGTATCCAGGTACTCTAGGTACTGCTCCCTGAGTTTCTCGGGCTCCTCTGCGAGTTTCTTGGCTCTTGATATCCATCCTATCATCATGGATAGGATCTTGTTCCTCGGGGTCATCCCTCTTATCTGCTTGATGGATACTGCTTTCTCGATCGGTGGCTCGTTATTGACGTTCAAGCCTATGCCGATGTAGATGATCATTTTGTTCCTGAATGCTTCGGCCTCGATAAGTATTCCAGCTAATTTCCTGCCGTTTACCACTATGTCGTTGGGCCACTTTATCCGAGCATTGATGTCCAGGCTCGTCCTCAAGATCCTCGTCAGAATAACGGGGACAATAATCGGCATAAGTGCCGCGGTCTCAGGGTTCGTGCTTATCTTAAACGTTACCCATAGGCCCCCGAGCCCCGTCTTCCATGTTTTTCCGTGCCTACCTCTCCCCATCAGCATGTACTCAGCAACCACTATGCTCCAAGGACCCAGGCCTCTGGCCGCCTCCTGCGTGGAGCCTAGGATGGGCTCGTGTACTAGTTCCCATCCCCATGGTTTAAGCATTGAGGGGATATCTGCAGGGTTCCAGATAATGTGGGATTCATCGATTGTTATCAAGTAGTTCTTAGAGAGCTCTTCTACCGCCTCAACAAGTATTTTCTCCTTAACTCCTATCTCCCATGCAAGATCCCTTATCAACCAGTCATTGTTCTTGATGAGCTTATATAGGGCTAGGATCTTGACCGCAGTCTTTAAATCGATCACTCCATACTCACCTTCCCCTGATCTTATTTATGGTTTCACCCAGCCCCATAATATATGGTAGGTTCGGGAAATATGTTCTGAGGAGCTCATATAAATTGATAATGTTATGTTTTCCTCCATGATCGGAGTCGATTTCAACTATTCCTGACGACCATAGCTTCGATAGCAATCGAAGCATTAATGTCCTCTTTTCCTCCATCTCCATAGCCGCTACATATTCTCGTGGAAAATAGAGTCTATGCCACAACGGCGTGGCGGCCATGAGCCCCATTATTATATCCTTGTCCTGCCTGATAACTGGGCAGGCACTGCTGATGCCGTATTCTACCTTGGTGAATACTAGTTTCAGCTCATTGCTGATGATATACCTTACTTGTTTTGGTACGTAGGGGAAGCTCCGACAGATCAGCGGCTTATATACGTCCTGGATCATACAGAGATCGTCTTGCCGTAGGAAGGGGCACCTCCCATCAACGAGCTCCATCACATAAGACAACGCTATATCTCTGCCTGTCCTCTTATCGAAGACCCTGTATCCAGGCCTTGACCTGTACTTTACGCCTAGATGTCTGGCAAGAATACGGAGAATATAGTCTTCGTGTGGGAGGATCGATATGGGCGATGACCTGCAGCACAGACCACACAGCGTGCACTGGAACGTCTTCAACACGCTACCGCCTACCGGATCAATGTTTAGGCCGTCACATAGTATCCCGGTATCTTCTCGCGGTACAGCATCTGTACTCTCCGTACACCGTCTATCTCATCGATAATCTTCTCGACAGGTGGAGGAACCAGTTTTCTCCAATCATCGTTTCCTTCGGCCATGAGCCTCCTAACAACGGAGCCCCTATAGTTGTCTCTTTGAAGTACCTCGGGTGTTATTACGTTATATCCTTCCTCCATGAATATTCTCTGGATAATCGGGTTCAGTGTTATGACGTGTGTGAATGGCGGAGAATATAATTTGACGTAGTGGACAGCTACTTTGCTGACCTCCATGGTAGGCAGTGTTACTGTGACAAGCTTGTCCAGTGGTAGGCCAGCCCATCTAAGCGTCTCCCTGATCATCAATAATCTCTCGCCAGCAGTGAACGGGTTTTCCGGTGTATGGCTCTGGCTCGCCATACCTATGACTACTATTACTTCTTCGAAGCGCTTGTAGCAGTACTTGATCGCGTTGAAGTGACCGTAGTGTAGTGGCTGGAACCTCGCGATCATCATACACCGGTCATCAGGGCCAAGCAATCCCTGCACCCAACAATTAATTTAGGGCTTGAAGCCCTATTCTTGTCTTGAATCTATGCTTTATAGAGAATATAATATTGTTTGGGAAAGGTGTGGGCATTGGATGTATTCAAGATCAGCGAGCCAGTAAGCCTCCTTATAGGTGGGGCGGCCATTATGCTTGCATTTGGATCATCGTATCTCATACGAGGTGAGATTGAGGTATTCGCTATAGTTGGGATCGCCGCTTTCCTTGCTAGTATCCCCCATGAGCTGGCACATAAGTATAGCGCTGTACGGCTGGGATGCTATGCAAGATATATCTTGTCACCCGTTGGTCTATTGATAACGCTTGTTTCAGCCATACCATACCTACCCATAAGATTTCTCATGCCAGGCTACGTTGTTGTCTCGAGCCCGTACTATGACCCCGTTATAAATAAGAGAGTTAACGGTATAGTGAGCTATGCGGGTCCTCTAGTCAATATTGTTCTCGGTGTTGCCAGTATTTTGGCTTATCATTTCCTAATACCATGGCTTATCCATATGGATGGCCTATCCTACTGGATAATCGTGCTTGCGTGGTTCTTGGTAGTTAATACCCAGATCAATGGCTGGGTAGCGATATTCAATCTACTCCCGATACCGCCTCTAGATGGCAGCAAAATAATAGCGTGGAAACCCCTTATTTGGATCATAATGATAGTTGCAGCGGGCATAATCCTCTATATTGGGGCATTCCACATGTTTTAAACCTCCCCTATAGTTATGGGGTCATGGATTGGCCGGCAAGGATGTACTAGCTAAACCTTATGTTATCCTCTCTGTAATGGCATTATTCTTCTTTCTAGCCGTTAACCTCCCGGGGATCATCCATCCTGTGCCGGGCGGTGTAATTACTCCCGTAGTATTTCCTGATGTGTATGTCTCGGCAAATCATAACGGTCGTGGTCTTGTCTTAAACATAACTAATCTTATGAATAGAACAATCTTGATCGAGTTTGTCGAGACCGGGGAGAATAAGGAGAATAGGGTGTATGTGAATAAGACCCTTCTCTCCGGGGAGTCTATGGTTATTTATGTACCCTTAAACAAGACCTGTGATCCCGGCATCGGTTATATATCCGTAGTTGTCAATGGACGCAGATATCATGTTTTGTTCTCATATGCTTGCCGTTTTAATACAGGCTATATTTCTTCTTCCCCGTTTTCCTCCTCGAACTCTATATCTAGCTCCTTTTCTTCTCCCTCAGTACCTGTTCCTTTAACCTCCTGTGCTTCTTCCAGGATTATCTCCTCCTCGATTATCTTGCCGAGTTTATAGAACTTATAGACCGCTATAATGTATATGATCAGCCCCATCACAAATACTAGTAGTCCGACAATCGTTAAAGGCGCCGAGATAGTTATGAGCGTTGTGAATATTTCCTTCAACGTGATAGAAGTCTTTGTACTAAATATAGCCGCGTAATGTTTCAAGCTGGCAACGGTAAACCATATCGCGGGTAGCTGGAGTATACTGAAAATCCCCAGCACTATGAACAGCATGTAGAGATATCTCGGCATCGCCTGATCAGTGTCTATGCTGAGCCTCTTGAACCCTATTGATTCTATGAATAACCCCACGGCTATAAGTAGTGGCGAGAGATAATTAAGGGGAGAGCCATCCTGCTCGGCTATTTTCTCGAGATAGGAGGCTAGGGCAGATCCACTGAGCGTTGCATTCATACTTGGACTGGTGGTGTTTGCTAAGAGCTCTTGCCAGGGAGCAACTATTTTAGGCGATATCAAGCCCTGGACTATAGAGAGTATGAAGCCTGCGAAGACTATGAAGCTGCCCACCGCTGCTACAATGTACGCCTTGTTCTTTCCCCATTTCTTCCCTAGGAGATACCATGACATCCCTGTCAGGAAGGCACCAATGAATTGTACGAGAGGTATTATTCTGATGATGTATCCGAGCATGAATACCTTACGTAAAGCCGAAGGAAATTCTTTCAATTCTGGACGGTGCTCCACCCTTTACACCACGTATGTAATGCTCCAGTCTTGATATTATTTCCTTTACACGTTCCCTCTCTTTATGTCTTATGCACTGTACTACGAAGTAATCGAAGTACTTCTTGTACTGGAGCCTGTCTATCTTGCCTTCAGCCAGCAATTGCCGTGCCTTTAACCTGCATTCGTCCTCTAGGTCTATGTTCCGCGGAGCAAGGACATATATGTACTCGTATCTCGGATCGGCTCTCCTGATAGTGACCATCCTCCTTATCCCGGCGAGCTCGGCTATCTTGCTCACTATTTCAAGGTCTTCTTTCTCGAACACGTAACAATCGAAGTGCTTCAGGGCCTTGATCATTCTCTCTATGTACTCCGTGATCTTTTCCTCCTCACTCATTCTTCTCATCCCCTAGCCTTGTCCTTTTAACCGGGATTTTGAGCTGTTGGGCGACGAGTCTTACTAGCCATGCATATATGGGGTCTCCTGTACTCCTCCTTAGGTCGCCGTCAACGTATTTTGCGCGGTATACGAGTTCTCCTCTGTGGTTGTATATTGATATGTATCCCTTGACCTTCCCCCATAGGTTTTTGACGAACCAGATATGGATTAAGTAGTCGCCGTGATCTAGCTTTACATCTATTTTCTTTGACCAGCCCCTCCTATATGTTGGTTTCACCTGTTCCTCGCCAACGACTGCTTCCTGGTGCTTATTGATGCTTAGTAACCCCTTGTCCTTCTTGTAGATTAGGACTGTGCTTTTGAGGACATGCTTGCCTGTCCTGCTCTTCGAGGACTCTATCCTGAGGCCGCTTATGATCTCTGGCAAGCTCATCCCTCTATATATAGGAGGGTGTTTTCCTTCAGCTCTATCCTCGGCTCCTCAACATCTATGACCAAAGTATATGGTTCGGGGGCTAGTTGTCTGGATATCCTTGTCTCCCGGGCCCTTATGACGAGCTGTTTCACGCCTTCATACTCTCTGGAATTCACTAGTTTGCCCTGATCGTCGTATATCCTCAGCTTGACAATATATTCTTCCGGCTTATGCTTTAGGCTTACAAAGATCTTCAATTTCATCCGCACCCTCTACTCCACTGCCCATTTCATGTATGGGCGAGACTAATAATAAATGGTCCTCCACAGGATCGGGGGTGCGGCTTAAATCCCTATTTTCAATAAATATGTGGGGTGGTGAACTGTGGTGGAGGTTTTTGACGACGAATGGCTTGCATATATATTGAGGCTTATCAGTGATTGCGCACCGGCAAATATTTGGAGCCTCCATAGAAAGGTCTATGAGCTGGAGAAAAAAGGGGTGTTGCCCCGTCATTCATGGGTATGGCTCGGCGAGTATCCCCGTAGCCCCGAGGTTGATGCTGCTCTGGGTCTTTTATCGTTGATGGGTAAGGTTGTTGTTAGGGGCGAACTCGTAGTCCCGGCCAGAGGCTCTACTTCGCTATGACTAGTTTACCGGGTAGCACGAATCCTTTCGCCGCTAAATGCATCGGTATAGTTGCTTTGCCGGGCCTCCAACCATATCGTTTATCGAACACGTCTTCCCTGAAAAGCTCCGCTTTTAGAACATCTCCTATGACTAGGTCCGTGTCACCAAGACTTATTGTCTTCCAGACCCTCGATACTATTGCGGCTGCAGCCCCTCTTACTATTGGGGCATAATCACTCATGATGAGATCGAGGCCTACAGCGCTGGGTTTATCCTCGACATCATGTCCTGATATTGTTCCCGCCCGCCATATCATGTCGAGCGCGTCGGCAAACAATATGTTTACGCTGAAATACCTGCTCTCCCTGATCAAACCATACGTGTAGGACTCCGTGTCTATAGCTAGAGCCAGCCTCGGCGGCTCCTCGGAGACAGGCATAACCCATGAGGCCGCCATGACGGATCGCTTATCCCCGTGTGCGGCGGCAATAATATAGACGGGCCTAGGATGCAAGAGCTTGTACCACCACGAGGGAACATTCTCCAAGACTTTTCATCCCCTAGGCCGTGGATTGCCGGGTATTTACAGAGAGTTTTCCTCCCATGTAGCTAATGTATGTACCGGGTAAACATAAATACTGATCTAGAACCGTGTACGGTGCCATGATAGGGGATGCCTGTGTAAGGAAAGAGGACTATGTATGTGGCGGGGAGAAGCGGTGTCTACATTGTTATTCTCTGTTTTTCGAGTTCCTCGGACTTTATTGTCTCGTATATTTTCCTCGCCGTCTCCGTGAACTCGTCCTTAATGTCTAGTTCTGCCTCGATTGTTTCTTTGAGGATCTCGGTGACTAGTCCTTCGTATCCCGGCCTATGTAGTCCTCTCCTGATGTAGGCTCTGAAGATAACCATTAACGGTATCCCTTCTTCGATAAGGTTTATGTCCCTATCCTTCACTATTCCGTGGCGCGTCCTCTTACCCATGAAGAGCGTGAGTAGTCCCCGCCCCCTTGTCTCCTTGCCAGGTATGAGTGTGCTCTTGGGTATAGGGCTTATGGTTAGGACATCCACCCATACATCGTTTCTCGACACGCCTTTCGGTGATAGTCTCTCGTAGAGGCTTTCCTCGAGGATTGACGCTATTCTCTTCCTCTCCTCCTGGTCGAAGATTAGGCGGAGCATTGGCTTGAGTACTTGTGGTCCCTTGTAGCTTGTCAGTATGTATTCGCGCCCAACACGCTTCCACTCGGGCTTACGCTCAACCAGGAGTTTGTGGCATAGCCTCCCCAGCCTATCCTTCTTGGCGACCGCGTGCTCTAGCATTGCATTATATAGTTTCACATCTGTTATCATGAGGTATGGGTAGGGGTCTAGCTCCGCTACCTTCTTCACAGCATCTACTAGGCCTAGTTCCTCGTCGAGTAGCCCGAGTATTTCTTTGAGGAGTCGGTCAAACGCCCGGTTTACGCTGTGATAGTACACGTGTTCGAACATGCTGGCTTTTGCGTAGAGGTATCGCCTGAATTCCCCCCAGCTATTCCTGTCTAGGAGCAGTAGTGCTTTCCCGTCCTCGAAGTAGGGGTATGTGTTCCTCACGAGCCGCTCGTGATTGATGTAGCCGTATTCGCTTGTCCCAGTGTAGTAGCTGTCCCGTCTGAGGAAATCCAGTATGTCGCTGGGATAGAGGCTGTCCTTGACGAGCCACCTCATGACCTGTAGGATCGGCTCCTTAGGGGTTTCGGGGCCCAGGATTGCTTTTAGCACATCATATAATCCGTCCAGCCCATAGTGCGCCTCGTAGCTCCTTATCTTGTCCTCCAACAGTATCTCGACCAGCATAGAGCCTATCTTCTCATGGTTGGCGACGGGATCGGGTATATCGTTCCTAGTCCACAGAAGGGATTCCTCGAACGCATGGCCGAATGCGGCGTGCCCGGCATCGTGTAGTAGGCCTGCCAGCCTAACCGCCTGTATCAGTGTCTCCGGCTTGTAGCCTTGGAACACGTTGTCGTCGTAGAAGCTCTTAAGCTTTAGTATGGTATCCTCGGCCATTAGGCCTGCTAGGTGCATCGTGCCTATGCTGTGCTGGAACCTGGTATGCACTGCTCCTGGATAGACTAGATGAGCTGTTTGGAGCTGGAGGATATAGCGTAGTCTCTGTATGAGGAGGCTGTTGATTATCTCCTCTTCTATCTCCTTGTTGAAGTAGGCGTAGCCGTAGATGGGGTCACTTATTTCTTTCCATGTGAACTTGTTCCTGTACCGCATCGTCGTCTCAACTGCTTCTGTCATTCCCATACACCTTTTAATCGACTATGTAAAAGTTGATCTCCTCCTCCCTTATTAGTATTACTATTTAAACAGAACCGTTATCGATCAGGAGAGCGGTGTCGGGGAGGGGGCCAAATCATCACGGTCTTCAGTGAGACTGCCGTCCCCCTCATCCACCAGATAATATATTGGCTGTGTTCCTTCTTAGAGGATTTATTGGGCCCCATACTTTTTAAGGTAATACCGTGTTGATACGGTTAGCCGGTGTAGTACTTCTTGGCTCTACGCGGTTCTACAAGGTTATTAAGGATAATGTCAGTATTGACAACCCCCCGTGGGGTGGCCCGCTCAATTGTCTTCGTACTAGGCTATATTTTGAGCCCTGCTTCTTGGTGGAATGATGCATTTGTCAATATCCCCCTCGCATACTTGATCGCGTGGATTGCCTCACGCTTATTTCCAACAACTAGTTTTCCATGGCTTTTCGGCGGAGCATATCTCGCCACGAATGTCCTCGGGATGATCATGATGCATTTCAGCGTTAAGCCTCCGAGTAGGAAGACCCTGGTTATAGACGTTGTTGTGAGCACCGCTTATACTGTAGCCATTATTGCGTTATCTTCTCTGGTACTAGGATAGCATAAAGCAATTGTTTTTGAGTGAAAAAGATATGTGGTTTACCCCCATTGCCTCTACGGGCCCTGTTTGTAAAAACAAACGGCTAGTGTTTACTTGGCGTACTCCTTGTATATCCAGCCCTGCTCCGTTCGCACCACTAGCCCTGCGTTCTTGAGGTCCTGTAGTCTGCCGCGTATGGTGTTGTAGTTTAGCCCGGTAAGCTTCTGTATCTCCTTGGGGGTGAGGGGTCTTTTCTCCTTCTTGAGTACCTCAAGGATTATCTCCTTGGCCGTTTTCTTGCTGCTCATACTTATCCACCTACCCGACTACTCTGATCCAAGTAATATGATGATCCGTTATGGGTTATTAAATTTGATCCGACAAGTTGAAATACGCCACCCAACACCCTTACCATGAATAGAAAGGCTTGTCTCCTTCTCCCAGGTAATAGGCTAGAACGGTGACTGATAATTGGCGATAAGCATTATCCATAGGTTACTGAGGAAGCTGATGCGTAGACGGGCAAAGAAGATCATGAGATCCAGGCTGTTTTTTGTAGCGGGCTTCTTTCTCACCATGTGGGTAGTGTGTGCACTGCTATTCTATTACTCCGAGCACGTCGTCGCCGGGAGGAGAGACATAGATATCTGGGCCAGCCTCTACTGGAGCATCATAACTATGGCAACAATAGGTTACGGCGACATAGTCCCGACGAGAGGGGCGGGATGGCTCGTCGCGGGATTCACCGCAGTAATGGGTATCCTGGCCTACACCCTCACAGTATCAGTTATAGCTGATGCCTTCCTACAAGCAAGCATGAAGAAACTACTGGGGCTGGCACCCTTGAAGAAAAAGAAGATCCTGGTTATAGGTGATGATGAGTCCTGCTACGAGATAATAGACGAGCTACGTCTGAACGAGCTAGACAAGGAGACGGGATGGATCACGGCATCACAGCCCAAGAGAGACCCCGGGATAGACTACATGGTGGGAGAACTAGCCGACGAGGAAACACTCCGCAAAGCGGGAGTGGGGAGCGCCCAACACGTAATAATATGCACCCGTGAAGACAGCCAAGCAATACACCTAACACTACTAGTACGCAAAATAAACCCCAAGACAAGGATCTCAGCAATAGCAAAGAACGCCGAGACAGAAGAACTACTAAGGCAAGCAGGAGCACACTACACCCTATCAACACGCCTCCTAGGAAGAACAATAGCAAGCTCAGTGTTCGAGCCCGCAGTCCTAGAAGTAATCAAAGAACTAACAACACGCCAAGGACAAGCAGACCTCATAGAAGAAACAATAACAGAGAACCTGGCAGGGAAAACCATAGCAGAAATAGAACAAGAACTAAACAAGCAAGACCCGAACCACACATACAAGATCATCGCAGTAAAAACAAAAACCACAATAACGATATTACCACCGCCCCAGAGAAAAGCCGAGAAAGGAGAAAAAATAGTTATAGTTAAAGCAAGAAAGCAAAACCTTATGGCAGAGTAACTGTTGTCGGGTAGTCCCTACCGCTAGCAGTATGAATCTTAATATTCACCATCTGACCAGGCGAGAACGTTCCTTGTTTTAACACTATTACTATAGTTACATTCTTGCCAGGATCTATCGTTGTACCAGTACCATTATACCAACTAACACCCTGTGCATTGCTTATAGGAATGCCGTTTATGAATATGTTATCAATGGTCGCCGCAACAGTACCTGTATTCTTCAATACGATAGTAACGTTCCACCCATTATCCGGATTAGTAACGGCAGTAGCGTAACTTGATACTATTTGCAGATTCTCAGTCTGGGTAAATCCGCTGGTAACACCGGTCAGCCATAGGGCTACTGCGATGCTAATGGCAATAGCGACTGATACTATTATTACTGTTGCTATTACTGGGGATATTGCACGCATACTTGTTCACCTCTTACAATATGATAGTAACATAGGAAATTAAAAGCTTATGTCTTGATATAGGCAACATTTTATCTGCGTTGCTCAACGTATAATCATTGGTTGTATTTTATGATAGAGTTTTTAGGTATAAAAATAAGGGAAAAACTCCCTATATTTACTGAGGGAAGCTCATGCCAATGATCAGTGGATTATGTGCTGGCTTATCTACCCCTAATATTAATGTCGAAGGAGTATGCATATAGGAAGGAGTATGCTAGATATTCTCCGGAGTAGTAGATGTAGAACTGTGTCGGCACGATAACCGGTACTCCGTTAACATCTATTCTCGAATATCCCGGTACATAGAAGGTGAGAACTTTCGTGTAGTTAACGTATGGTGATATAGACTGGGTGTAATACGATACTTCGACGTTATTGCCTGTTATGTCTGTCAGGTTAATGCTATCTTCTGACACTAAGGTCGTAACATTTGTGGTGCCCCAGTAGCTTAGATCCCATGTCATATAGTTGAATACATAGAATACGTTGTTCCAGTCTAGGTCCGTTGATTTTATGAGCCCTATTATAGAGGAGAAATGAACGTATTTGATCCAGTCGACGAGGAATTCGTCGTAAGTATTGTACCTTATAATCAATGTTACATTCGTTAATCCGTTTCCCCTGTAGAACGCCGCCTGCCCATTGTTTATCACGTAGGCTTTGGCAAGGGGTGAGCCACCGTATTTCGCGGCAAAGGATGGTAGTGTGGAGAATAATTGTGAGTAGTAGTACGTGGTCACGTCTCTGGGCGAGAGGACATAATAGTAGCGTGTCCCGTCGATCATTATATATGTCTGTATGACGAGGGGTAGGACAAATCCTCCACTGATTGAGTCTGCGCCCGAGTAGTATCCGTGTGTGAAATTGACTTGGCAGTGCAACAGTGATGTCTTCGTGTAAACCCTGTATTCGCCTAGAGAGTTGAATATAGTTATGGTGAAGTTTACCGAGGCGTTAGCCATGCCAATGGCTGTTGTTCCCGTTGATGTTAGGCTTAGATTATAGGCTGTTATGAAATTGTCTATAATTATTCTTAGACCTAGCTTCTTCATGCTGTTTATCCAGCTCGTCAGGATCTTGTATGCCGTGGAGTTCAGTGTTTTTGTCGCTAAGACACTCACTTCTGAAAGAACGGTTCCTGTATAGTATGATGGTGTGATCGAAACATATTCTCTTCCCGTCGGCACATATACGTTGAAGTACTCGGAATACCAGAATCCATAGGTGAGATAGGCTGTTAGGGGTGCGTAGACACGCGTGTAGGTGATGCTCTGGGTAAATATGTTCGATTTAATGTAATTTTCGATGAGAGGGGTTGCGGCCGTGACCCCTTGTTTAAGCATGTAGAGTATTAGCTGGGTCAGTTCCTGATCATATATTTCCCAGTCACTATATTGTTTGCCGGTATAGCTGAACTTCACGTTTACAGGGATTGTTGAAATATATATTGCAGTGGAGATTACAATAGCCATTATTATTGTGAAGGCAATAATTATCGGTAGCTGTCCCTTCATCTTCCCACCTTTATGTTGTAGATATACATAATCCCGTCGGGATTGAAGCTGGTGAGGTTATATGTGATATAGATGAGGCTAGTGTTTCTGGCGGGACGTATTATATAGTAGTCGGTACTGATTATTCTGCCCGTAGTGATATTGTATGTCGTTATGTTCACATAGACGTATTTCAGGTTGAGCTCTCTGTAAAGCTCGTTTGCAAGGATTTTCGCGGTCCACGAGTACCTGCTATAAACAATGCTTCTCACATCCAGTGACGAATATGAGGATAAGTACGATTGTGTATGTGGCAACACATATACATAAATGGTCGCCATAGCAATTACCAGCAACGCTACAGCCATGTACGCCGAGATGATAACCGACTGTGACCTCATATCGATTTCCTCCAAATAGTTATCTGTACATAATAAGTGAACATTCCTATCCTGAACCAGTAGGCTTCATGGCTGACGGGCCAGTTCGCAGGTATAGTGGAGCCAGCGGTCAGATAGTTGAAGTAGGGTAGCGCCACATATATGTTACCGCTAGAATCCACGACAATTATCGCAACGACATTTAATAGTGGATAGTATATTGGATATGTTGCCGTTGCCGAGGATGTTATGTACGAGGTCGTCGAGCTCGCTGTGAGGGTAGTGCTTGTTATTTTGGGGTATGTAGCGGTGATGTTCGCTTCTACGGGCAGCGTCGTCGTATATGTGCCTGTTATTGTTATCCACCACCACCAACGAGAAGTATAGGTTATTGTGTTGATAACGGTGGTTGTAGATGTTGAAACAGTATTGGTAACGACTGTTCCTGTGAAATAATAGTTGCCGTGAAAGTACCCGGTGGACTGGTTTGTGTAGGAGTAGAGTCCGAACATATTGTATGTATTTCCATAAAGCGTTATAACTCCTGCATAAGATACATCGTATCTTATCTTGCTGTATTCAGTGTATCTTGTTGTACTATTGTATAATGTCCCGAAGAAATAGTTTGGTGCCCTGTAATAGCTTATGCTTTTTATGTAGTTGTAATTTATACTGCCGTAATAATAGTAGTTATTCGTCGCAGGATCATAATAGCATACTATCGCCTGGCCCGGAGATGATGTCAGCGGCGTGCTGAGGGATGTCGGTGCTAGAAGATATACTTTTCCGTTTATATTAACTAGGGTGAGTTTGTTGACGCTGCTCTGTGTTATTTTATAATCAATAAATTTCGCAGTACCGATGTCCAGGATCGCTATAACCATCATCGTATATGTCGGGCTAAACGGGTTGGCGAATACATACTTGTATGTGCCGTTCTGCAGGAGGAACGTGTAGCGCGGAGTGTTTATCGTCCTTACAGCTAGGCCCGTGGATACTACAAGGAGGGAAATGGTTCCGTTATACATTGATGTGACGTTGATCGTCCATCCAACACTATCGATCTTGATAGCGTATGGTCTAATAGTTATGTTGTAGCCGTAATTGTTATATGGTGATAGTTCTTGAGCGATTATTGTATTAAATATATTGGATTGAAATAAAGTGAGATTACCTGCCGTAAATATCTTGTTTATTTCATCAAATATTTTATTTGCAAATAGAACTTGAACTATCGGCTCAACGCTCCTTGGCCTAGGTGCGTAGACAGTGTTCTCTACGTATGTTATGACTGGTATTATCGAAATTATTATTAAAGCGGCTAAAATGTATTCTATGATTTCCTTCAAGGATATCTGACCTCCATCTTATATATTGATATGTAAATATTAGTGGTGTTTATGTTTATCGCTAATGTTGTAACTGTACCGCTACCAATAACCAGCAGGTTGTTCTCCACGAGGATAAGCTTACCGTTATACGTTATATTGCATACGGGGGTGTACGCGTAGACGGTTTTGTCGGGCGTCATTGTTAAAACATAGAGGGTGGACGGCGATAACTTGTCATTGAGGAAGGGGGCCACCTGTAAAACATACGATGTGTTACCTATGTAGATGTTGTAGAAAGTGTTTTTCCCAACCACTATTGGATAGTTTAGCTGGATCGTCATGTTGGTGTCAGATGTTATCGCATACAGCAGTTGCATTGATATCGATTGAGAGACATACTCTAGGTTTCTCTGGACATTCTCATACATCATCGCCTGCGTCATGAAGCCGACATATATAATTATGATCACCATAATAGCTATGAGGGCAGTAATTCCTATAACGTGGGTTATGATCGGGGCTACCATTAGATAAACACCAAATTAACCTTCTTAATCGTAATGAATACTTGTACATGGGATGTCGCTGGATTGTATCCTGTCAGCGATGACGTTATATCGATCACTTGCAGGTATCCATTCAACGATACTATGATCGCTACCCTTGTCGTATTGAACGTATTCGAATACGTTATCCCCGCATACGAGGCTATGAGTTGAGAGGGGGACGACGATATTACCTGTGGATGCAGTTCGGCACCCGTGATACTTATTGTGTATGTTATTCCACTGGCTGTGACTACTTCATAGGGATTAACCAAGAATCTGAAAGTATCTAGTTCGGCATAAGTGAAGCCGTTCAGGTAGAACTGTGTGACTCTGGGGATCAACCGTATGTCGTCGACTGTATAGTTGCTGGTTCCATAGATGATCTGCCTTGTCGTCGTGAAAGCAGCGTATGCCGCCGTATATATTCCGACATAGTTCATAGTGTAGATTGGCGCGAACCCTGTGCCGTTGACTGGGTTAATATATACTGTTGGGTCGAGCCCGTAGTACTTCCTATAATACACCTCGATATAATCTACCGTGTAGTATGCTGATAGACTATGGGTGGACGCCGAGATGCCGAACCCTGTATACGGTAGCTTCGTTGGGAGAGCAACGTTTGTCAATACCTGAGAGCCATCTATGCTTATGTTTGCATAAGAGTAATCGGGCTCTATTGATAATGTCAGAACATGCCATGTAAGATCGGATACGGCGTCTGTAAGGTAGTACTTGTTATCTATTTTTGGGTAGGGGTATGTAACGTTTGTACGTTCTATAGCTGTATAGTTTGGAGCAGGATCGGGGTACGTGCCTGTGTCCTGGTACGCATCCATGACGAACGCGTATCCATCTGATATGATCGTGCCCGAGGGGCTGAGCAACTCTAGGTCGAGAGAGCCTCCCGTACCACCAAAAGTACCCGCGTACCGCTCATACACCGATATGTCTTTATTGAAAGCGAAAGCGAAGCCATCGGCTGGTGTGGCGCTCGGATTACCGCCCTTGTACCTTATGATCGCGAGTACAGGGAGGCCCTGGATAGGCCTGCCGTTTTCCGCGGCGAAGGCCATTACCCCGAGATCCGGGTATGGTAGGGTCAGGTTAACTACCCCCTGCTTGGGATCCCAGACGAATTCTGCGGTGTAATTTGTTCCCGCCGCCTTGTATATGATCCATTTCCCATTATTATATGGGCTGGTTGTGAAGTCGTCGTAGAACCTGTCGAATACTGAGTAGAAGTCGCTATGGCCCTTGAGGAGCGGGGTTCCATAGAACATTATTATCTTTGTTGAGCCGCCGCCGGGAATATATGGTACCTTTACCCATATCTTGGCAACCTTGTTGAGTGGGTCAAACTCCTGTACGTAGAAGCTGAGTATGTGGTAGTAGGGGTCTACAAATATGAAGTCCGTGGTGTTACCTGTCATGTTCAGGTAGTTCCAGCCCGCGAAGTTTGTCTGGTTGAGCCATACCATTACCTGGTAGTTGGTGAGGGGGGTTGTTAGCGGGTTGTTTATAGTTATCGTTATGTTGTAGGCTGGCACTCCTATCGATATGGTGTATGTACTGGACTCATTGTATCCTACACCCACTGTTTTTGACGGTATGTTGGCGTAGTACTGGTTACCGGAGATCACATAGTTGAGGTTCGAGGCGAGATCTAGTAGAACCGATTTTGTGTAGCCGAACTGTGTTGCGAGACTGCTTGTCTGGAACGCGTACATAGCATAGTAGAATACCACTAGTGATATCATGATTATGGTGGCGGCGAGTATAACTGTTGATATGACTTCGCTCACACCCTTACATGTTCTCATAGATCTCTTCCTCATAGGACTGTCATCCTCCAGGCACTACTGCGTGACTCGAAGGCATGATCATTAGGTGAGAACCTATTATTCCGGACGCCAGTAAGAGAAACAGAGATATCAGTGTCAGCAGGAACGCGTGCTTGAATCCTGCAGCCACGCTTCCCGCCGATACTTTCCCTGCCACTAGCCCCATGAAGTACGTGTTAAGTATAATCGACGGCAGGGTCATTGCGGCGGCCGTAGAAAAAGCCCCGAAGCTTAGCGGGAGACTTCCTAAGTATGCCGTTAGCATTACTACTGTTGCTGCTGTTAGTATGCCTCCCATGTAGGGTACTATGAGTAGTGTGCGGAGGTTCTTTTTACGCTCATCCTCTATAGCGTCTATGCTCTCGGCGAACCACGCCAGGTTCTCCATGACCTCGATCGTCCCTCCTCCCACCTCGATAGCATCGGTTAGGACATACAGCAGTACC
>Ga0256831_1000378_pt1 | contig 23304 bp, 29 predicted proteins | sample 132544metaG_FD_189087 | JGI IMG/M metagenome (GOLD analysis project Ga0256831, IMG submission 189087) | Hydrothermal vent microbial communities from Lau Basin, Pacific Ocean - 132-544 | ecosystem: Environmental > Aquatic > Marine > Hydrothermal vents | place: Pacific Ocean: Lau Basin | collected... | reverse complement strand
TCTGAATACATGCGGTTAAAGGAAATGGGCAGTCGGATAGGGGAAAATAGTCCTTTTATCATGACAGAGGACGGAAAGGAATTAAAGGACGTAATCAATGATGTTGAAACCTTACAACGGAATATGGAAACCGTTTTAACCGACCCACATGACTTTATACGAGACGAAGTTTTAGAGTACACTTTAAAGATCATACCTACCGCTGAAGAACGGTATCTAAAGAAAGCTTTACTGTACATTAGCGAGCATTCAGATGACCGTAAGAGTGACTCTGTATATCAGATGCTGCGTTATATGGTTATGTATTTAAACCGTATTTTAAAACAGGTAAGGGGGGCGGACGCCACCACTCCTGCTATTGTAGCAAAAACACGTAACTTAGCACGGAGCAGTCAATTAGGTGATAAAGACTTATTGGCGGTAAGGGACTATGTAACCGATATGCTGGATCAATCTTTAAGTGGTAAGTCCAGTAAGGTAATTGCCAGCACACGCATTGCTGTTATTGTTTATCTAACCATTCGTATATTGGCATATAAACACTACAATCGGTAGAAACACAGGTATATATCACCTTAGTGCTATTTATTAAATTAAGGAGAAACCTGTGTCTATTCTAAAGAAAGTGGAGTATGTTCTAAGTCCCAGTCATGATGAACCACACGGTAATGCTTACGGTCATTCTATTAGTCTATCAGTTGGTGAAGATGGTTTTAGACAAGCGGCATCCGATCCCGGCTATAACAATGGCAGGGGTGTGGTATATTTGGACGCTGTATTGAGAGAGGGTATTAAGTCATTAGCTGTTATGCAACCAAGTGAACATTTGGACTGGTGGTGTTATGGAGAGGTGGTTAAGTTATCGTCTAGTGGTGACCGGTTAATGGTGGGTTATAAGAGCACGGGTAAAATGGATCCTTGCTTTGAGGTCTATAAAGGCGATGGTATTGGCATTCGTGTCATGCCCAGTGTACATCTAATTAATGCAACGGTAATCGCCCCGGCTGTAATGTCAGATAATGGAAATACCATACTCAGTCTTATAAGGACTAATGATGGCGTGCCTCAAGTCAGAATTGAGGTATACCGATATAAAGATGGTCGGTTCTTACATTACCAGTCCTTACCTGTGTCTGATAATGGACTGTCCTCTAATGGCAATGCTGAGGTATTGAGTGATGTACGCATTTTAACCCTATCTGGGTCCGGTAAGCATTTTTACCTTATGCGGGTTTTAAATGGAGTCCAGTACATCGATTATTATCGGTTTCTGGTTAGCGGGTACCGTAGACATGGTATTAAGCTCCCATACCTCATAGATAAAATTTACGCCTTTCACGCGTGGGGGTCAAAACTATACAATGCTTACGTTGTAGGCAGGGGACTCAATCGAGACATAACAGTATATCGTTGTGAGTTAAAAGAGAACGCATTAACCATATCTGCCAGGTATCCAGTGCCTATGCATCTGCAATCTTCATACTCTAAGGGGGTACGAGTGTATGGTGGAACGGCTTCAGAGTTGATTGCTTTATTACCTGAAACAGGTTCCACTAATGGAGAGGATGTATTAGTTTTAACCAGACATGGCTTTACACAGTTAATGGTTAGTCAACCTAATGGAAGTGTTAATAGACAAATCATTACCATAGGCCTGTCCTCTAATACGGAGCGATTAGCTTTTGGGACCAAACAAACTATGGACGGTTTAGAAAAGGGCGCTATTGTCTATAAGGTCCATATTTAACAATCTGTTTATACTGGCAGTCACGCCCCTTATAGGGTAACTGACTGCCTTCTTCATATATTCTTTTTTTTTTGAGTCAATTAGAATGCAAAACAATTCACCCAATAGTTACCAAGTCACTACCGCTATTTTAGCGATTGTCGTTATCACAGTAGTGTTTGGATATTTATCTTATTTAGTTATAGTCAAATAGGTATATTACCATGCATAACACCATTGAATACATGCTTTCACGCATCTATCGTGAAATACCCTATGAAATCTTAAATCAAGCTTTTGGTTTGACTACCTATCAATTTCAAATCGATCGAACCAGTTTGGAAACAAACATACGTAGTAAGGTTATTGATAACATCGTTTTACAAGACTGTAACATTGTTTCTTCTAACATCATCACAGTACCATTAATGAATTTAACATGGGATTATCGGGACAACGGTATTGTTATTCACATTCCATTATCCATGACCAATAACCGAGAAATACTCTCTGTATTAAGTTTAGAAGTAGTGAACCGGGGGTTAGAACCTTATGCGGAGTCGGCGGGTAATCCTTCTGGCACTGGTACTTCTGAAATATATTTAGTGGCACCTAATACCATATTCTTACCCACTAATCCGGGCGCTAGAAATGTCCATTTAAGATGTGCCATAGCCAATGACCCTAATTTAAATGGATTTTCACAAAGGGCACTGATTGATTTAGGTGAACTAGCTGTACTGGCTGCCAAAATGTTTATTTATAATGCGTTGGCGATAAACATTCAAATCACATCAATGAATGGCGGTAGTGTGGATGGTCAGTTCAGAAGCATTGTGGACAGTTATGCAGATGCTGGTGAGATGTATAAAGAACTTTTGCAGGTGAAGATACGTAAGTTAAGCCTCATCTCAGATAGGCGTTTCCACAACCGATTAATACAAATGGGTTTAGGTAAATAAACATGGCAGAAGCAAAGATTTATAACTTTAGTACCGCTAGTGTAAAACTTAAAGATGTGGCTGGCTCAGTTCTTTGTGACATTACAGGTGGTAACCACCACATAGTGGAAACTTTACGTAGTGTTGAATTAAAGAGTGTGAAGGTGTTTGGCTTTGACAATAGCACGGTTATTTTAGACGGACATCGTTTTATTTTAATCACAGAAAATATGGTGCGTTCTGAAGTTAGTATACCCTGTAAGGACATTTCAGGGGAGTTAAAAACGGTAACGATCGACAGTGATGGCGTTTATAAGGTTTTGTACATAATCAATCACGCAACATACATTGAACATCTCATAAAGGTTGTTGAAGAAACGGCACATTACCAGGACTCTATACTCATCGCTAATGGATGGGTACAGGCTAAAGGCTTCTGCAAGCATTGATAATAGAAGGGTTTTACTATGACAAAGTTAATTATGGATGCACCGGTGGTCTGGAAGCGAGGCATTGACGATCGGTTATTTACCTATACCCCAGCTGACAACGAACTGGTCTTGGATTGTCGCATATCGGATGCAGTGCGCATGTATGTGGGGGACGGTGAAAAACAAGGTGGACAGCTACAGGAAGCTGCTTTGACTAAGGGCATCGTTACACCTGTGATACTGACACCGGTAAATGATTCAACGGGCATTAACACGCAACCGCTAATAACCTCTACTGGTTTTTTAGGACTGCGTGCTAAGGGAGTAGCGGATACCCATAATAACAGTGAATGGGAACTATCCACTGATCCAGCTTTTAATAACGTAATCTATCGTCATGCCGAAGATCCAAATAGTTTAACAGAGTTAGATTTGGATGCTTTGGGATTCGAATTGGAAAGTCAAACTCAGTACTATGTAAGGGTTCGTTACATAGGTCAGTCCGGAAATCGTAGTCTGTTTAGTAATCCTGTTCATTTTACCACATCTAGTTTATTTGCTGGAATGCATGTAGGTGAGATATTCTCTACTAGTCCAGTGACGTCTGACCGCTTTGGGACAGCTATAGCTATATCAGCAGACGGCAATAGAATGGTTATTAGTTCACCCTATTATGACACCTTTGAGGGTGCGGATATGGGTAAGGTTAATCTCTATGAAAGAAATCCTGCTGATGGGACATGGACGGATATTGGCGAGCTCAGGCCAGATGATGCTAGTCTTAATGACCATTTTGGTAACGCATTGGCTATGTCCGGCGATGGAAGTGTTGTATTTGTAGGAGCCTATAGACCCGGATTTGAAGGCCCTCCAGAGGCCAGAATATATGTGTTCAGTTTGGACACGCAAGGTAATTTTATTGAACTGCAGCAGATTGATCAAGATGATGTTCCTGGAGATTTCTTATTTGGCTCTAGTCTAGCCACTAATTATACCGGTACCCGACTTTTAGTTGGAGGGTTCGATTATTCAACTAACACTTTAAATCAGTCAGGTGGTGCATGGCTGTATGAAAGAGACATTAACATAGAGGTATGGCTTTTTAGCAAGGCTATAACGGAACCTTCGTTAGACAATACTGATTTGTTTGGTAGCAGTGTATCTATGTCTTCCGATGGCAGGGTAATTTATATCGGTGCTAAGGGTAAAAAATACACAGACGGAACTCCGTGTGGGGCTGTTTATCGATATGTTGAAGACGGTAATGGAGATTGGGTTAACACTAATCTATATTACCCTTCAGTTGTACAGTACGAAATGGGTTTCGGTAATGCAGTTAGCGTTACTGGGGATGATACAAAACTGGCCATATCTGCTACATCTGCCGATGGGTCACTGTCTGGTATGGGAAAGGTCTTTACCTATGACATTATGACTGGCGGCGATGTTACTTTAACGCATACACTCACTGAACCGAATCCTGAAGAATACGGGGAATTTGGCTTAGGACTGGCCTATGCATGGGACAAGACAACAGTGTATGTGGGCAGTAGACTTTCGACCGTATCTGGTTTTGCCGAGGCCGGTAAAGTATGCATATACAAATAGTTACTTGTTTATAATAAATACCTGATTTAAGATAGGTTTTATATAACTACGGAGATACGGATAACTATGTTCAATATTACCCCATCTACTAGCAACGGATCCAGGCCATTAAATATAAGTGGCTGCACTTACAAATTTAAACCTCCAATAACCGATCATGCCATCTATGTCACTATTAATGGGTATATAGGTGAAACCGGTTACACCCCTTATGAGGTCTTTATTAACTCAAAAAATCCCGATACCCATGTACTGCATACAGTGCTAATGACCACCATAACCTATGCCATGCAGCATAATGGGGATCTGGATAAACTAATAGAGGAGCTGATAGCCATACATGACCCAAAAGAGGGTTACTTTGGTAAATCTAGAATATCTAGTAAAAACCAATCCGTTTACTACCCATCCATAGTTTCTGAAATAGGCTATATATTAAAGCAACATATGGCTGCACATTCTGACATGGAGATGGGAATAAAAGAGGAAGCGTAATATGTTAGCAGCATCGCAAGTTGTACTGGAACTGGATAACGGCTATATTTTTAGTCAGAACAAATCCCCAGATCATTATCAACGGTACTGGACAACACTTTCCAGAGACGGTGATTCGGAACCTTTTTACTCCGACTATCTCTATACACAAGTAGGCGCTAGTAATTCAGAAAGGTTATTGGCTGAAAAAGATGGCTGTTTTGCTATCGGTGACCCATATTCTCATGGTTGTCGTGGTATGGTGATAGTAGTGACACTGGATGCAGTCATTAATCTTTTACCAGAGGCAGTGGAGCCTAATGAGTACGGTACTCAGGTTGAGTTTAAGGACAGTGCAGTGGTGGCAACGGATAAACATGGTAAGGTAACCGTTAGTCCATTATAAATCGTCATTACAAACCTTTTCAAGTATATATCACGGAAGTGCTATGCTAGCATTAATTAACATTAGTTTAAACTAAGGAGTCGACATGACACAAGCTTTAATTCCTAAACGCAATACCATCTCAGTATACGGTTGCGGTGGTACGGGTATTAACATCTTACAAGACTTTACCAATCTTCCTGTGGATGATCCTGAACGTCCTTTCTTTGCCATCCCCAGTTACCATGCCGTGGATACTTCCACATCAAACATTAAAAATATTCAAGGTATTAATGTAACGGTTATCCCTGGGTTATCCGGTGCAGGTAAAGACCGTATGAAGCCGTTTGCTGACGTAAACATGTCACTGGACAATATGTTAAACGACCACAAACCAGGTGACATTAATGTGGTGATGTTTTCATTATCTGGTGGTAAACTAGCGGCTTAAGTGCCCATTGCCCGCTACAGTAGTGATGCTGTAGTGATCGTCTCCTAATTGCGGGAATCAACTAAGAGCCATGCAGTACTACTTATCGCTGGAAACAGACGATAATACCTATCCCAGTAATGGAAGTGATAGGCATAGTAAAAACCTGTATGGATTGTGAAATCCGCAGCGAAGCTTCTACGTCTAATACGGATAAGAAGTGTGTTCAACGACTAAGCGATTAACCACGCTGTAGGACACAAGTGTGTCCGAAACGGAGACCATCTTTAGATAAAGATGAAGATATAGTCTAGTCTTCCAGGGAAAGCCTGGAGCAGTTCACTCTAGCAATAGAGCGAGAACGCGCACTGTGTAACGACCAGTGTGGAATATTCGAGTGGGTCTGTTATAGGACCCTTGCTAACCGCAGCTATACTGAAGCGTAAGAAACCCGTGATCTGTATTGTAGTGGCTAGTACTACATCGGCTAAAGAGGCTGATAACTCTGTAAAGACTTTACAAACCTTACAGAACATGGCCGTTAACAATACTAACGGAACACCTATTCCTATGGTGTATTTTGAAAACTCAGATAACCCTACCACGGAATACATGGGCAAGCGTAATGAAATCGATCTGCGTATTGAAACAGTGATTCGTCAGATTGCTTTGTTATACTCCGGTAACCATAAAGAACTGGATAAGACCGATTTGGTTAACTGGTTAAATTACCGTAACGTTACCAAGGATATTCCTTCTCAACTGGTTGAAGTTTTGATTTACAAAGATTCAGTGGATGGGGAATATAATAAGGAAATCGATGCCCATGCAGGTATGTGTATCGGTACAGCTTCATTGCTACGGAGCGATACGGATATAGTACCGGCTATCAACCAGCCATATAGTGCAGTGGGGTATTATAATGAACAGGTGCTGGAAAAGGGAGATATCCCTAATCATCACTACATTATGACAGCCAGTCGTATCCCATATATTTTCCGTGGACTGGAAGATGCAGAACATCAGTTCCGTGAAGCCAAGCAAACCATTATGGGCGCTGAACTGCATGGGGTGACTGCACCATCTGATGACGATACCGGTATGGTATTCTAACCATAATTTCAATCAATGTCAATAAGCACACCAGGAGCCTATTAAATGGCTCCTGGTGGCTCTATGCTGCCATTTAAGACATTTTTAGAAGGAGAGATAGGGCATATGTCTAACAATAAAAAAGAAGCGCTTATATACAGGCTGGAGCCAGATTTACAGCAGGCAATATACAGCGCAATAAATGAAAGTTTACAGACTAAAGATTTTCACATGTTTAACCCTAGAGATTGGATGGGTAGAGATGTAGAGAAGATCTTACTGGACTGGCTGGCTAAAACCATTGAAGAAACTATTTTAGCCATTGCGGATGATAACGTGCACAATAACACACCATCAGCGATGATTGACCGTATTAATAATCAACTATTAAAACATTATTACCGGTTACCGTGGATGGACAACCATCACCATAATGACTGTCTATCAGACATACAGGTACGCAGACTGGACGATGTTAGTTTTGTGGTCTATGGGTACGATCATTAATTAAAGGAAGCAGTAATGTCAAAAAACAATGTCTTATTAGACATATCAAATTACCGTAGTGAACTATCACAATGGTTAAAGGAATATGTGAAGAGTAATACTTTACCTACCTTTTCTATCACTGATGATTTTGTTGAATCAATTATTCTGGCAGTCATTAACGATACCGTGAGTAGAAGTCTTTATTACAACCTAAAGGTGGGTAGAATCGATAACTTCAGTAGTTTGCTTAGTGCGCATATTAAAGCAGCTATAACTGTATGGGGTTTATTGGGGCCGTCAACGGATAAAACTTTAAATGCAGTAGAGGCTTTAAGAGACTATCACTTAATAGGTGAGCGTACCGCCATGTCCCGTTTATGCAATGCCGTACCTTACCACCAACACTCTATTATTTTTGACATGTTGGAGTTGATGGATAATTGGGATAGTGAGAACGGTGAAGTAGAAAACTATATATCGGCTATAGAAGACATGGATGTTTTTACGGATATGGTAAACACGCTTTCAGATCAGTTAAAAACCAATGCTTTTGATTTATGGCTGGCGGAGAAAGTAGATGCCAATACTGTTTTAGTGACTAACATAGGCGATTGGCGTATACTGGAATGGGAAAGGGATCATTTAAAAAATGGAGACTATCGAACGTACGGCTGTACCTAGTTTAATTGGGAGGTGTAGTATGTCAGAACCTTTAAAAATGATTATTGATGCACCCTTTATAGATGACATTATCAAGGAAAGCAATTACCCTATAGAACTGGTTGTATTGGCTGGGGTGGAATTTTTACTGTCTACAATAGAAGGACAAGAAGACGCCGGACACTGGTTGTTTGAATACATGTCGGACAGTGAATACTGCGGAGTGCTTCCTATAAACACGTGTGAATGTTATCGTCCAGACTGTCCCCGTTGTAAAGAAACCTTTGAGGTCATGTCAGTCTGCGATACAGCTATATCAGAAGTATTGGCCAGAGAAAAGGAACTGACGCAGTATAGACAACCAAACACTTACGTATCCTTAGTAGAGCGCTTGGATGATAAGGCTTTGTTATTAGAAGTCCACCATAACGAGGAAGAATGATGGCAGGTAAAGTTATAGTGGAATTACCTTATTTGGAAGAAGCAGTTAAAGATGCGGAAATGCGTGAGATGTTATTAGCCGCTACGGGGTACGCTGCCGGTGCTAGTGGTAAGTTGGACGTTATGGAGTATACACTGCAGGAATATTTATCTGAAATACAATATGGGGATATTGAACCGGATAAAGATTGTAATTGTAATAACAAAAATTGCCCAAAGTGTAGTGCGGTATTGGACTGGCAGTGTAAGGCAGATGCCGCCTGTTTAACCGTTATGCAAAACGCTGATTTAATACAGCGTAGTATACCGGAGAAACATTACGTTATTGATGTGGAAGTCTTAGACACCTGTACCGTCATTATGGAACTGGACAGTTATTATTAGTTAATAGAGGATATACATTATGCCTGTAAAGCAGTTACTGGGTAATAAATTATTAAACTATGGTCTACGTGTGGCCATAGAAACAGCTAAACTATCTAAAGATCCATCTACAAAGGTAGGTGCAGTCATTATGTCTAAGTCTGGTACTTTACTATCCACCGGCTATAATGGTTTTCCCAGAGGCATGTCAGATAGCCCAGAAAGGTATCTGGATAAAGAGTATAAATACCGTCACGTCATACACGCTGAGGCTAATGCTATTTTAAATTGCGTTAGAGAGGGTGTATCCACCATAGACAGTGTTTTAATCGTCACCCATCCGCCTTGTGTAACCTGTGCCTGTAAGATAAAACAAGCCGGTATAAGTTGGGTAATTTATAACAACTCATCAGAGGAGTTTAAGAAACGCTGGTCTGTCTCTGAAACCGTAGATATGTTTAAAGAATTAAACTTACCCTTATCATATTTTGATGGCCATGGGATAGTTGATGTTTGACCTGCTTTATTTTAAACATATATTACACTGTTGAGTTAACTATTAAGTGATTAAACTAGGAGAAATTAACATGTGTAATAAAGAGTTAAAGTCAATGCATTCAGTTAAAGTTAATACCATACCAGACGCTACCTTCTGCCATCTATCATTTAAACCCGATCTAGAGGGTATCTGGAAACCCAAACCTGTAGATCAGTTTGAGCAATGGCAAGTCAAGTATCCTAAGCCACGGAATTACTATCCAGAACCCAGGGTACCCAGAATATCTGTGGGTACAGGCATACATAAATGTTTTCTGGCGGTGTACCCTAATATCAGTCATTTCTTTGAATTTGATAATTTACCTTATGTTGATATGCATGTTTATATGCCTGTTTTTAAGGGTCATGAAGATGTTGTCACACCGGATATAGCGACAGCTTACCGGTATATATACGACGCACATGTAACTGAAGAACATTGCATACTGTCACCTGTGTTAATGAAACATGTGGGTACAGTGCGTATAAAGAACCCTAACCGGTCAGACGCATTGTTGTATTACCCATTTGATGATAACACTCTTGACTATACTACCATTGGTCCCAGGAAAATCGATTGGGAGTGGGTTAACAAACCGATGAACATGGAACTGTTCCAAAATTGGTAAATTGATAAGTTCAAGATATTTTTAAATCTATATAACGGAAATGATTAGTATGGTGTAGCAAGGCATGCTAATTGTTTAAATTGCAATTTAAAACTTAAAATAGAAGGAAAGTAATATGTCCGTAATTGACACGATGGCAAAGAAACTGGTAGACTTACCCAAGTATGAAAATGCAGTCGCTAATGTGAACAGTGACCCGTTTTATGAAACGGCCCCTAAATCTCTGGATAAGAAAACCCTGGACAAAGCCCGTGAACACGTACAGAACTATGTGGCTGCCACGGCCAAGGCCACTGAAATGAGTCTGGCTAACGCAGATGATGTTTCAGAAATACTGGGTGATGCCAACTCGCTGGTTACAACCTGGGGCATGGGTGAGGGTCAAACGGTGTCTCATGTAGCTAATAAAACTGATGAAGGCTGGAAAGCCTATACTGAGGTGAATACTGAACTGGACAGTATTGAAGTTTTAACCGATATTCAAAAGAATATTGCGAAACTGCTGTAAACTCAGTGTGCTGGTAGTTGGGTGCTTTATAGCACCCGCTGCCATACTCTTTTTTTGCCCTCGGATTTAGGAGAGTTTGATGAACAAATCTGTCATTGTAGGTTTCGACACGCAAGCGGCTGAATTATCCAGAATGCTAGTCTCTGTAAATCCAGGACTGGTCACACTAGACTTGCATCAGGTTATTATGCACCAAGTTGACTGTTATTTATACGGTGGTTTGTTTAGAGAGTTCACTAAAGACCCTTTACTCCAAACATTGAATACATTTAATGTGCCTCCAATGGTAGCCAGTCAAATTGCCGCATACGCAATAGAAAGTGTACAAGCTGCTATCGATGAAACCATAGGCAAGCCACAGAACCATTTAACTTATTTTGTTAATTGGTTATCGCCATTTAGCTGTTTAATTGAAGTTTCAACTAAGAACCCTATTACTTTTAGTAAGGGACCAGACATTATGTACGATACGGCGTACCCGGAGTTTCACCATGTATAGATACCATAGCCCGGTACCTGGTCAGAGGGCACCCGGTTTAGACAACAATAGGGATTTAGTTATCATACATCCACATCCGTATATAGGTGAGGTAATAGAAGAGTCTGATAGTTTTGAACTCTGGCGGGCTTTACCCATAATCTATGAAACTCTGGCTGCATCACCCAGATGTGATCCAGATACGGTAGTAGACAAGGTTAAACTGTCTGGTGTTTATATGGATGACTTAGATTTAATGATGGAGCATAACTTACACGTGGACGTTTGTAAGATGATGGAAACTATAGGTGATGTAAGTCATATACAGGCGTTATTAAATACCCATTATGTCTATGAAGCTTATGTAATGGATGCCCATTCTGTAGCTTTAAGTTTTAGACAAAACCCAATAGAGCCCGACTATTACCAGGGCTATCCTAATGCCAGCCATGGCCTGAATTCATAGGTCTAGCAGGTATGTTACCATTGTAACGATGCCATGGTAACACATTCGCTTGAAAAACTGATATCGGACCCGAGATATAGCACATTCCTACTAGGAAAACGCACCTGCTCACTGTCTGTTAATTAAATTTTCAAGCAACAACAACTATAAATAAATAATCAAGAGGTAAAAAACAAATGGATAAATTAAAGAAAAATGGTATTGCCATATTAAAACGTACCACTGAAAAAAGCTACAGTAAGTTAAACTGGTTTAAAATGAGTGCCAATCAGTATTTACTACTGCCTATGCAAGGCAATGGTAACTTACTGGTACACAGCTTTAAACATGTGCTATGGTGGAATCCCAGAGGCTACTGGACGGTACACAATCTGCACGATGTGGAAATTGATCAGTTGGCAATAGAAAACCCTGAGCCAATACCCGGTACCATTAAACACGGTAAAGCGGTAGCACGGTTGGAGTCAGAAGCAGATGTAATTAAATTTGCATCTATTGCTATGGGCTTGTTTGACTTACGAGGCGGTAAGAAAATAGAAAAATAGTACCGCTTTAGATAGGGTAAGGCGTAGCTACGCCTTACCCTATTTATTTAACATGAAGGAAATAATTAATGGCCAGTAAAATCATTATTGTGTCTGAAACCATAAAAGAACTATTGGAAGTAGTCAAAGCTATCCGGTATGTTGACGTTCCAACTGATACGCACATGGATATGTTAATAATGTCAGACATTATTGAAGTCACAAACATTATACTTTCTGAACGGAATGAATTAACCTTTAATACCTTAGAAGAAGTCTCCATACACTGTGAACTAGAAGATGATGAAACAGAAGCCTATTTGGCCTTAATTCGTGAATTGTCTGAAGTTAATGTTTTATTAAAACATATATCGTTGTTAGATGGTACCGGTGCTATTGTACTGCATTTCTAAGCTATCAAATGGTATGCTAAACAATCACTTATTTAAAGGAACTGCAACATGCCCGCTATACTCATCAAGGACATACAGATCGGTGATAACATTGATTGCTCACTCTATGGCCCGGTTAACAATTCCACTGGGTTGGTGGGTAAGGTCATCGGCATAACTAATGCGGATGGTCTACCAGCTACCAGCGTAGCCCCTACTGATCACGTTAACATCTATCCCTTATTACCTGCCAGTGTTCAATCAGTAATCGAAAACGATTATAGAAGCTATAACTATATTGCAGTTAAGTTATTAGACAGCAATGTAGTTTATGTAGGGTTACCTTGGATTATTGAATCTACTTTAATCCGAGAAGATATAGGCTTAGCTACTATTAAGGTAGTAAACTTCAGAGATACTGATATAGAGCCCATAAAAGCCTTGTTAAAAGCTAATGGTTATACCGTGGACAGTGTGGAAATTGCTACAGTGTAATCTTATTATATAGGCAATAGAGCAGTCTTTGTCTACCTGGAAACGGGTGTTGCACCGGGGTGTAGTTTTTGGCATTCTTCTCCTCCTTGCTCCGGTGCACATTCTCCGCTTTTCATTACTCTCAATGTGAATATCAGTATGCTTCTGTGTTTGGCTCCTTAAACTTTGCATTACCTAGCACTGGATAGTCATACTGATCTATTAGGGACGTTTGTCCCGATCCCAAATACCTGTAAACCGGATTGATTCTTAATGAGTTGGTTTGGTTTACAGGTATTTTTTTTTGCCGTTATTAAATTAAAATTATATCTTAAGGCATAATTCCATAGACTAAGTACCGTATCTAATGCTTTAGCATAGCCATTTGATATTTGTTATTCTGTATACTGAATATATTCTATGATGTATACACGTCATGTCTATAACCTCTTTACTTTGAGGTTTACTACTTTCCTTCATTAGTAATGTAGTCATTTAGCGGTTTATGATGCTGTGTTTTTGGTTTGCACCCTTTGCACGATGAAAAAACTATACCCGTGGCGTATGGCAGGTCTTGCTACTTCCTTTACCCTGCCATTCGTTACTGGTATCAACCGCTGTCTCGCGTTTAACTCCTTCATGCGATGTTATGACATTTCATTACACACCCATTAATCACTATCCGTTGGCTAAAAATCGTCAGAAATGGCCGGTGGATAAGATTAATGGGTGCCCCTTTTTTTGCCGTAATTTCAATTAAAACCTAATATAAACACCAATCTCATAGTGAACAATTCTACATTGGAGTCGAAATGTCAAGCAGTTATAACCCATTCGTAAAACAACCCAGTGAGTATACACGGGACTTGGATATTATTGAAAACTACATAAACACCAGTGCTCAGTATATACAGATTGAAACTGGTGATGACATAGAGTCTATTAAAACGTGGTTAAGGGAGAGCTTACAGCCTGTAGATCCAGAATTACACAGTCTGTCCAGACCAGACGGTGCGGATAGAAAAAGAATCAAGCACGGACTAACGCCCTACCTGAAGGAGATTGTACACGGTGGGAAAATGGTGGGTCCTAATTTAGTGGCCTATGAAAACCCTGAAAAGAAGCTATCTTTTCTTTCTGAGTTTGTAGAAAACGGATTGACCAAACGAGCCGCTATTAAGAAGAAAGGACAGAAGGCTTACATGGAAGGCGATTTTGAAACCGCTACGTTTTGTGACAACCAACAGGTTAGGGTTAAAACCTTAAATAATACGTTGTCAGGTGCCCATAGTAGTCCGCATAATCCGATTTATAATGCTTCAGCACATACTACACTGACTTCGGTCTGTCGTTGTGCAACGTCGTATTCCAATGCAGTGGTGGAAAAGTTATTGGCTGGTAATAGACATTACTATAGCCCGGATGTTTGTTTGTCTGATATGGTAAGCGTGATCCGTATCACAGATTTAGAACGACTAAAAGAAGCAGTGATTCGTTACAAAATTAAACCCCCTACTGCTAAACGTTTATACATGCACGTTATAGAAAACTGCCAAAAATATTGGCGGAATGAAGTAGAAGATAGCCGTATACATGACTTCATACATAAGCTTAGTGATATTGAAAGAATAGCGGTGGGCTATGTAGGGGACCTATACTTCATGCGGGTTAATAACGATGCATTAATACGGACACTATTTACAAAGTTAATCACCGTACCCAGTGAACCTGTAGCCAACCCAGAAGAGTGGTGTCAGAGAGCCGATGCCGATCTAGTGGCTATGATTGGATTAATTGTAGCTGACCTATTAAAAGGCCGTACAGTAGCTAAATTAGCTGAGGAATCCAAAAGTGATTACGGTATCTATGGGGCTGCTATTAAAAACGTCATAGAGACCATTGCTGAATATGGTTTACTCTTTGAATCTTTTTTAAGAACCGATAACCTGCCCACCGGCATCCACAGCATACCCACTATGTTAAGAAAGGCGGCTATTGTATCCGATACCGATTCAACTATCTTTACTACTGAAGAATGGGTAGACTGGTATACGGGTACCCATAGAACAGATGGAGAGGCTATGGCCGTAGCAGCTACCATTGCTTATATTGATACCCAGGTGCTGGCGCACACCTTAGCTATGTTGTCTAGGCACTTAGGCGTGGGGGATGATAAGCTGCATAGGCTGGCCATGAAGTCGGAGTTCTATTTTCCAGCATTTGGTGTAATTAACCAGACTAAGCATTATTTTAGTTACATCAAAGCATGTGAGGGTAATGTATTTCCTAAACTTAAATTAGACACCAAAGGGGTGAATTTAAAGAACTCTAGGTTACCTGGAGAAATACGAAAGGGTTTAAATGACTACATCCGTTGGGTACTGGACTGCCTGATGACCGAAAAACACCCTACACTAGCTGAAGTATTAGAGCAGCCAGCTAAGATGGCTCATAGGGTTAGAAATTCTTTAATAAACGGTGATACTGAGTTTCTGTCTGCTGCTCAAATAAAGCAGCTCAGCGCCTATAAAAATCCTAATGCCCCGGCTTTCCAGCAGTATACTTTCTGGAATACAGTGTTTGCTGATGTATATGGAGAAGCAGACATCCCTCCTTATTCAGCGGTTAAGATTCCTGTTACTATTACTAACCGTATGTTAATGGAGAAATGGGCGGCTACATTACCTCTAGAAGCTAAACAGGGATTAAGAAAATGGTTTTTAAGAGAGGTAAAGTATGTGTATAGTCGTAACGGCACCATACCCGATGCTACTTTAGGTACAATAACATTATCCAAAGGAGATACCATATTGTTAGCGGGTAACTATAGTCCAATTTGCGGACCTAGTGGTACAATCTATCAATATGAAGGACCGGATAGGGCGGTGGAATTGTCCACGGTAGATCCTAAGGTTATCAGTAGTATGGAGTATGTGGCTAAGACCAGAGATGGTTTTACCAACTTTCTAATACCCAGTTCACGCTTACAAGACGGTAAGATACCTGAACTGTTTAGATCAATATTGGACATTGATAAGATTGAGGATGAAATGATCGCTGCATTCTTATTGGTATTGGAGACTACAGGCTATTACATGCGGAATGGTAACCGTACTAGATTACTATCTAAGGAAGTGGATATGTCCTTTTACCAGGATGCTAAAACCAAGTCTGAGTAATTGGAATAGTTTTTAGGCATATATTACATTAATGAGTTAACTATCTAATCATTAATCTAGGAGAAAACAATATGTTTAATACCGTTTCAACTCAAGGCATTGAAGTATCTGAAGGCCATCAATATCCAGAAGATGTTTTTGATGATCCTAAAGAAGCTGTGCTATATGCTTTAGAAGCCGTTAATGTAGCAATACGCAGTAGCTTAGAAGGCAAATATAATCAAGCTGCTGTAGATAGGGCCATTCTGGACCTAAACGTTGCATTGTTAAAGGAGCGTCATCATGCAAATGGATAAAGCGAACAAGGAATTAGAATTGGCTTTAAAGATACTGGACTTACAATATGCAAACTGGTTAAAGAATAAACTGAAAAAGGATGGATGAAGATACTGGTCGTGCAATACAAAGGGCCAGAAATCTCTTCTAATGCCACTCGCCTGCCTGAAGGTGGTGTATTCGTTTGGTGGGAAGTTTTTATAGATTAAGCCATTTGCCTAATACCACTCATTGGTGGTATTAGGCATTAATCTATTTTTTTTTTGTAATCGGTTAAACTTTAAGTATATATCACACTAATGATTGTATTTTAAGTTAGGAGAAAAAAGAATGAGTTTTTTTAGTAAGATTTTTAAATTGAAAGGTGCAGGAGAGAAATCAAATGGCTATCCATACAGCATTCAACCTTTTAAGTTTAATCTAGGGGATAAGGTTATATGCCGGGTCACTGGTTTAGAGGGCGTGGTTACTGTAAAATGTCGCTGGATGTTTAATTCCAACACTTATGAAGTAAGACCTATTTATGAAGCGGACACTGAGCTTAAAGATACTGTTACCTTTGAAGAGGTAGAGTTGGAGTTACTGAAACATAATTACATCGATTATAATAACAGTGAAGATTCCCATACAGGTTTAGGGGATGTAGTTAAAAATACCATCAATGGTTTTGTTGGTGTTGTCACCGCTACAGCATACTACCATACCGGATGCATGCATTGTGGCGTGATGCCTAAGAAACGGGGCATGGACGGTAGGCCCAGTCCTACAATTTTTATGTCTGAGCGTTCACTGGAAGTGGTAGCGCCTAACCCATTTAAACCAAAAGAAGAATCTCCAGAGGTTCCAGGAGGCCCTGTAGAGTCTTGTACGGCGGTATTTAGATGATAAGCAGCGATATACCCTCTACAGACTTAAAGTCTGTAGAGGGGCTCTATGCTGTTTTATTGCTATAGCAATAGTTGGCGTATGTTGATGTAGTACATACTGAATAGCTCACGTACGTTTAACGGTTTTAATTTATTTAATACCTTTTGACCCCGTACACGTCTAACCATCCTTTTAGCTAAGATAGCCAGCTTACCTTTATGTGTATTAGACAGACTCATAATCAGTAATAGATTTACATAAGGTGCCCATGCTAAACTAACAACTGGATAACTGGCTTGAGTATCCGCTATATCTATATTTGGCAAGGCTTCGTATAGAGTTTTATCAGTATTTACAGATGTGAAATTGGTAGGTATGTCCTGTGGGTACATGTCTCTGAGAATGATTTTGTCCCCCATCTTTTCGATACGTTGACTGATTTCATCGTCGTAATCCGTTACGTGTATCAGTGGACTGCTATCTAACCGTTCAATTTCATCCTCTGTATATAGGTCAGCTAATCGATTCCAGTTAGATATATCTTGCTGCGAATAGAGCATGCCGGGTAGCACATACCGACCTACAAACTGTTCAACGGTCTCCCGTGACCCTAATTCTCTTTTTAGGTTAGTTTGATACCATCCGGCATACATGACCATTAAACCCGGTATATCGATGCCGATTACAGAAAAGTATTTTGCCTTTTCTTTACCACCCTTAGGCATATGCCATAATGGGAGTATGTAAGGTTGATATTTTACCTGTACCGGCTGCAGGTCTACCCAGTTATCTGCATCTACTGTTAGAACCTCTGCAATGGACATGCGGCTATCACAGATCAAGTAATCATAACTTTTATCATAGAACAGACCTTTTACAGGATCAGCTTGATTGGTTAAAGTAGTGATACCTACTGCATTGGCCACACTGATGTAACTGTCTTGTGTTTGACTATATACGGTCACTGGATCTGAGTCAATGTTTAGTGTTAGACTGTTTAACACTTTTACTAATAGATGACTACCGTTCACTGCTGTACCTAAAGTATGGTAACTTTTAACCAATGTATCAATAGAACGACGTTGCTGCTTCATTAGACGTTCCATAGTAGGATCTGATAAGACGCTGTAATGTTTAATGGGTTCGGATAGCAAAGTTTGCATTATAAATTACCTTATGGTAAAGGGATTCACTAGATACAGGATTTTGAACTTAAACCAATATTAATGAGGATTTAACATGTTTCCATTTATTAATTTCATAATGACTCCTGCGATACAGGAGTCTGTACGTCAGATTATTTCAGAGGAAAGTGTACGTTATCGTTATTTCCAGCTAGACTACGCTGTTCTCTCCAATCAACAACCCCTACCCCTGCCTGAAGTGATAACACTAATTAATTACTGTAGAAAGGCTTTACCGCTATATGAAGAGTGCCCTGAGTACCTGCCCTTGATAAGAAACACAATATATACCTCTTTACTTAGTAATACGGATATCATCTTGGGCGTGGGTGTATTGGAGAAAGCAATTGAAAACCCCTTTGATCTTGAAGCTGTGAAAACAATGCATTTGGACACATTGCAGTGTTTCATTAAAACCATTGTAGCTAAAGCTAAGGATTATGGTCTACATAGATCAATCTACGGCAACATCAACTGTCTTCCATTGTCAGTTATTTTACTTAGTGAAATAATAAAAGCCAAACAGGCTAGTATGGGATACGTCGGTTTAAAGAAATTTTTACAGAAGCGAGGTATTGAATATGATAAAGAACTAAAAACATTATTGGCCGATGGTGTCACCATACATCTAGCATTGTAAAAAATAATTACAGGACAGATATTCTATAGCGATGAGAATCCACACCCAGACCATTCACCTGGTCTGGGAAGGGACTGAATGCGCCTAACCATGTATTTCTACTCATCCAACAAGATTTTAAGTATATATCACTTGAAAGAATGTTAGTTTAGCTAACTATTCAAGTTGACGTCAATAGCCACTATGCACAGTGGCATTATAATAACGAAAGGAGAAAGACATGTCTTTAGACATCGAACAAAATGCAGTAAAACCAGAAGCACAAACACAAGCTGGTGCTGCAACCACTACCACAGATAACCATGATGCGTTTGGGACCTATAACAGTCCTGAAGACATTCTGGCTAATCTGGGCTGGGATACAGCTTCCGGTGGACTGGATACTGATCTGCTGAACAAGATCACAGATTCCATGACCAAGTTCGCAAAAGAAATCAATATGAACAATGTCATTGATGTGGTTCAGGTCACTGACCCTAATCTGCCTCTGCCGGTAATTGCGGTGTGTATGAAAGGACAAGACTCTACCGTGGTCTTTTCACTGTTGATTGAAAAGATGCTGACTCAGCCTATTGAACCTGCTGTGGAAATTATCCGTGATGGTTCCGGTAACGGCCATGAACTGATTACTGATCGTCCCACTTCACGTTGTTATGGTGAAATGATGCGTTCTGCCATTACTGCTCGTGTAGTAGCTCAGTTAAATGCCAAACAGGTAATTCATCTGCACCATGCTGTTATTCCTAAAACAGCAGACCTGGAATCTGAATCTACTGCTCGTATTTATTTCAATACCGCTACACTGGCTTTGCGTAACTGTGTCATGGGTAGTGAAAAGAAAGGCATCACTGCACGATTCCTGGCAGCAAAAGGCCTGGTTGTTCGTCAGCGTACTAAAATCGTACCTAACGATGCCCGTGTTAACATGGCCGGTCAGCCCATTGCATCTGACTTCACCGCTACGTTAACTTTATCTGCTGAAAATGCACGTCAGGCAGATCCAAATGGTGAAATTACTACACCTCGTAGTGATGTATTGCTGGCTGAAACCACTGGTTATGTGGACTTTAATATCATGTCTATTCCACCACTGGCCCCTAATCAGCCTGCACCCGCTACACAGCCTCGTTATATTCCAGTACTGGTCTATACAGAAATCAATGGTTTGTCCCCTAAAGGTCAGGCAATTGAAGATCTGCGTAATCAGTTACTGGGACTGACTACTTCCGCTGCATTAGCGGATAATCACGGCTGGGTGCGTGTGTTTGATCACCCACTGACTAAGAAGAATGGTAAAGCCTCTATTGGTAACCTGGGCCTGGAACACGACCCATACATGCGTACTCCGCCTGAACTGGGTGTTGTTCCTGTACAGTCAGTGGCTCCTGGTACCATGCCTAAAGAAGGTCATATGACACCGTTAATGGTAGCCAATCTCTGGTGTACTCAAGGTGTAGCCATCGCTCTGGACGTGGAACAAGGTGGTCGTCTGGAATGGGTGCAGAATGCCTTTGTTGCAGCCACTGGCGTATTAGGTGATGCTGAGCATGCTTCTAAAGCCAATGCTAAGATTGTATCGGAATGTGATAAGTTATCCAACGGCATCTTCTCTAAGATGTGGCTGGAACTGAATCAGAACCGTATGGCTCCTGTGGTTAACCAATCACCTGTACTGGTCCATCTGGGCACTTACAGTGATAAGAAGGGTGTTTCTCGTGACATTCGTAGCATCGACTATCTGTCCATGTTAAGTATGTTGCCTAAGGACCTGGAAAAGTTAGCACAAGGCACAGCAGCAATGATCCCTGGTGGTAGTAACAAGCAAACTGTTTCTGACCGTCGTAAGATCTTACAGCAGTTAGCGCCTAATATTAACTTTACTGGTTTAGCTACTCGTGTGTATCTGGCTCCTGGTTTCATTCAGACTCTGATTGCTGCAATGACTTCTGCCGGTATCCGTTACGTCAGTGATGACCCACTGGGTTATGTACAGCTTGATGTACGTGGTGGTATGGGTATGGATCAGGCTACTGTAATTAATGCAGGTGGTCTGTATGCTGGACCTGGCAACACCGGTAGTATTGGTGGTGCATCGGCGTACTTCGGTTATGTCAACCCAATGTATCAGTAAACCCTGGTAATTCAGCTCTATAGCAACTATTGACCTTCACAGGTTGACAGCTTGCTATAGAGCTGTTTTTTTTTTGCCGTTTTAAGAAATATCTACAGTTACAGTAAATACTGATAAAATAATACCGATTGGTTTAAAATGGGAGAGTTCAATGGTTAAAGTCATATTCCATCATGTATGTATGGATGGTACAGCAGCCTTATATGCAGCGTATCTTAAGTTTGGAGATTCTGCCGAGTATATCGGTATGCAATGTCAACAACCTCGTCCTAAAGAACGAGGCTTGTATTAATTTATAAGTCTCTATTAATTAGGGTGAGCCCTAAGAAGGCTATGTTGACCAGACTCTGTGTTATGTAAATAACACTCTGTTACCAAAGAATATATAGGTACCCGTAGGTGGCTTTCCAGCCCACGGCTCTACGCTAGCCTGTTAAACAATGCTGAGGAAAGGCATAGTGCAGTCTAGATATAAAACCTTTGGATAACATTGTCGAGGAAAACGTTATGGTTTGGGTCGGTATGTGCCAGACTAGATTTTAAATGGAAACATTTATATTAAGGAGACTGTAATGTCTAATCGTGTATTTGTATTAGATACAAATCGTAAACCATTAGCTCCGTGCCATCCGGCTAGAGCTAGGGAACTATTAAGGAAAGGTAAAGCTAAGGTATTTAGAAAATACCCTTTTACCATTATTTTAAATAAAGCTTATCCAAATGCTAAACTAACATACATTACCATAAAAGTAGATCCGGGTAGTAAGCAGACAGGAATGGCATTAATTGCTAAAGGACAGAATAAAACCCGTTGTATTTTTGGTTTAAATATAGTTCATAGAGGACAACAGATTGTTGATGCTTTACTCAGTAGAAGACAATCTAGAAGGACTAGAAGATCCAGAAAAACCAGATATAGAAAACCTAGGTTTGATAACAGAGCTATTCCTAAGGGATGGTTACCCCCTTCAATCTTATCTAGACTATCGAATATTAAAACCTGGATACTGCGTTTTAGTAAACTTACTACTATAGCTAACGCTGTAGTGGAATTAGTAAAATTTGATATGCAAAGAATAAGAAATCCTGATATAAAAGGTAAGGAATATCAGAATGGTTTATTAAAAGATTTAGAGTTAAAGGAATATCTCTTATACGCATATAACCATACTTGCCAATATTGCCATGGAGTATCCAATGATTCTATTCTTGAGAAGGAACATATACACCCTAAGTCTAAAGGAGGATCTGATTCTGTTGACAATCTCACCATAGCCTGTAGGACTTGTAATATTGCGAAATCTAATCTGCTATTGAATGATTGGTTAAGGATTGTGTCTGATAAGAAAGATAAGCTATCTGTAGCTAGAACTAAATATATCCCTAAAGTTATAAAAGGAATTAAACCGAGTTTAAAAGATGCTACGGTTAGCAATATTCTTTCTAATCGTACCATAGCTTTCTGTGAATCTATGGGTTTAAATACAGAGGCTGCGCCTTCTTATCTCACTAAATATAATCGTAAGAATCATGGTTACAGGAAAGACCATTGGATAGATGCGACTATGTGTGGTAATCTAGACAGAAAAATAGAGATATATAAGTCTATGCGTTGTATAACAGCCATTGCTCAGAAAACTAATAATAGACAAATGTGTCTAATGGATAAATATGGTTTTCCTAGGACTAAGGCTAAAGGGCAATCTACTGTATATGGGTTTAAAACAGGAGATATTGTTAGGGCTGTGGTGCCTAGTGGTAAGTATAAGGGAAAACATATAGGGAAAGTTATGGTTAGGAATAGTGGATGGTTTGATGTTAAAACCATTAAAGGTAAAATTATCACTAATTATTCTTATTGTAAAACCACGCATAAGAAAGAAAGTTTTACCTATCAACACGGTACTAAAACTATTCTAAAAATAATATCCAATAGAAGGGATTGTATTAAAGATATTTTTAATACTGTAAAATCTCAA
>Ga0256831_1000377_pt1 | contig 23345 bp, 15 predicted proteins | sample 132544metaG_FD_189087 | JGI IMG/M metagenome (GOLD analysis project Ga0256831, IMG submission 189087) | Hydrothermal vent microbial communities from Lau Basin, Pacific Ocean - 132-544 | ecosystem: Environmental > Aquatic > Marine > Hydrothermal vents | place: Pacific Ocean: Lau Basin | collected... | reverse complement strand
AAAAAAATACAAATTAAGTAAATCTTTATGAAGCAGAATGAAAGATATAATGATATGGATGTAATGACATAGATGATTTTTTCAGTGTGGGTGCAAGAATATATGTTATATCCTCTAGTACTGAAAAATCAGCTTCTATCTAGGTGATATTATCATCGGAAGGTAACACACTTCTACCCGATTTAAGATAAATTACTCAATGAAATGTGAGTTCTCCCGCATTTTCAATAATAATTTTAGAATTACTAAAATTATTAAATGCATCTACAGCAGAGTTTTGTACCCACATATTTCCCCATATTATAATGTCTCCACGATTTTCTATTTTATTATTTGGGAGTGTTATAAATGATGCTCCTGATTCTATTGTCAATTTATAACATTCAAATGCACCATTGTTAGGATTGCTTCCTATTGCAAATAATCCGGAACCGAGATGGGGATAATTTGATAGACCAGAGGGAATCAACACCTCATTATCAATGGTGGGAATAGAATTAGAATTCCAATTATCAGTATTATTCCACTGCTGACTGACCGCTCCCGTCCATTCAATAAGTTTTCTATTAAGTCCTGTAAATGACCTATCTCCTGTTATAGTCCCTTTAATTTGATGTGGAGAAATGTTTTGTCCATTGGTAAAATCCCATGCTATGCCATCATAATTTGCTCCAACAATATCCTCTTCAACAGCTGAACCGATTAATACTCTATCGTTATTAACATTATAAGTAGCAGTCAGATCCGCGCTGAAATTAGTCCCCATACCCATCGTACTGATGTCCCAATATCTTGTTAAATATGCGGTGGCATCAGAAGGTAGATCGGGATGTGCTGCATTGGTAAGCTTAATTCCAATTTTACCTGTTGCTACTGTACCGGAAGTGACATCAATTATAACCGGAGTATAGTAAGTATCATCGCCAATAGGAAAATTAAGACTTGTTATGTCTCCTGAATAATCACGGATGAGTTTCCCGGATCCTTTTGCATCAACCCACCCGGGTGCTGCCGCGGATCTATCAAAAGTTCCCATGGTTTCAGCCGTTTTTTTGGGACCGATCTTTAAGTTGTAGTCTCCTAGTACCAGGTTATTCGAAGCTTGTCCAAAAACAACTTCTCCATTAATAGTAAAAGAGGATGCTAAGCTAATATCTGAAAATGAATTCCAAATTTCAAAATTTTGGATAGTCGCGTTATTAAGATTAAGCGTCTGTGATGTAGTTCCATTTAATTTCACTGTTGATAATGGATCTGCATTCAATGTCCCTTCATTTGTCAAATCTCCTTTTACAGTTATTTCTCCAACGATTGTAAGATCTCCGTTATTAATATTGTTAAAATCTCCATTGGCAATGATACTTGCTCCACTTTCAACTACTACCGTTGCACCATTATTTGTAAATTGCGCATAACCAAGGTAGGGTATTGTGAATAATATCAATAGGAGCAAATGTGTGTATAGATTTTTCATTTTTTTCTTTATAATTTGTATTATGATTATAGAGTAATTATTGTCAATATTTACTATTGGTTAGTATAGATTCGATTTCCTGATTTCACAATTAGTTTCCCATAATTAACAATTGCATAAGCTGTCCTAACATTTCCAATAATATTATATTTCTGAATTGCTCCTCCTTGTAAAAATGGTGATTGGTTATTAAATAAAAGTTTCTTGATTAAGTGATCCCCAAAATCAAAACTCATATGGTAATCATTTTCTCCATTTATAGCTTTTCTAATCTCAAAACTGATATCTGTCATATCACCAGAAGCATTTAGGTCTATTTCTACTGTTTTATTTCCGGGAATGGAAGAGTGCCCCTTTATAACGATTTTCCCATTGGTACCTGTCAGAGAAGAAGTACCATCTATTGAAAAAGTAGTTTTGGTCAATAGTGATGGCTTTCTTCCTGCGTATATGGTTACACTATCAATCGTCAATTGAGTATTATTAGTCAAGCTGACCTCCTTATCTACCCATATCGCGGCAGGACTTATTGTGCTTGTATCATCATCTACGATGAGGTTGCCACCTTCCAGAATAAATGAATGGGTGAGTTTTAACTGTTTGCCTAAATAAAAACGGCTAGTCCTAGATGGATCCGAATTTCTCATTACAAGTGATTTGGCATTCTTAATTGTCGGTAGAAAAACAGTATCTCCTGATATGGTACTATAATTATCAAATATCAGCGTATCAGCATTTGATGGAGATATGTCTGCGGGGCAAGCGCCTGATCCTGTTGACCAATTTTTTTTGACTGACCATGCGCCTTGACCTCCAATCCAAAAAAGTTTGTCTGAATATGAAGGAGTAGGTGAAAAATTAAAATTAGTGTTACCTCCCAGAGAAATGCCATCAGGTACATGGATAATACCATCACCTACACCTATTACATCACGAAAAGAAATTTTTCCTTCTACACAGAGATTATGAGGGAGGAAATGAAGTGTGACACCATTTCCATCCTCATCTGAATAAATCTTTGGAAAAGCTCCTGTTCCCGGTGCATAACTTCGTATACCTTCCTTGACTTCTAATCCTGCTGTAGGATAATCCCAAGTATCTATACTAAGTTCTAGTTCGCATCCATCTTGCATAAGGATTAAGGAGTCCACTATCAATGAATCTTGGGTTGTAAGTTTATAAGGAGAATCTAATATTAGCTTTTTGATGTAGTAAGTTTTTGCAAAAAATAGGGTGTCATGAGTATTCACCATATGAACAATATTAAATGTTCCATCAGAAGCAATGAATCTCTTGGTTTTAAGGTAGCTGGTTCCGGCATCCACTGTTGCAGTATTACTATATATACCGAAATCAATCCTATCTGATGCTACAATGGTGGAGGACGTCAATTCGAAAAATTTCGGAACGGAAGCATTAGAAGAAACCATTTTAGATAATGTGATATCCTTATTTCCGGTATTCAATGCTCCACCACCAAGATCTATACTTCTACAAGTCGTGTGTCTTAACAGGGTCCAAGTACCTGAAGCATTCTTAAAGTTTAGATCAGGGAGGTCTATATTCGGTGCATCGACAACAAAATTACCCGTACCAATAAGTTCGAACACTCCCCAATTTCCAGGATCCAAAATTGTCATTCCCGATGGGAGCTTTAAGTCTCCTGCAACATAAAGCTCTGGTCTTGTACCACTATTATTACTGAATTCTATCTTATTATTAATCGGAGCAGTCCATTCTAATAGTTTACATTCATTCAATATGTTATTATTAATAGTTACGGTATTATTCCCTCCCGGAAAAGAATTTCCATCGAAATACACATCATCAAAAAGCGTAGGTACACAAGTACCATTTCCTGTTCCTGCGGAGCTAGTTGCCCAATGCATAGGATCATCCCAATTGCCTGAACCTCCTACCCAGTAATAATCTACTGAGGGTATTCCTGAGATATTGTCCCAATCTGAGGCATAATCCTCAACAATGCCATTGGTAACATTAAAAGTGGCAGCACCACTAGTTCCTATACCTCGAATTCTTACATGATCAAATGTAACTATCCCCGAATTTTTTACAAATTCCATTTTTTCGAGAGAGCCTTCAGTTGTATATAATTGTGTAAGAGCCGGACAATCACTTGGTGGCGGTGTAGGCATAGAAACGGTACCACTTATCGGAAAAGTATTCCGGCGAGGATCGTTGTAATCAGGTTGGTAAGAAGTTTTTAAATTAAATACAATCTCAGAGTTAGGTTGTACAACAGTAAAATTGTGAACCGATATCTGCCCGGTTATCACAATCTTAGTATCACTATCTATGGTAAGATCATAGATAGTTATTCCTTTACCTGTCATATTATAAAAAGTTGGTGTTGGTAAAATAGAATCTCTCAGATATACACTGACATTCCCATAATCTGATTCGTTACCTCCTGTAAATAAATGGCAGTCTATGAGAAAATCTCCAGCATAAGAATCTGTTTCATAATTGAAAGACGCTTTGAACTCCCCGCAGATTATTCGAGATTGATTAATGAGATTGATTGTTTTGAAATGAGTTAAATCATTAGGGGATGTGTAAACCAAGAAATGCTTAGTATTTATATCTATGGCATCGCCGAATAATTCACCGTTTTTTACTTGGAATTGTTGTGAAGCTTTAATATTTCCTATTATGGTTGTTTTCGTATTGTCTAAATCTACGATCACATAATTCATATCCTTACCTTTGGAGTCAATATTGTGAACATTTGCACTATGAAGTATCCATCTATTAAAGACGGGTTCTGCGTATGTTATTAAGAAATATTGATGAAGGAATATATCTTGGTTGACATTGAGGTTCACAGTATCTGTAGCTTGGGTTCCATTAAATAACAATTTTGGTTTATTGTTTATATCTATAAAATCCTGTATGCTCAGACTTTTTATCTCATAATTTCCCGGATTGATTGTGATGATATCTCCCGGATTAATATTTAAGGCAGCATCTTTTTTGATATAGACATTGTCATCGGGACCAGGAGGTGTAGAAAAAGGTATTGTTCCGGTAATATCTGACCAATTGGATCCAACATCCCAGTCACCTGTTCCCCCATTCCAATAATAATCATCAGCATTAACATTTATAGCAATTAGAAAAAAAGAGGTGATTACCAATATTTTGTGCAGATAATTCTTAATCATAATAGAGACATTTATACTAATAGAGATTAATTATACTGCAAATTTATCTGTTCCTTCTATCCTTTTTTCCACCCATATGGGTGATAATCATAAGGCTTGCTTTGTATTAGTCTTAATTATGCCAATTTAACTCAAGAATTTCATTTAGTTTTTTACCTTTTTCCCAATGATAGAATAGACCATTGGTATTTTATCTGCCATTTTTTTTATTCGATACTTTTTGGGTTCAAATTCAATAGTTCCATTAAAACAATTATAAGGAGAATAATCATATTCCTTTAGTGAATTTATTTCAATATTATTTTTGATAAGACTATTGACAACCTCTCCAATTCCATGATTCCAGGTTATGCATTCTTGATTGATTTCGGCTTTTTTATCAGCATATGTTCCACTTTCAGTTTCTATAATTGGTTTTGAATTAAAATACTTATACTTTACATCCTTGAAATCATCATCAAACATCCAAATTACCGGGTGAAATTCTGCAAAAACAAATTTTCCATTAGGCTTTAAATACTTAGAAACAATTTTAGCCCATTTATCAATATCCGGCAACCAACCAATTGTACCATAGCTAGTAAATACAATATCAAATTGTTGATTTAGGTAATTTGGTAAGTCGTAAATATCACAACATATAAAAGTTGAATCAATATTTGCTTTTTTTGAAAGTTCTTTTGCACTTTCAATTGCTTTGTCTGATAAATCAACACCTGTCACATTTGCTCCTAATCTACCTAATGAAATTGTGTCTTGACCAAAATGACATTATAAATGTAAAATGCTTTTTCCCTTAACATCACCAAGTAAATTTAATTCAATTTCATTTAATGAAGATTTTCCATTTAAAAATCCTTCAACATCATAAAAAACCGATTTGAGATGTGACTCAGTTTTATTGTTCCAAGATTTTTTGTTTATTTCTATATAATTATATTCCGGTTTCATTATTTTGAGTTCTGTTCTGAAATAATTTAAAGTCTTATCTTATCTAAAATTTTAGAAGTATTTGTTCCACTTTTATCAACGCCACCATAAATATTAAATGATTTGAGCTTCATTCCACAAAACTCAATAATCTGTTTTTGAATCATTTTTTTTAATCTATTATTGGCTCCGGTTATTTTATAGATAAACGATGGTGCACCGGTAGTTGTAAATATCGTCACCTTTTTATTTGTGAGTAATCCTTTGGGTTTTGAATTTACATATTCAAAAGCAAATCCCCTAGAAAAATTCCAATCTATAAAGTTCTTTAAAATCGCAGGCATACTTCCCCACCAGTATGGAAATACAAAAACTAATTCATCAGCTTGGGAAATTTTATCCTGAAAATATTTCATTTCAGAAGTTGTTTTTAATCCATTTATATTTTCATAAGTAAAAAATGGTTGTTGATGTTCAGTTCTGTACAAATCTATTATTTCAACTTCATAATCTTTTGTTAATGCTAATTCTTTATACTTATTTGCTATCGCAAAAGAAAAACTATCTATTTTCGGATTTGCAATAATTATTAATATTTTCATTTATTTTTCTTTTAAAAGATTACTATTTATTCTATTTAAAAATCTATTTAATAGTTACACCGCACATTACCTTATATCAACGGTAGTTTAACCATGAAATCCTTGTCTGTCTCTATGATTTTTACCTCTTTCTCCGTTATAAAAGAATATCTTCTTTTTAAATTTTGAAGTCCTTGATTTGTTGAAATTACACCGTATCTCTTTTGCAAATTATTTTTTACCACAATATAGGAATTATCAATAAATATATTGACGGAAAGAACTTTCTCTTTTGAAATAGTATTGTGCTTAATCGCATTATCAACAATCATTTGGAGAGCCATTGAAGGCAATTTGTAATCATAGTACTTCTCATTGACATCTGCGGTGAAAATCAATTTGTCTCCAAATCTCAGTTTTTGTAAATAGACATATTTTTTCACAATATCCAATTCACTTTTGACAGTCTTAATATCGGATTCTTTTAAGTCCAATGTATAACGCAGAAAATCAGATAAAACCTGAATATAGTTTGTAGCTTGCTTGTCTTCGTCAACAATGGTTATTAAGGTATTTAGATTATTGAACAGAAAATGTGGGTTTATCTGATTTTTAAGCGCATCATACTCCGCTTTAATCCTTGCTTTTTCTAATACAAGAGATTTATTGAAGTTTTCTTTCCATTGGAAATAAAAAAATAATGCTTCGTGAAGACTGACCAGAAAAGAAACCAGAAGTACAATTATTGCAGTATTCCTACACAATATTCCTACATCTAGAGCTTCTTTATCTAGCAAAATAAAAGCCCAAGATACTAGGAGATTCAAGCTTATTGTAAATATCAGCACAACGGGTATTTCTACCAAAATATGCTTTATAGGATGAATATGCCAAGGGTATTTGTTCCACAATTTGATAACGATATACCTGCATCCTAACCAGTTGATACCGGTGACAATAATAGTGGCAATGCAATTTACGCAATATTCGGGAGAGAATAAGTCAAATTGACCGTTATTAAGAATGAAAGTCAATAGAAAGCCAACTACCGGAATACCCAATATCATCAATATCCTTTCCAATTTGAAACCGGAATATTTATCGTTTTCAAAAGAGTATTTACCGGTTATTGTTTGCTTATTTTCCATTTATAGTTTCTCTTATTTACGAATATATTAAAATTATACCAAATGAAAACCAATATTACTGATAAATACATTATCAAAATTGTATTCTATATAAAAACATAGGGAAAAATCCGGTCTGATAGCTTCTGCTCACACCCTTTGATCTAGGATTGTATTGCTCTGAATATATATTTTTATTGTCTGTAAGGTTTTGTAAATCCAAAGCCCATTCCTGATTTATTTTTTTCCCATTTACTTTAAAACTAATCCTCAAGTCTGTCCTAAAGTAATCTTCAAATTTATTTTCATATGCTTTACTCCAGTTATACTCCGTGAAATTTGTCTTAATAGACTTTTCAATATCAATAGGAATATATCTTTTTCCTCCGGCATATACCGTTCTTATAGATGCGGATAATGTCTTATTCTTTCCAATATTAAACTCATATCCTCCTAAAAGATTAGCAACAAAATTTCCATTGAATGCAGTATTTCTAATCACCCCTTCATAATCCTTATACTTTGATTCAAATAATGACAATGTTGAAAGAAAATAATATCCTTTTGAAAAGAATTTCTCCAAAGTTAATTCAACACCATAATTCGTGCCAGTGCCTACATTGACCAAACTATCTTCTAAAAATCCTGCAAAAGAATCTCCTCCGTTTAGTGTTGAAAACTGTGGAGTAACCTTACTGACAGGTATATCATACAAATGTTGATAGTATACCTCAGCTTTAAACCTGAAGTTTTTAGTAAACAAATTATCATAACCTAGCACAAATTGATGAGATTTAGCCATTTTTAGATTTTCATATGGTGTGTCATAAATCAAATTTGCAGTGTCAACCAAAGTTTGTAGAAAATAGAACAATCTAGGCATCATTTGACTGTGTTTACCGTAGCCCATACTCAATGATTGAGAATTTGTAATATTGTATTTCAAACCAACTCTGGGTTCAACGACTATCTCTTTATTTATACCGACATATTGCGAATAAATACCTGCATTAAGCTTCAATCTATCGCTAAATCTATGTTGCCATTGACCATATCCTCTTACCAAATTCATTTTTCCTTTTGTATCAAAATTATTGTAAAAACCGTCAATTCCTTTTATCTTTACACTGTCGAGATATCTCACATCATACAAATCGTAATATACTCCTATTGATCCATTGTTTCTCGCATTAAATTTCTTTTTGAGGTGTGTGGATACAGAGTATTTAACTTCAGTATTAGCAGATTCGTAAAACTTAAAATTAGAACCTTGAATTATACTTCCAATACTATCAAATTTCAATGAATCAATATAGGTGGTCATCTTATTGCCCAGAACAGAAGCAAACGATTCAAGCCGGGTGTTGTTATTAAAAAAATATAAGTGAGAAATACCTATCACTCCCATATCAGATCCATAATCCAAATCAACTCCACCATAATTATAATTGCTATTATCATCTTCATTGGACAATGCGACCTCACTATCGTGTAATTCTATATAGCTTTTTCCACCAAGACCGACAATGCTTAATCGTCCGTATTTTGTACTTGGGAAATTCAATTTGAAGGTCAAATCCTGATATTGAGGAATGGCTTGCCCTACTCCGATATCAAGTCCAATAGCGTCAAATACTCCCAATGTCGAATATCTATAATTTGCCATATAAGATGCTTTGCTCTTTTTGCTAAAAGGCCCTTCAGCTCCCAGTTCAAAGCCATTGAATCCGATTTGGCCTACATATTCTCTTTTTTGATTATTGCCATTTCGCATTTTTAAGTCAAAAACTCCTGACATTGCATTACCGAATTCTGCCGGAAAAGCACTTGTGAAAAAATCTGAATTTGTAAGAAGATTGTTATTGAGCATACTCACCGGTCCTCCGGTTGTTCCGGCTGCGCCGAAGTGATTTGGGTTTGGGATTTCGATTCCATCCAATCTCCATAATAAACCAAAAGGAGAATTTCCTCTGATAATAATATCATTTCTCTGATCATTTGTCATAGCCACACCTGCATAATTTGCAACCATTCTCGACGGGTCACCAAGACTACCGGCATATCGTTCCGTCTCTTCAACCGTGAAACTTCTGGCACTTACCGTTGCCATTTTATTTAGAGCTTCATTTTTTGGTTGTTTTGCAGATATGACGATATCCGAAAGTTTTGTCAATTGCTCTTCAAGTTCAATGGTCAATACTATTTCTTTTCCGGAACTGAGATTTAATCCTGATTTAGTTACAGTACTATATCCCAAATAGGAAACTACTATCCCTTGTCTTCCAACCGGAATATTTTCCAGTTTGAAGTTGCCATCCAAATCTGTGGTTGTTCCTACGACAGGATTTGAATCCAATAGTATTACAGTAGCTCCGGGAAGTGTAGTTTGGGAGTATTTATCAAGTACAACTCCTCGAATTGTCTGCGTATAATTTTTTTGAGCTAACAACTGCCCTGTAAAAACAGTAATAAATATAAGAATCAATATTTTTTTCATTGTTTAATGTTTTAATTTAATGCAAATATCGCATCAAAGTATAAAACATCAAACAGTTTTGTGATGAAGTAGGCAAATTTCAGGATGAAATGGCATCAATTTTCAAAAATCACATATTTCTTATACGCATACACACTAAAAATACCATAACCATTTTCAATATTATCAACAATTGCTACCGGTTCAGCAAATGGATTATCATTGCTAGAAAGAGCTTGATCTCTTGATATCACATAATTATAATAACTTTTTGTCACACTATTCACTTGCATTACGACTTTATACTTATATTGATTATTATTTCCATAATAAGGTTTGTCGATTTCAAATGAAATCTTTCTTTTGTTTCCGTCAAAACTTTTATCCGAAACTAAAAAGAAACTTTCGGAATGGTAGTTATTGGATAAATCGGAACGAATAAAAACTCTTTTGAGTTCCGGGTCTTTGCTATTTACTTCAAGATATCTTCCATCCAAATTTAACAATTTGAATGATATAAAATAATAATTATCAACATCTTTCTCATCGTTTATCACACAACTGAATTTACAATACTCTCCAAATTCTCCTTTAAATACTTCTTTATTGAAATTCAAACTTTCAATAACCGGATTTTTAGGGGCTATTTCGGAGGCGATTGCCGTCCCAAATTTTTTTGAATCAACTTTCAAACTATACTCTTTACCTTGTTTAATAGCTTCATCCAGTTTTTTATCAATAATCAAATCAAGATTATTTTCACTATTGTAATCAAAACTAAGAATCTCATTTCCATCTTCTCTCAACGAAACTTTCGCATCGATAGGAGAAAAGTCACTCTCATCGTCAATTTCCTTGCTGTGACTAATAAAGATAGTCATAGAATCTCCTGTTAAGGAGGTATTTATCGATAGTTTTCTTTCATGCTCGGGTATGTCTATCTCCCTTACAGTTGTAAAAAGATTATCCACATCACAGGATGAGAGTCCTATAAAAATGATTGCTGCTATAATATATTTTATGTTCTTCATAATTTCCGGATTTATATTTTTTTTAAAACTTTATTTGATAAGAGATTGAAGGTAAAAATGGTAAAATACTTACTTCTTTAAATACCCTTTTCCTTTTGCCATAAGGTTCATATGGATTATCTTCATATTCGTAATCCGTATATAGGAAAAATGGGTTTTTGTGAAAATATGCATTGTAGACACCAATTACCCAAGTACGCTCCCAATATTTTTTCTTTTTATGGAACTCTATAGATAGGTCAAGTCTATGAGAATTGGACAGTCTGAAAGAATTTTTTTCTCCAGAATTTTCGATAACTTTTCCCGGACCAATCCTATATTTATATACCGGTATGGTTACTGCATTACCGGTACTGAATATCCAACTACCGGATAATACCGTATTTTTTGATAATTTATATGTACCTACTATGGAAAAATCATGCCTCCTGTCATATTTAAAAGGATATTTTTTGCCGTTGTTGATACCGTCAAATTGTCTCCAGTTCCAAGACAAAGTATAGGCTAACCAGCCGTAAAATTTCCCTCTTTGTTTTTGAATCATGAATTCAAGACCATAGGATTGACCTTTGCCTTGTACTACCTTATTCTCCCAATCAATTTCTCCGGGTTCCTCGGCAAAAAAGCTTGAGCCCGGTCGATAAGAGATTACATTGTCCATTTCCTTATAATATCCTTCCAAGCTAAACTCATAGTTTTCCCAATAGGTTTTAGCCAATCCCAAAGCACCTTGCCAAGAGTATTGAGGCTTGATTTTTTCTGTACTTGGTACCCAGAGATCCAATGGAGTGGAGATAGATTCACTGGTGAGCAAATTGATATATTGTTTCATTGTCGCAAATGAGCCTTTCAATGCAATTCCATTATTGAGCAAATACCTTAAGCCCAATCTTGGTTGGAGAGAATTATAAAATTTTTTTCCTGTCAAAAAACCAGACAAATGAAGTCCTACATTTGCTTTGAGTTGCCCTATCGAGAAATCATCCTCAGCATAAAGATCAAATTCTGAAGATTTGCTTTTATCATAACCTATGACAGTATCAAGAGGGAATCCTTCGCTTTCTATTTTGAGATTGATCGCTCCGGGAAAATAAGTATGATTTATATAACCGGCACCAAATTTAACATAGTGGTTTGGGCTGGGAATATAATCAAAATCCAATTTTGCAGCCATATCCCTTATGCCTGATTTATATTTAGCAAAAAATCCTTCTTTTTTACCTTGGTATTCATCCGTATAGTCTGAAAAAAATATAGTTTTAAAATCACTAAATGTCAATGTGGAATTCATAAATAATTTTGGACTTATCTGGTTATTCCATCTCAATGCAGTGATGATATTACCCCAGTTTATACCTCCTGCAAATGTAGATATATGATCATTATTCGGTGATTCATAACTGGAGCCAAAAACATCTCTTCCCGAATAAAAGCTGAGATAAATACGGTTTTTGTCATTTATGATATAATTGGCTTTTGCATTCAAATCATAAAAATACATATCGAGACCTACTTTTCCGTCATTTCCTTCTGCTCTGTTTGCTGCTCTTATCAATGGTCTTAATAATATATCGGCATATGTTCTTCTTCCGCTAACAATAAATGATGACTTATTCTTTTTTATCGGACCTTCTACCATCAATTTGGAAGTGATTATTCCTATCGAACCATTACCGTGATATTCTTTCATATTACCATCTTTCATATTGATTTCCAAAATGGACGAAAGCCTTCCTCCATATCTGGCAGGAAATCCCCCTTTGGTAATACTTACATTTTTCAGAGCATCTGCATTAAACACTGAAAATATACCTAAGATATGCGATACATTATACACAGGAACATTGTCCAAAAGCACTAGATTCTGGTCGGGACTTCCTCCTCTTACATATAGTCCGCTTGCTCCTTCAGTACCGGATTGAACTCCAGGCAAAAGTTGTAGGGTTTTGAGTACATCAACCTCTCCAAATAATGCAGGCAATGTTTTTATTTGCATTATAGGAACTTCAACCTTACTCATCTGAGTTCTTTCTTCAATCTTTTCAACTTTTTCTCCGGTTATTTCTATTTCTTTTAATTGGTTTGAAGACTCTAGCTTGAAATTTATAGTAACGTTTTTATTCAAATAGAATTTTTTTAAGATAGAAGTATATCCTATAAATGACGCTTTGAGATCGATTGTGTCTTTTGGCAATGTAAGGCTGTAAAACCCGTAAGTATTTGTCACAGTTCCTTTACCGCTATTATTATCAAAGACATAAGCAGAAATCATTTTTTCACCCGTCTCGGCATCTTCAACATATCCGCTTATGGTATAATTCTGCGAAAATAAAGGAACTAAAGAAAAGAATAATGATAAGACAAATAGTGTTTTTTTCATTTGTTGTAGTTTAAGTAAAGTGAATGATTCTATACTAACACTTTGTTCATTTCAAGATGTATTTGGTGTTTAAAATAGGATACATTGCATCGAGAAAAACACCAAATAGTACTAAGACGTATTTTTAACTATTTTCGTTAGGCGAAAATTGTTAAATTATTGTTAAAATTAAATTTTGCTTATTGATGATTTACAAACTTTATACCGTCAAAATAACGAGATACATTGGTTATTACGCATTGAAAAAAAGAAATGCACCTACGAAAAATTACCTGGAAAGTAATGATTTTGTATTTTTGCGAATCGATAAATTCTAATGGGAAAAGGCAATAAATATAGTTTGCTAATTTTAGTAAATTGCCTATTATAGCGCAAGTACTAAACAAAAAAAAGTAAACTTGTGTTTGATAAAAAATGTGATTTTGAAAAAAATTGTTTACAACTTTTATAAAAGTATTGACGAGCTTTATTTTCCTAATGCATATATTGTAAGTGTTGATGCTCGCAATAGCTTATTTCATGTGCAACATAAAGCCTATTCCCATCATTTATCGGATGACAAAGACATTCTTGTTCATAAGCCATTGTTTGAATTAATCGAAAAATTGTCTTTAGATTCTTTGCAAAAGCGTTTTATCGGTAAAAAAAGTAAAATTAAAGATTTGTCCGGTCTTCTGGCAGATTCCAAAACCAAAAAAACGGTTTTAAATTATATTTATCGTAAATTGGATGAATTTTTGAACCAACTTGTAAAATATAATTTACCATTATGCTTGGAATTGGATAGAAATGCTATTGCCAAAGATTATGAAATTAAATATAGTGAATCGGTTCTGAAGCCTATTTTGAATTTTGAAAAAAATAACGAAGGCATATCGTACAAATTGCGACTCAAAAGCGATGATTCCGTTTGGAAAATAAATACAAAAAATATTATCGCTCTATGTGATTTTCCAGGGTGGATTATAGCTGACAAATTTCTATATCGCCTTGAAAATATAAATGGAGCACTCATAAAACCTTTCAGACAAAAAGAAGAAATACATATTCCTGAAAGGATGATTAAGACTTATTTTGAAAAATTTATTTTGAGAGTAGCTAAAAAAGCTGATATTTCAGCTAAGGGATTTGATGTTATCGTTAAAAATAAGCTTCAAGGATGTAAAATATCTGTGTTCAAAAACTTCTTTAATCAACATTGGGAAATAAATCTTACAATGGTCTATGAGGGAGCAGATTTTGACTGGAGAGATAAAAGAGACAATAAAACAGGAATCAATTTTTCCGATGACAATATTCTGCTCACCAAAACTGTAAGAAACCACAAAGAGGAAAAATACTTCGTAGATATAATTTTAGAAAAAGGACTGGTCAATATTTCCGGTAATTCATTTGTGCCGGTTAGTAACACTCGAAATTTACAAAACCCTACTGCGATTTTAGAATGGCTTGCCTCTAACTATTTATCGCTCAATAAATATGGTTTTGAGATTGAAAATCCAATTTACAAGGGTAAAAAAATACGATTATCCTATCCAAAATTAAAAATAAATACCGGTAATAAAATAGATTGGTTTGATGTAGAAGCTACGGTTATTATTGGTGAGGCAGATATATTATTTTCTTCTTTAAAACAAAATATTTTAGATAATAATCCCTATTTTGAATTGCCGGACGGAAGTGTATTTATCATTCCTCAAGAATGGATGGTTAAATACAGTGAGCTGTTTAAATTTGCTGAAAACAACTCAGGCAGGTTAAAACTCACAAAAAGCCAGTTTACGATATTAGAAAATGCCGGTATAAGTGTAGATATCGAGCCTAAAACAACTGAAAAAAAACAGTTCGATATACCCAAGTCTCTCAATGCTGATTTGAGACCATATCAAATAGACGGAGTAAATTGGCTTTTGGATTTACAATTCAAGGGTTTGGGGGCTTGTTTAGCAGATGATATGGGCTTGGGCAAAACCTTACAAACACTAACCGCACTTCTTTATACCAAAGAACACAAATTGGAAAAAATCGGGAATAATCAACAAAAGATTATTCAATTGAGCTTGTTTTCAAATAATAATGACATTGAATCAAATAGGTTTAGCAGCCTTATTGTATTGCCGGCATCCCTGATTTATAATTGGATTTCAGAGATACAAAAATTTACTCCACTGTTGACATTTTATAATTATACCGGAGCAAAACGCATAAAAAACATACCGTATATAAGTGGTTTTAATATTATTCTCACTACTTACCAAACAGCATTAAGAGATGTTGATTTTCTTAAAGAAATTGATTTTGACTATATTATATTGGATGAAAGCCAACAGATTAAAAACAGGAAAAGCAAGATATTCAATGCTATAACCAAGCTCAAATCCAAGTACAAAATATCATTGAGCGGTACTCCTATTGAAAATTCTTTATCAGATCTATGGTCTCAAATGCAATTTATTAACAAAGAATTGCTAGGTAGTTACAGTTTTTTTGAAAAAGAATTTTTGAAACCTGTTGAAAAATACAACGACGAGGACAAACTTATCCAACTCAAAAAAATAGTTAAACCTTTTCTTTTACGCAGGACTAAAGGCGAAGTTGAAAAAAATCTACCGGAACTGATGATTAAAATTCATTATTCGGAGATGCTTCAAGAGCAAAAAAAACTATATGCTAAAGAAAAATCTGCTGCGAGGAATTATCTTTTAAAAATATTTGATGAAAAACAAGGAAAATACAAATTTGAGATTTTAAAGGTATTGAACAGATTGCGACAATTGGCAAATCATCCTTTGCTCGAAGATGAAAATTACTCGTACGAAAGTGGAAAATTCAATGATATTATGACATATTGGGAAGATATTCATAAAGCCGGGCATAAAGTTTTAATATTTAGCTCCTATGTCAAATATCTCAACATTTTGAAAGAAGAATTTGAGAGACGAAATATCCGCTATTCATTCCTTTCGGGTGAAATGAGTCAACAAAAAAGGAAAAGAGAGATTGAAGATTTTAATTCCAATGATGATATCAGTACTTTTTTGATGTCGATTAAAGCAGGGGGAACAGGACTAAATCTGACAGCGGCAGATTATGTTTTCATCCTTGATCCTTGGTGGAATCCTACTACAGAACAACAAGCTATAGCAAGGGCTCATCGCATTGGTCAAGATAAAAAGGTTATTGCTGTAAAATTTATTACTCACGACACCTTGGAAGAAAAAATCTTGCAATTGCAGCAAAGAAAAAGCCGTTTGGCTGAAGATATATTGAACAATAATGAAAAAATAAAATTGGATAAAAAAGATATTATTTATTTATTGGAATAAAATACTCAAACCACATAATTCCCGAAAAGCTAAATGGTTTGAGTATATTATTGCCCCTTTTCTATTTTATTAGCTAATTGTCCGCAAGCTGCATCTATATCTTTTCCTCTGCTTCTTCTTACCGTGGTCATCACTCCATGGTCAACAAGGTATTTTGCAAATTTATTTACTTTATCATCACTAGCTTTTTTCAAATCCACACCTTCTACATAATTATATTCGATAATATTTACCTTGACAGGAAAAAATTTGGTCAATTTTATCAGTTTATCTGCATCTTCAATACTATCGTTGAAGTCTTTAAACATAATGTATTCAAAGCCGATTCTTGGTTTGTTTTTGTCATACATATATCTCAAGGCGAGTATCACATCCCAGAGTTTGTTGGTGTCATTTATTGGCATTATCTTGCTTCTTTTCACATCATCTGCTGCGTGTAGGGATAATGCAATATTGACCTTGATATTATCGTCTGTCAAACGTTTTATCCCTTTGGTTATACCCGATGTGCTCAAAGTTATTCGTTTGGAAGAATATCCAAACGCTAAGGGATTTGTTATTTTATCTATACTTTTTACAACATTATTGTAGTTGAGCAATGGCTCTCCCATACCCATATAGACAATATTTGTCAATTGGTGTCCGTAAATTTCTTTTGACATTTCATTGACTCTCAAAAACTGCTCAAAAATCTCATAATCGGTTAAATTTCTCACTTTTTTCAATTGTCCTGTCGCACAAAATTTGCAAGCCAAACTACAACCTACCTGCGATGATACACATAGAGTATATCTATTGTCTTTCGGTACAGGAATAAGCACGGATTCTATAATTGAATCGTCCTTTAATCGCCATCCTGTTTTGATAGTGCCATCGATACTCTGTTGTTGATGTACTTTTACCAAAGTCTGGAATTCAAATGCTGTGTTTAGTTCTTCGCGGAGTTTTTTTGATAAATTTGTCATTTCATCAAAACTCATCACTCCCTTCTGCCAAATCCATTGATAGATTTGTTTTGCTTTAAATTTTGGTTCACCAAAGGACTTGACAATATTTTCAAGTTGCTCCAATGAGTAATTTCTTATGTCTGTTTTATTCACGCTCTATTTATTTTAGGTAATATACCAAATGAAAACCAAAATAACAAAAAAAATAAAATACACCTGTGCATTTTGATATTCATTTGGTATTAAACGTGAATAAATCAATTTATGTATAATTAATCTACATTATTAACAGGACGAGGGAAATCCTAAATCCCCTAATTAAAATTAGGAGCTAATCTAATGTCAAATGCAAAGAAATTAAATGCAGGAATGCACCTCATTATACTACCACTTAAATATATTAAGAGGATAGCAACATTACCCTCAATGTTTTTGAAGAATCTCTATTTATCAATCTTAGAAAGTATATACCGTTTGGATATGAATTGAAATTAAATCTAAGTGATTTTTGTTCTTCTCTCGTAATGTATTGTTTTGAATAAACTTTTTTGCCCTTATTTGAGATTAACTCTACTTTCAATTTACCCGAAGCTATCCCCTTAAGTATTAAATTAAATTCACCTGTATTTGGATTCGGAACGATATAAGCTGAATTTTGAACATCAATATCTTTGAGTGAAGTTTTATTTTCGATACAAATTGTAGTATCTATTGTGCAATTTATCAGGGTATCAGTTACCGCGAATGTATAGCAACCGGCATCTTGCAGATTTGATATATTTTGTGTATTGGCGGTAAAATTATTTGGGCCTGTCCAAGAGAAAGTATAATTTCCATGATTGTTGGTCGTGATAAAGATTCCGCCTTTGTTGCTACTAGTAATATTGAGTATAGCATCAACAGTGATTTTTATCTCTTCCGGTTGATTAATAACAATCGTATCAACAACGGTTTTTCCATTTTTATCTGTGATTGTTACAAAATATTTTCCTGCACAGAGATTATTGACTAAAGCAGAGGTGTCTCCGTTACTCCAAATATAATCCAATGGCGGTGTAGAATTATATACATTTAGTATTTCAATTGTACCATCACATTCTCCAAAGCAAGAAACATCACTATATTGGTTGTTTACGAATAAAATATTAGCATCCAATATGGAAACTAAAATATCTTCTGTACCTATACATCCCAATTCATCTGTAATAGTCGTACTGAATGTATGAAGCCCAAGTCCAAATGAATCATCGATAAGTATTCTGTCACCTGTCCCCGTTTTACCACTTAAATCATCTTCCCAATAGTACATGTATTGCTCACCATATCCGCATTCCCCTTCAAAATCCAAGACATAGGGTAAATCATCGGTTAATAATTGTACTGTACTGTCTTGTTTTACTATTTTTGGTTTTGGATAGACTATTGCCTTTATAGTGTCAATAATCTCTCCGCAAACTGTATTATCAGAGATAACTTTTGCAAAATAAATTACAATCTGTGAGTCACAGTTAACATCATCATTTATAGTGAGAATATCATTAATTGTTCCAAATCCATTAAAGAAATAATGATTAGTTTGACCATAGACATTAGGATTATCCTCAAAAGTAATCTCTATTGGATTTACACTTCCATCTTCTGTAGTCACATCAACATTCACTTCAAAACCGGAACAGATTTCTTGTGGTTGAGGAGAAGCTTTAATCCCAAGAGGTAAATCGCAATCAATTTTCCATACCGGAGAAAATTGTGGCTCATCAACCAAACATTCTCTATTAGGGGTATCCCAACAGCCAGCACCTCTATCTGAAAATATCATAAAGCTAATCCCCAAATCATCATTATCCAAACATTCCTGTTGTGTCCTAAACGCATTAACCTTTAAATTAATAGTCCAATCAACAAAAGAAATTGGGGAACCAATACCATATTTGCGTGATGGAGAACAATCATTTGTATCACAATCAGGAGAACCACCTTCCTGAACCCAAAAATATCCACTTGGAAGTGTGTCGTACTTTATCATTCCACCGTAACATGGACAATCTTCATACAATGTGTTGCATAATTTGAGATGTCCTTCATCATCTGTATATGTACATAGGAAAGGAAAATTTTCCATAACTAAAGGGGCACAATCACCATTCTTGTCATACCATTCGGCAGCACCACCCGGGGAACCTATTGGCGGATTGCCCTCAAAATCAAAATCTGTCATATCCCAACCCGGTCCAAATTTAGGTATTAGTCCGTGCAACCAATCGTCTCCTGCCTGTGTTGCATCATATTCAAACCGTAAGTGGAATGTAATTTCCTCCCCGGAGCAAAACGGACCATTATAAGGTGAACCATTAGGTTCTGCATCTGTATTTTCTCTTTGGACTACTTCAAATACTACATCATTAAGACAGTTAAAATAATTTATACTAATAATAGTAGCAGCGCAGACTTCAAAAGTAGGATCGTCGATAGGTTGCCCATCAGGATCTGCCGATACTGCAATATAATATACTCCTTTAGTTACTTCGGTAATAAGTGGTGGTGCAGGAGGGAAAGCATCTAAGCTACAAGTAAATGACCCTTTATCGGCAGCATTAGTTATACTAGTACAATCATTATTAGGAGAATAAAATATTGACCATACCGGAGTCCAACTACCATTTGTTGTAACGGAAGTATATAGCCATCCAGCATCGTCATCGGTATTTATCCGAAACCAAACTGTCGCCATTGTATCAAAACCCGCGCATCCCCCGGGAAGTCCGGGGTCAGGGCAAGCCATATCCAAACAACCTTGTAAACATTCATAATTTACCACAACATTATCCGGAGTCACAGGATTCAATTCTTGGGCACTTGTAATATCTTCACAAGCATCTGCTATATTACAATCGTTTATATTATTTACTGTAATAGTGAAAGTCCCACAGCTATCATTGGTAGAGGATACTTTGATAAAAACATAATCATTCGAATCTAAACAACCGATATGCATATTTATTACCGGAAGTCCATTGCATTTTGCTTTTCGAAAAATCGCCGTATTATTGCATATAGCATTGGTATCACCAACATATACTTCAACTGAAGAAAGAGAACCTATACTTCCATTAGTTATATTGATATTTATACCGTCAAAAGCCGGATTGAATTTGGCTCTATACCAAACAGCATCATCATCTGTTGATATATTACATTTGACATTTTTTTTATCCATGTTCGGATTATCATTAAACCCAATCGCACCACAGGTTGTTCTCGTATGTGAGCCGGAAAATCCAAGGAAATGAGGAGGATTGGAATTATCGATACAGGGAGAGTCATTTATTGGTTGCGCAACCACCATTGTGTAAAGCAATGCAAGTAATAAGGTATAGATGATTTTCATAATCAAAGTTTTAAATTAGTCGGTATAATTATTAGACATTATAAATTGACGAAACGTTGCCTGATAAAAAAAATAAAATGCGCCCATTTATTTATCCCGTGCTGTAACTTTTTTTCTATCTTTACGTATTGCTTGTAAGTGATAAGTGATATGATTTAATTTTTGGTATGACCACAACAGAATACAATAAGTGCGTAGAATTATTTTCTGACAATATTTTCAGATTTGCTCTGAAAAGTGTTAGGGATATCAATACGGCAAATGATGTCGTGCAAGATACTTTTATGCGTCTATGGCAACATGTGCAGGATGTAGATTTTGACAGAGTTAAATCGTATTTGTTTAGAATTGCACACAATATAATGATAGATTATTTTAGAAAGAACAAAAGAAATGCAGATTTTGAATTGGTAAATAATAATGCTTATTCTTTTGTTCAGGAGTACAGCGACATCAAGGAACAATTGGAAAAAGCCGTAAATACTTTATCACAAATACAAAAAACCGTGATAATGCTCCGCGATTATGAAGGCTATTCTTATGATGAAATAGGGGAAATCACGGGTTTGACTAACTCACAGGTGAAAGTATATATTTACAGAGCAAGAAAGAAACTTAAAGATTATCTAATAACTAAAGGAATAGAACTATGATTGATAGGAATAATTATGAAGCATGGTTTTTGGACTTTGCCGAAGGAAAGCTTTCGGAAGAAAAGATATATACTTTGAATTCATTTCTCAGTAAAAATCCGGATTTGAAAGAGGAATTTGATGAATTCAATTTGGTATTATTAGATAGTGAAGCTTTAGTATTTGATAATAAAGAATCTCTTAAAAAAAATATCAATTTAGATAGGATTGAAGGACTAAGCAATTTTGAGATACTTGCGATTAATAAACTTGAGGGAAATATCACAGAGGAAGAAGAAAATGAATTGAACAGTATGATTGGTTTTTCGGATGAATTGAGACTTGAGGCTGATATTTTTCAAAAAACAAAATTGAAGGCAGATACTTCTGTAGTTTATCAAGATAAAGAAAAACTTAAAAGGAAAACAACTATTCCTCTATGGATAAAATATGTTAGTTCGATTGCTGCCATTGGATTATTGTTGTTTTTTGTGACAAAAATAGTGAGCCCGGATACAGATGCAGGCAATTCTTTTGCTGAAGTACAAACCAAATCAAATTCAGTATCAATTAAAAAATTGGATAATAAAGGTATTGTTCCCGATAAAGTCATTTCTTCAAATTATAATCCTGAGAAAATAGTATCTTCTCAAAAGCAAAAAGAGACAATCAAGTTACACGCTGTTATTAAAAACACGAAAGATATGAAAAGCAATCAAGCTTTGGTCACTACCGAAAGAAAAAATCATGTGATTGAGTCCTATTCTAAGCTCCCTAGAGTGAGTATTTCTTTGAACCCAATTCACAGAAATAAAACCGAATTGCATAAATATGATTTGCCTTCACTTTCCGGATTAGGCAGGATAGATGAAAGGAAAACAATTGCTATGGTTGATAAAAATGAGACTATAAACAGTGCCTTGACTCCGAAGCAATTTATCATCAAGTCCGTAAAGGAAAAATTGGAAATAGATGATAATAACTATGACAAGGTAAATGCCGTAGAGCTTGTTTCAGCCACTCTGGAAAAAACAAAAATAGGAAGACTGGACTTCAAAAAATCCAAAGATACCGGAAAAAAGTACTTAGCTATAAATATTGCCGGTTTCGGAATCGAAAGAACTTGGGGTTCTAATTAGAAAATTTATTAACCAAGTCTTTTAACTGCGATAACTGATGTACTCCTGCTTGTCTGTGCATTGTCTTTCCTGCCTTGAAAATCATTAATGTAGGGACACTCATTATATTGTATTTTTGTGCTACTGCTTTATTTCTATCCACATCGATAGTTATGATTTTGACTCTTCCTGCTTCTTCCTTAGCTAGTTTTTGCAAAATAGGCTTTTGTATTTTACATGGTTGACACCAATCTGCTGCGAAGTCAACTATTACAGGAGTTTTGCTATTAATCAAGTCTTTGAATGATACTTTTTTCTTCTTCATCTTTTCCTTTTTCTTTGCCTAACACTTTAAAAAGTGATTTAGTTCTAAAAAAATAAAGAATCTGAAAGGCTATTGGAATTTAAAATTTGCCCCTTTCTTCCTAATCAAATAATTAGAATAATTTTTAAGCCGGATTCTAACAGAATTGTCCGGTTCTTTATACGCTTGTTTCAATTGTTTCTCAGCTTCGGTAAAATGCTCAGTCAAAACGGCTATTTTGATTAATTCTATCCGGTTTTCTTTTGTCGTGGAGGATTTGTACAATTCTTCAGCCAGCTCAAAAGTGAGATTTTTCATTTCTTTCCCCTTGATTTTAGTCAAATACAGGGACTTGATAAATTCTCTTTTTCTCTTATCTGTTTTTAATAATTCAAAATATTTTTTTGCGTAAGAAACAAACTTTTTGTATTTCCCATTTTTCTTAG
>Ga0256831_1000376_pt1 | contig 23358 bp, 17 predicted proteins | sample 132544metaG_FD_189087 | JGI IMG/M metagenome (GOLD analysis project Ga0256831, IMG submission 189087) | Hydrothermal vent microbial communities from Lau Basin, Pacific Ocean - 132-544 | ecosystem: Environmental > Aquatic > Marine > Hydrothermal vents | place: Pacific Ocean: Lau Basin | collected... | reverse complement strand
ATTGAATAGTTTACCAAATATTTTCTTCTTGGTTAATCTTTTTTGTACTTATTTATTACTCTTTTAAGTCCTTTAATTAATTGTGTTACATTGAAATTGATTAACAACCCAATCTTGTTGTCACTTAATTTTAGGTATGTTAGCACCTGTGCTAGATGTACATTATTTAATTCGTCAACAGATTTTAATTCAACAATTACTTTATCTTCAACTAGTAAATCAATTCGATAGCTACAGTCTAATTTTACTTCTTCATAAATTAGAGGTAGCGGCTTCTCTTTTTCAATTTTTAGTCCTGTCTTTTTTAATTCATAAAACAAACACTCTTGATATGCCGATTCTAATAACCCTGGACCTAAGTTCTTATGGACTTTAATAGCACAACCAATAATTATTTCTGTTATATCATTTTCAGTCATTGTATTTATTTTATCTAATTTTTCTCTGTTTTCTCTGTGACTTTTCTTTGCTTTCTCCGGGGTTAATATTTTTTATAACGTTCCTTTTGTTGAAGGAAGTTCAAAATTAAAAATATCTCGTTTAACGGCCATTTTTATTGCTTTGGCAAGTGCTTTAAAAATAGCTTCAATTTTATGGTGTTCGTTTTTACCTTCGGCTTTAATGTTGAGGTTGCAAAGAGCGGCATCGGAGAACGATTTAAAGAAGTGCATAAACATTTCGGTGGGCATATCGCCAACCATCTCTCTGTTAAATTCGGTCTCCCAAACTAACCACGGTCGGCCGCCAAAATCGATTGCTGCCATTGCCAGACAATCGTCCATTGGGAGGCAGAACCCGTAACGCTCCATTCCAAGTTTATTACCAATGGCATTTTTAAATGCCTCGCCAAGTGCCAGCGCCGTGTCTTCAATGGTGTGGTGCTCGTCAACTTCGAGGTCTCCTTTTACCTCTATTTTTAGGTCGACTCCGCTGTGCCGGCCAATCTGGTTTAGCATATGGTCGAAAAAGTTCAGTCCGGTAGAAATGTTGCAAACTCCCGATCCGTCTAAATTTAGTTGAATAAAAATATCGGTCTCTTTTGTGGTTCGTTTAATTTCGGCAGTTCGTTGCGGAGCTGCTACTGTTGCATAAATATCGTCCCAGTCGGAAGAAACAAGCACACATTCATTGGTCAGATTTTGTTTTTCGAGTTCGTTAACCAGAGTTCCGTCGTTAAGCAAAATTCCTTTTGCGCCGAGGTTTTTGGCCAGTTTAATATCGGTTAACCGGTCGCCAATTACAAAACTGTTTGCCAAATCGTAATCGCCACCGGTGTATTTTCCCATCAGTCCCAGGCGGGGTTTGCGTGTGGGTGCATTCTCTTCTGGGAACGTCCGGTCGATAATAATATCGTCGAAAACAACTCCCTCATTCTCGAAAGCCTGCAATATTTTATTGTGGGTTGGCCAGAAAGTATCTTCAGGAAACGATGCAGTCCCCAATCCATCTTGATTGGTTACCATTACCAGTTCGTAATCGAGATTTTTCTGTATAAAATAGAGGTTGCGAAATACTTTGGGTATGTATTCCAGTTTCTCCAACGAATCAATTTGTTCGTCTTCGGGTTCTGCAATTAATGTCCCGTCGCGGTCGATAAATAGTGCTTTTTTCATATTTTATTTGTCTGATTAATATTATTCTCAACGGTTGGCTATAATGCGTGTTTTCTTATTTTCATCCTATTAAAAATGTCTATTAAATTAATTCATTTAACGCTTCTGTTAGTTTGTTGTTTTCTTCCGGTGTGCCTATTGTTATTCGTAAACTGTTGTCGCATAAATGTACCGACGAACGGTCGCGTACAATAATTCCTTTTTCAACCAGGTAGTTGTAAATACCTTTTGCATCGTGCATTTTAATTAAGAGGAAATTTGCATCCGACGGATAGATTTTTACCACAAAAGGAAACTCTTTTAGTTGTTCTGCCATTTTTTCGCGTTCGGCAATTAGCAGTTTTATCCATTCTTTAACGGTCTCTTTATTGTTTAAAAGTTCCAATGCTTTTTGTTGGGTTAAGACATTTAAATTGTATGGATATTTAATTTTATTCAGAATTTCAATTATTTCTGTCGATGCAAATGCCATTCCCAGCCGAATTCCTGCCATTCCCCACGCTTTCGAAAAAGTTTGCAGAATTATAAGATTTGAGAAACTTTCAAGGTCGGGGAGTAACGATTTTCCGGGGGCAAAATCGGTGTATGCTTCATCGAGAATTACGATTCCTTTAAAATGATTAAGTAGACGAAGAATCGCCTCTTTTTCCAAGCTGTTTCCGGTGGGGTTATTGGGCGAACAGAGGAAAATAAGTTTGGTATTTGTGTCGGTTGCCTGCAAAATGGCATCGGTATCGAGTTGAAAGTCGGTTGTTAATGCAACTTTTCGTAATTCAACTCCCGAAATATCGGCAGCTACCTGATACATTCCGTAAGTTGGGTCGATGGTAATAATATTGTCGGTGCCGGGTTCGCAAAAGGCGCGAATTAATAAGTCGATTGGTTCGTCGCTGCCATTTCCCAAAAAAATATTTTCGGCCGGAATATTTTTTAATTCCGCCACTTTCTCTTTTAACTTTTTTTGAAGTGGGTCGGGGTAGCGGTTGTAGGGTTCGTTAAACGGATTTTCGTTGGCATCGAGAAAAACCATTGCTTCGCCGGTAAACTCGTCGCGTGCCGAAGAGTAGGGGTGCAAATTGCTTATGTTTTTCCTTAACAGGTTTTTTATTGTTGTCATTGTAAATATTATTTCAGTATTTAACTGTTGTTCTGTCTATTAGATTCTGAAACAAGTTCAGAATGACGTTCTAATTTTAAATCGTGGTTAATAAGTTTTGTTATGCTGTCCCGATATACATCGTGGATTCAGTATCTCATAATTCATTTATTCTTAATACATAATTAAAAAATATTTCTAAGATTCTGAAACAAGTTCTCCACAGGAGTCCTTCGGACAGAATAGCCTTTCAATTTAGTACTGTGGTTAGTAAGTCACGTCACCCTGAACTTGTTTCAGGGTCTCTAATTTATTATCTGATTTCCCAATACAAATCATTCATCTCAGGATTTACTGATTTTATTAAATTTATTTTCCATTGTTTATGCCAGTTTTTTAATTGTTTTTCTCTGTCAATTGCCTGATAAATATCCGGAAAATCTTCATAATATAATAAATCAGTTAGGTTGTATTTTTTTGTGAACTCAGAACCAATTCCATTTTTATGGTCAGCAATTCTAGTTTTCAAGTCGCTGGTAACTCCAATGTAAAACGTTGTTCTGTTTATATTACTCATAATATATACGAATCCACCTTTCATTTTAATTGTATTCTTTTTGTAAGATTCTAAAACAAGTTCTCCGTAGGAGTTCTTCAAACAGAATGATGTACTAATTAGTTTCTACAATATTTTTGGCATTGTCTCTTTGAATTTTTTCTCCTGTTAAATTCTTTAAACAAGGTCTAATTCCTTGTGTTTATATCTCTCAACCTCAAAGTTACTGCATTTTTATGCGCATCGAGTTGTTCGGCAGCCGCCATTTTTTCTATTGCCGGCCCAATGTTTTGAATTCCCTCTTTTGTAACCTCCTGAAATGTTATTTTACGTTGAAAACTGTCGATATTTACGCCGCTGTACGAGCGAGCCCAGCCATTTGTAGGCAGTGTGTGGTTTGTTCCCGATGCGTAATCGCCGGCACTTTCGGGAGTGAACGCACCCAAAAATACTGAGCCGGCATTTATTATCTGCTCCGAGATTTCAGCATAATTCTCTGTGCTGATAATCAGGTGCTCCGGTGCATATTCGTTTATCAGGCCGATGCGCTCTGCTTCGTTTTCCAAAACAATTAACACACTGTTTTCGAGTGCTTTTAATGCAATTTCTTTTCTCGGCAGTTTATTTAACTGAATATCAATTTCAGCTTTAATTTTATCGATGGTTTCTGTTTGGTCGGCCACCAAAATCACCTGACTGTCGGTGCCGTGTTCTGCCTGCGAAAGTAAATCGGCAGCTACAAATGCGGGGTTCGAAGTTTTGTCGGCCACAACAAGTACTTCCGAAGGTCCTGCCGGCATATCAATCGCAACGCTGTTCATACTTACCAGTTGTTTGGCAGCCATTACATATTGGTTTCCCGGGCCAAAAATTTTATAGGTTTTCGGAACGGTTGCTGTGCCGTATGCCATTGCTCCAATTGCCTGTATCCCTCCAAGTTTGTATATTTCTGTTACTCCGGCAGTTTCTGCCGCGTAAAGAATGGCAGGATTAATTTCGCCCTTTTTATTTGGTGGAGTACACAACACAATTTTCTTACAGCCCGCAATTTTTGCAGGAATGGCCAACATTAAAACCGTTGAGAACAGTGGTGCTGTGCCGCCGGGAATGTAGAGCCCGACCTTTTCTATACCTACCGGTTTTTGCCAGCAGGTAACTCCACCGGTGGTTTCAATTTTAGTAATTGGCTGTTTTTGGGCTGAATGAAACGTTGCAATGTTGTTGGCTGCCAGAGCAATGGCTTTTTTTAAGCCTTCATCAACCTGTTTTGCAGCATCACTTATTTCGTCTTCCGAAACCCGTATTGTATCGAGCTGAAAACCATCGAATTGAAGTGTATATTTTCTTAACGCAGCATCGCCGTCCGATTTTATTTCATTTAAAACCGACTGTACTTTTCCGTACAACTCAGAAACATCGAAAAGGGGGCGTTTTAGAATTTCGTTCCAACTGCTTTTTTCCGGATTTATATAGGTTTTCATTTGTTAAATATTAAAATTTAGAATCAAGAATCAAGAATCAAGACAAGATGTTTTAAATCTCTCTTTTTTGTTAAATTCTTTAGTTATAATAGTTCGTTGTATTTTTATACCATACTGATAATCAATAAAATACATAAATCTTCACAGTTGTATAAAATGGCTGATATTCAGTTGTTTTGTTTTCGTCTTGTGCCTCATATCTAAAAATCTAACAATCTATTATAGTTATGGTTGTTTCATTTACTGTTTATCGTTAAATGTTCGAAACATTTCGAAACATTAGGTAACGTTTTACCTCCTCAATTAAAAAATCATCTTTTCAATAGGAACAACAAGAATTCCCTCGGCACCGGCTTTTTTTAGCTTACTTATTATTTCCCAAAAATCGTCTTCGCTAATTACCGAGTGCATTGAGCTCCAGCCCTTTTTTGCCAACGGAACCAGTGTCGGACTTTTTATTCCCGGAAGAAGTGCGGTTATCTCTTCAACTTTTTCGTTGGGAGCATTTAGCAGAATATATTTTTTGCCCTCGGCGCGCTGCACCGATTCGATACGGAAAATAAGCTCGTCGATAATTTCCTGTTTGGCTGCCGGTAAATTTGGTGTGGCAATTAAAACGGCCTCCGATTTCATTACTACTTCAACCTCTTTTAATCGGTTGCTTACCAGTGTTGACCCCGAGCTAACAATGTCGAAAATTGCATCGGCCAATCCAATTCCGGGGGCAATTTCAACCGAGCCGGTAATAACGTGAATTTCAGCATCGATACTGTTTTCGGCAAGAAATTTTTTCAGGATAACGGGGTAGGAGGTGGCTATCTTTTTCCCGTTGAAAAATGTTAACCCGGGGTAGTCTATCGATTTTGGAATGGCCAGCGAAAGCCTGCATTTGCTAAACCCTAGTTTTTTAATCACTACCACATCCTCTTCTTTTTCTAGCATTTCATTCTCGCCAACAACACCAATGTCGGCAACGCCGTCGGCAACAGTTTGCGGAATATCGTCGTCGCGTAAAAAGAGTGCTTCCATGGGGAAGTTTTTTGCTTGCGATACCAGTTTGCGTTTGCCAATACTCAATCCAATTCCCGCTTCGTTAATCAGGTTCATCGAATCCTCGTTTAGCCGTCCTTTTGTTTGAATTGCAATTTTAATTTTTGTTTCCATTTTATTTATTTAGTGTTTTTTTAAGCTCTGTTAAAATTAAAAAAGGCTCACCGTAACCGGCAAGCCTTTAAATATCTTAAACAGTGACAAAATAATTACAGCCTACCTAACGATTGGTTATTTAAATGATGGCCGCGATGTATTTGTCCGTAATTCATTTTTGTAATTTCTTGTGCAATTATAATTATAAATTTGAATTCAACAATGCACTTTTATAATAATTTGAAATTAAAGACACATAAAATTCATATTTAACATTTAACAAAGCTATTTTTTTATTCTGTGGTATATTTATTCTTTTGCTGGCGGCCGCGCTTTCCACTCTACCTTTTTTGTCTCATCCCGGTATTTGTAGTCAATCCGTGTGCTTCCTCCGGTCGCAGCCGTTTGTCAACAAATACTCGGGCGAGCCTGCAAAAGGGTGCCGTTGCAATCGCTGCCAGTGGCGCCGGTGGTTGTTTATTTAACCGGCTGTTGCAATTAAAGCAATTATTGAATTGTGTACCGTGCCCGAGTAAATTCGTCGATTAAGTGGCCGGTATTTTCCAGCCCAACCGTTTACACTTCGTTTTTTACAAGCATATATTTGTTGTTTTCAAGCTCGGCATAACCCTGGTCGTAGCAAAAAAAATAAACGCGCCCTGTGCGCGTGGTATACATATGTGTGTAGTAGTTAAAATTAAACTCCTGCTTTTCGAGAACACTTTTAAATGTAATTGTTTTTTCGTTTGGGTTTAGTTTTTCAAGTATGGTACGATTCTTTTTTAAAATACGGTTTATTTTACGCATATAATTTGTGGCTGCACCAAACTTTTTATTGTTGTATGCATTTCGGCAGAGGTCGTTGCAAAATTTCTGGTCGGCTCTTCCGCGTAACGGTTCGCCACACTCGAGGCAAGTTCGTTTTTCCATTTGTGTTTCCCGGTTATCTTTTCTCAAAGTAACTTATATTTTAACAAAAATACAATCGTTGTTTAAAAGAATATCGACAAAACAGTTCGCGTCTGTTTCTATTAAATATTTATATACAGCCGCAAACCAGTCCGTCGGCCAGTTCATCTAAATACTCTTCAACGGTTTTTTGTTCTTTTGCTGTGTCTTTGCATTGGTTGCAAACCGGCAGATTTACTTCGCTGTTTAGTTGCCAGTTATTTTCGGTTATCTTGTTTTTACAAACAAAGCATATTTTGTCGAATTCATCCATGGTATTTTTTTTTATGCAAAACTAACCTAATTTGGTTCGAATAAATGTGTTCTTTCGTTTGAAAAAGTAATCACTTTTATTTTAGACTGGTTCTAAATTGGCTCTTTTTTTCGTCGATTTGTGAACATAATTTCTATCTTTGAACTGTTAATGTTTGTTAAAACAATAGATATTCAGTTGTTTACTAATTCTTATGCTAAATATACGCGAATACCCTTTAATATTTCTGTGAAAAGCTATTGTTTGGTTCATTAAATACTTTTTGTAAGTTTGACACAAAGTTTGTTTTGTTTAGGAATAAACCGATAAAATTATTTGGTAATGATTAAGTTTAAGTTTCTTTTTTTTCCATTGTTTATCATGGTTCTTATCGTTAGTTGCCGAAACGATTTGAAAAATGAAAAATACCAAAGGCCGGAATGGTTGGCGGGGAAAGTTTATACTGTAATGTTGGAGCATCCCGAGTTGTCGACTTTTGCCAGTTGTGTAGAGCGAGTTGGGTACGATAGTATTATCGATGTTTCGGGTAGTTATACCATATTTGCTCCCTCAAACGATGCATGGAACACTTACTTCGCTTCTAATCCAAAGTATAATTCAGTAGACGATATCCCAATTGATGAGTTAAAACGAATTGTAAAATATCATGTTGTTCAAAATCCATGGAGTAAAATTCAGCTTCGTACATTAGATGTTTATGGATGGATTGATACACTCGATTTAAATAATAATAAGCCACGAGGATTTAAGCGCGAGACCCTGCTACTCGAAAAGGATACCAAATATGGTGTTACCGGATACAAGCCCGTTGGCGATGAAAAAGAAAAGGTTATTATTGTTGATACAACAAAATCGATATGGCATCGCCGAGCCATTACAGACATGCGAAAATCTGCCCCTATTTTTTATCAGGAGTATTTTGATATTTATAAATTGAACAGTAGTGATTACGAATTTTATTTCGATAGAGGTTTCGACAGTCCCAATGATATTTATTTTGCAGGGGCGAAAATTATTAGCGATGAGATTTTTGCTGAAAATGGGTTCGTTTATATAGTTGATAAAGTAGTTGAGCCACTAAATAATGCAATGGAGATACTAACTAAAGGAGAGACGTCAGACCAATATAAGGCCTTTTTAGGTGCGGTAAACCTCTTTCCAAGCTTTGAGTATAACGATCGGAAAACTATGGAACAGCCAGGGGCGTCGGAAGGAGTCGTTGTCGATTCGCTGTTTAATCTCACTTTTCCCGATTTAACATTCAATATAAATGCCGAAAAAACCAGCCCGCCAACCGGAACATACGGATTACCACAAAATGTAACTATTCGTTATCATCACGGATTTATGGCACCTACAAACAAGGCATTTTTAAGTTTTATCGACCAATACATTAAAGTACCGGGAGGTTGGGGGACTTTTGCCGGGATGCCTGACAGGATTAAAAAGATTATTGTTCGAACATACATGTCGCCAAATACAATTTATCCATCCGATTTTGAGGAGGGGTTTTACAATGGAGAATCGGATATTGTTCGGTTAGACATTGGCGATATTGCAGAAAAGAAATTTGGTAGCAACTGTTCGTTTATTGGATTAAATAAAGCCATTGTGCCACGAGCTTTTAAAAGTGTAACCGGGCCGGTGTATTTGAAGCGGGGATATATGAAAGTGATGTATGGTATTGAAGAATCGGGATTGCTAGCAGCATTAAAACGTGAAAATAAAGAGTATATGTTTTTTGTTGAGCCCGATGCACTTACATCGCAAGACTCCTCGTTTTTTTATCATCCAAACCCACTGGGGAAACCTTCATTCTCGGTCATATTAAGATCTCCAAAAGGGTATAAAGAGTTCTTCCTGACATTAAACGATTTGCGAACAATGTTTTTGAATCAGGTTGCAACTCGCCAACCTAAGGGACTTGCCCGTAAAGAGTTTATTCCAAATCTTGCAGGTAATTATATTATAGTAAATAACGAAACTGGTGAATATTCGGGGACATCAGCCACAACCGAAGGCTACCACGGATCAGAAGTTCAACCTGAATATCCACGTGTTTTAAGCGAGGATGTTGATAATGGAATTACCTATTCAGTGAGAAACTGGTTTAGTTTTTCGGGGGCATCACTGTATATTGAAATATCTACAAGCTTTCCACGCTTTCACGAATTGTTGAGAAAAGCAGGGTTGTCGAATGATAAAACTTATAGTTACAAATTTATTTCTGATAACGAATATTATACCGTATTTGTTCCGAATAACGATGCGTTGGATAGTGCGAAAGTAGACCAAATGCCTATTGATGAATTAACTAGCTTTTTAAAGTTGCATTTTGTTCAGGGCGAATTAATATTTACTGACGGAAGTAGTGCCCCACGGTATTTCGAAACAACCCGAATAGATGAAAAATCGACTGAATACACAAAATATTATACGAAAATCTACATCGAACCCGATGTTGATAAAATTACCATTGTCGATAAAAATGGAGGCGATTATGTAACTGTGGAGGAGGCTGAAGGTAAAACAAATATTTTAACAGCTGTAAATATTGGTAAAGGCGTCGAGGTTTTCCCAATGATGTTTAACAATGGTGTTATTCACGAGATAGACAAAGCTTTTAATATCGAAGAACTGGATACTAAATAAACGAAACAATTTTCATAATAATTAAACCAAAGGTTTGTGGAAAAAATGAAAAAAATCAAATCAATTATATTTATCATTCTTGCACTATTTAGTTTTACTACTGTTTTTGCACAACAGAAAACAATTATCAGAGGACGGGTAATCGACAGTGCCGACAAATCAACTATAATAGGAGCAAATATTGTTGAATATGATAAGGACAACCGTGTAATTAACGGAACGATTACCAATGTAAACGGCGACTTTGTTCTTACAATGAAGGACCCCAAAAATACGGTTAAAGTTAGTGTTATTGGATATAAACAGAAGGAGATAAAAGTTGATCCGAGTAAAACAATAATGGTTTCGTTAACATCGAACGATGTTGCTATTGCAGAAGTAAAAGTTACGGCCCAGGCAAAATCGACGAATAGTTTAACAAATATCGACGACAGAGATAAAGCATCGTCGAGTGTGAAAATAGATTTAATGGACATGCAGGATGCCGGAATTACATCGGCAGCAGATGCTTTGCAGGGAAAAATTAGTGGTCTCGATATTATTAGTGCGTCGGGTGACCCGGGTTCGGGCTCACAGTTGGTGATTCGCGGACTTAGTTCGATGGGAAACAATCAACCGTTAATTGTTATCGATGGAATTCCACAATCGCGCGTTAGTAAAGGCTTCGACTTAAGTTCTGCCGATAGTGAAGATATTAGTAATTTGGTTAACATTGCTCTTCAGGATATAAAATCGATTGAAGTTTTAAAAGATGCAGCATCTACAGCAATATATGGTTCGCGCGGTGCCGATGGTGTTTTGTTGATTGAGACGCGTAAAGGTAGAATGGGGAAAGTTCAGTTCGATTATCAATATAAACATAACTTAAATGTTCAACCCGACCCAATTCCAATGCTTAATGGCGACGAATACATTATGTTGCAGCTCGAAGAGTGGCACAATAGTAAAGGCGTTTTTGATGTGCCGCCTGAAATAGCTTACGATAAAGACTACAAAGATTTTTACAACTATTCGGCAAATACCGATTGGTTAAGCCAAATAACACAAAACGGAGTAACACACGACCACTATTTCAGTATCTCAGGAGGAGGTGAAAAAACACGGTTCTTTACATCGTTCGGTTATTTAAGCGAAACCGGAACAACAGTAAATACAGGTTATCAACGTTTCTCGTCGCGTGTTAATCTCGACTATTTCCTTTCGCGAAAATTACTATTTCAGGTTAAATTTAATTATACATCGAGTTTAAGAGAACGGAATTTTAAAATTGGAGATAGAAATATTCGTGAGATGTCGTATATAAAAGCTCCAAATATGAGTGTTATGGAACACGATGAATATGGAAATCTAACAGGCGAATATTTTACTCCTATTCACAGTTATCAAGGCGACGGTGTAACCTACTTTAACCCGGTAGCTGTTGCCAATCTCGGTCGTAACGATATGAAGAGTAATAATCTCGAAAATACCTTTATGCTTCAATACCGAATGAACGACTGGATTACTTTCCGTGAAACAATCTCATTTCAGTATGGAGGAAGTAAAGAGAAAAAGTTTCTACCTTATAATGCCATTGGTGCCGATTGGTTAGATTGGAATATTAACCGTGCCGACGAAGGGAATGGTTTAGATAAATCAATTCGTACCGAAACCCAAATGAGTTTTGGGTCACCGTTTGAAAATCAAGACCATCAGTTGTCGGGAGCATTAACATGGGTAACTACTCAATCAAGCTCGGAATGGATGTATATTATTAGTAATAAGGTGCCAAGTACCGACATCCAGGATCCGGCAATAAACTCGGGAATAGGCTGGATTGGAAATGGTTCGGGCGAAAACAGATTAATTAGTGGATTGGGAAACCTGAACTATAAGTATAAAGACCGGTATATGATTCAGACTATTTTGCGTTCTGATGCACATTCCTCGTTTGGTCAAAATAACCGGTGGGGAGTATTTAAAGGAATTTCTACTGCTTGGCGGTTTTCGAGCGAGCCATTTATGGAGTCGGCAAGCTGGCTGGGCGAAAGTAAATTAAAGGCAAGTTGGGGAGTTTCGGGAAGGCAGCCCAGCGATGTATATGCTCGCTTTGCAACCTACGAATCAACACGAACCGGAAATTATATTCTCAATCCGGTTATTGCTCCAACAAAAGTTCAATTAAATAATTTGAGGTGGGAAACAATTACCTCATTCGACCTTGGTTTGGAGATGAATATGTTTAAAGACAGAGTTTATATTAATGCCGATTTATATAATAAAATTACCGAAGATATTTTGTTCGACAAATATAAAATTCCATACAGTTCTGGTTTCGACCAACTGAGATATTTAAACGGTGGTGAAATGACAAATAAGGGTTGGGAGTTAATGACCGACTTTAAAATAATAAAAAGAAAAGATGTTTTGTGGGGAGTAAATTTCAATATATCGCAAAATATTAACGCCTTTAGTAAACTACCCGAGAACTTTAATACCGAGCGTTCAACCTCTATTGGTAACGGACAATATCCGAAAAGAGTAGTTGAAGGTGAGCCAATCGGATCGTTTTTCGGCTTTCATTATCTTGGTGTTTGGGCCAAAGACGAAGATGTGGTTGCTCGCGATGCAGATGGCGCTGTAATACTCGACAATAAAGGTATCCCAGTTCCTTTAAGATACACCGACTCGTATACATTTAAAGGTGGTGACCCTATTTATGAAGATATAAATCACGATGGTAAAATCGATTTAAATGATGTCGTTTATATTGGCGACTCTAACCCTAACTTTATTGGTGGTTTCGGAACAACAGTAAAATATAAAAACTTCGATTTCTCAGCTTCGTTTCATTATCGGTTAGGATTTGATATTATAAATGGAATTGCCATTCAAACTGAAGGAGTAAATAACAGAGACAATCAAAGCAAGGCAGTTCTAAGCCGTTGGAGAATTCAGGGACAAAACGAACCGGGAATTACACCGCGTGCTTATTTGAACCATCCTGCAAATAACCTGGGTTCGGATAGATATGTTGAACAGGGCGACTTTTTACGTCTAAACAATATTAAGTTATCGTACCGACTGAGTAAAGATTTGTGTAACAGATTGCATGTGCGAAAAGCAAATATTGCAATTAGTGCACGTAAGCTTTTTACCTGGACAAAATATTCGGGACAGGATCCTGAAATTGGCCAAAATGCGAGTGACCCATTTTGGATAGGTGTGGATTATGCAAGAACTCCACCACCAAGAGTGTTTACATTTAGTGTTGGTGTAGGATTCTAAAAATTGAGAAAGTTATGAGAATAAGATTAAAATATTTACTATTCGTATTTGTGTTTTTTGCACAAGTGTCGTGTAATAATTGGTTAGAATTAATTCCTCCCGGGGGATTAATTCGAGAGGAATTCTGGAAAACAAAAGCCGATGTCCAGGCCGTTCTAATGTCCGGCTATAGCGAACTGGCTGCTATAAATCGTGAATTATTTGTGTTTGGAGAAGTAAGAGGAGACATGCTTCGAGGATTGTACGGACAACCGTGGAGTGAACGGTTAATTATGGAAAATAATATCTATCCGGATAACTACTTAACCAATTGGCAAAATTTTTATAAAGTAATTAACTATTGTAACGAAGTTATTACCAATGCCCCAAAAGTTCAGGAGATCGACAAAACATTTACCGATTATCAGAAACAGGGATTAATGGCGGAAGCCTATTTTATCAGAAGTTTAACCTATTTTTATTTGGTGCGTCTATATAAAGAGGTTCCTCTCATATTGGAACCAACAGAGAGCGATGATGCCGATTTTTATGTGCCCAAAGCAAGCGAAGAGGAAGTTCTCAATCAAATTGTCTCCGACCTCGAAGCGAATCGTGCATTTGCTCCTTCATTCAGTTTCCCAACAGTAGAAGAAAACAAAGGGCGAGCCTCTAAAGCTGCATACGATGCATTACTCGCCGATATTGCTCTTTGGCAATTCGACTACGATGCAGTAATAAAACATGTAAACAAAATTGAAGAGACCGAAAACTATGTATTAATGCCAAGTGGTAAATGGTTTGAACTGTTCTATCCCGGGAATTCGCTCGAGGGTATATTTGAAATTCAATTTGACGATAAACTGCAACAACGTAACGACATTGCCGGTTTAACAAATCGGTACAGCAACCAGTATGTTCCCAGCCAGAAAGCACTCGAAATGTTCAGCTTTAAATATGCAAGCGAACTGGTGAGAGGAGAAGATGTTACAATAAAAAAGTACGGAGAAGACGAATTTGTTGTTTGGAAATATGTTGGGCAGGCACCCGATGGGCAAACCATGCGGACAGGAATTGAAGCCAATAGTTGTAACTTTATTGTTTATCGTTATGCCGATGTGTTGCTAATGAAAGCCGAAGCTCTTTCGCAATTAGGAAAATACAACGAGGCGTTTAGTATTTTAAAAGAGATAAGAGAGCGTGCCGGAGTGGCGATGATAAATATTGCAAACACTCCTGTGGCATACGAAGATGCTATAATGAATGAACGAGCTCTTGAGTTAGCATACGAGGGAAAACGTTGGTTCGATTTACTTCGGTTAGGACGTCGAAATAACTATGCACGAAAAGATAAATTAATTGAAGTTATTGTTAGCAATGTTCCGTCAACACAGAAACGAATTTTGGCAACAAAATTAACAAACCCAATGGGGTGGTATTTGCCAATCTATGAAAAAGAAATTGAGCGTAATAATAAACTGGTTCAAAACCCATATTATAATTCGGTAAAATAATGCGTGTAGGTAAATTGTTATTCAAAATAAGAAGTATTTATCATGAGGTTACATTTGGTGCCGCTGGTAGTTTTAAATTTTATAAAATGAAACGAGCATGACCTATAATTATTACATAGGAGAATTATTACAGAGCGAGTTATCCCAAAGCGATGCCAATGAAAAAATTTATGCAAAGCAATTTATTTGGGGCTTTAAAACTAAAAATTAGATTGAGATGAAAAATATAGGATATTTATTAAGCATGTTAATCGCTTTGTCGGTTGTTTTCAACTCTTGCAAAGAACCTAACCATGAAGCAGATTTTAAACACTCGCAGAAATATACTATTTATAGTTATATTTTAGATAATAAAGACAATTTCTCAAGCTTCCTGTCGATACTTGAAAAGGGCGGAATTGATAAGACGTTAAGTGCATATAACCCGTATGGAACCGATTATACACTCTTCCTTCCCGATAATAACGCAATTGATAAATTTATTGAAGAAAGTGATGAGTTCTCTTCGTTACAGGAGATTTTAAACAACGAAGATTTTTGTGAAGTTTTTAGCAGATATCATGTATTAAATATGGGAGTTCATACACAGGATTTCCCATTTGGAGCTTTCCCAGAACCAACTCTATCCGACGACTACTTAACCGTTAGTTTTGTTATAGAACCCGATACATCGTATTATAAAATTAACAATCAGGCAGCTGTTATTTTGCCAAATATAGAAGTGTCGAATGGTTACATTCATCAAATACAATCAGCATTAAAGCCTATTACTTTTACCAGTTACGAGTGGATTAAGAAAAACCCGGAGATTTCTATTTTTAAGGATGCTGTTGAATTAACCGGTTTGCAATCGTTAATCGATTTTAATTGGAAGGACAAAGACGAAAAGAGACAGGCATTAACCATTTTAATAGAACCCGATAACATTTATAAAGAGAATGGTGTGAATTCGGTTCAGGATTTGGCACAACTTATTAGCCCGGCAGACAACGATTATACAAACAACACAAATCCATTAAACAATTTTATTCGATATCATTTTCTAGTGAGTGGTTTGTTTCTTGATGATTTAGAGGGGGTTGCAACGAATTATTCAACTTATTCCGAAATTCCGTTAAATATCGATGGAACAGGAATTGATATTGTTATAAACAAAGGGAAACAAGTATTCGATACGATAATTTCGGACGAAGGAGATTCTACATTTATAGATTATATTACATTTTTATACGACGATAGTAATGTTCTTACTCAAAGTGGAGCCATTCATTTTATCGACCGGATAATGGAGCAAGAAGCACCGTCGAGAGCAATAAAAACGTATGGTTTTTATGAAGAGTCCTTGTTTAATGAATACCGTCGTAAACCGGGAACTTATTTAATCGATGATCCCGACGCTTTAGATTATATTAAATGGTCGGGAGCCGACCTCTTCTTCGTTGATTTAGGAGAACAGGAATCATCGGCTTGGGGAAACGATTATCTTCAAATTATCGGCGACTTTACAATCAGCTATAAAATACCAAAAATAATACAAGGGAAATACGACATATTTATTGGAGCCGATGCATTTAACGAAGCCAATGCACTTATTGAAGTATATATTGACGGGAAAAAAGTGAGTGGTTTAATTGATTTATCGACAGGAGGAAATTCGAATTCACCATTCAAACAGATAAAAGTCGGAACTATTGATTTTAAACGTTATTCAACCCATGAAGTAGTGATAAAACCATTAATTCCAGGCCGTTTCTTATGGGATTATATACAGTTTAAACCATATAAATAATCGTTGAAAAACTAATAATTATATTGACAATGAAACTTAAAATAGGAATAGTAATATTTGGAATGCTTATTCTTCTGTTTACGGGCTGTAACAAAGAGTGGGATAAGCACTACGACGATTATCCTGAAACAGTAGATGAGAATGTTTGGGACGCTATACAAAAAGACCCGAAACTATCGAAGTTTGTTGAAATTGTAAAAGCAAATAAATTTGATACACTCTTCAATTCGGATATTCCTTATTCGGTATTGATACCAACTAACGATGCTATTGATAATTATATAGGAGTAAAAGAATTTAGCGAAGTAGTTTTGCGCTACCATTTTTATTCGCATCTTTTAAATTCATCAAGTATTGAGGGAAAACGTAAAATACAAACACTTACCGAGAAATTTGCTCTGTTCGAAGAAAATGGCAACTCGGTTAAAATAGATGGTGTTGAAGTGATAGAACAGAGCCCGTTATATAGAAACGGACGCTATTTTGTGGTGGATGAGGTTGTCGACCCAAATCCAAATCTATATGAATATTATGCATTTACCAACCCTATATTAAGTGATTATATCGATTCTCAAGACACAATAATTCTCGATAAAGAGAAAAGTAAACCGCTTGGTTTCGACGAAGATGGAAACACCGTTTACGATACTGTTTCAACAATTGAAAATCAATTCGAGTGGAAATTCTTTCCTGTTAAACACGAGTTTCGTACAGCTGCTGCAACAATTGTTTTTCCAAAAGAAGAAGACTATAACAATGCTTTAACTGTAATGGCACAAAAATTAGGAGGAGACTATAACGATTATAACGATATTCCGCTTGAGTGGCAAAACGAAATACTAATGCCACATTTGCTCGAACAAGGCGTGTTCCTTAACATGATTGAAGAAGAGGAGTTTATTTGGAAGTCGCCAACCGACACAGTAAAACTACTAAATGCTTTAGGCGATAGTGTTGTTATTACCTATGTCCCAACCGATCAGTTTCTTTGCAGTAATGGCTACGCATACAATTATGAAGATTTTGAAATTCCTGACTCGTTGTATAATGGAGGAACGAAGTATGAAGGCGAATGGCTGCTCGAACAGACCGGAGTAAACCGGTACTCGTGGTACGACTTTGCTGATATGCAAAGCTCAATTCCTCTCGACCCGTTAAAAGAAAAGATAGCAAGAGCATCGAACGATTCAATTCTTCGGGTACCGTTCCCAAAAGGTTTCGATGGAAGTTTCTCTCTCGAATTTAAAGGTCCGCGGCTATTTCCACGAAAATACAGAATGGAGGTTAGAACACATATGGATATTGGAGGTATATACGATATTTATATTAATGGCGAATTGGCACGTACATTCGATTATTACGATTATGTATTGTACCACGGACTTATTCGGAGTGTAACTGGAAAAAGATTTAAACCCGACAAACGTTTTAACATGTTCGATATGTGGGTGAACAACATTACCGAGTATGGAAAACCCAATATAAAATTTGTTTACAGAGGGCCAAGTACTATAATGGCACAGGGGTTAGTTATCGATTATGTCGAATTTATCCCGGTTGAAGAATAGTAGATTTAGTAGAAACGAATGAACTTGTAAATAATAAATGAAGAAAATATTCAACATATTAACTTATCGCAAATCTAAAGTAGAAAAATGGTCTGCAATAGAAAATGGTAAGTCCTATAATTTAGCGCTTAACTTTCTTTGGGTAAAAAAAACGGAGAAAAGCAAACGGCAAATGCAAACTAGTAGTATAATGAACAATCAATATTTAAAAGCAAACTTGAGAAAGGTTACTGCCGTGATGGCAATGCTGATATTTGGTGTTTTTACGGTTTATAGTCAAGATACTATTCTTGTTAAGGGTGTTGTTTTGAATGGTGCAAATCAGCCTGTTCAAAATGTTTCTGTCGGAATTGAGGGATCGATGGAGCTGCCTTCGGTAACCAACGAAGCAGGTGAGTTTACTCTAAAGTCGAACTCGGGAGATAACTGGTTAAATATTTCTCCTTCGGATACCTATAAAAGGAGACGCCTGTTTTTGAATAACCGTACAGAGTTGAAAATTTATTTAACAAGCAACACTATTGAATCGGGCGACGATAATATAGTTGTTTTATCGCAAGATATATTAAAACGCGATATGATCTCAAGTTTCTCTTATGTAAATACAGCAAATATTAAACAAACACCGGGTATATCCGTCGACCAGTATTTTCAGGGGCGAGTTTCAGGTCTGCATATCACAAACCGTTCAGGCGACCCCGGTTCCGGTGCATCTTCGTTTCTTAGAGGTGTAAATTCCTTAAATGCATCAAACACTCCACTTTATATTGTCGATGGAATTCCAATTGTATCTACCGGCGTATTCGGCTCTAATCTCGATGGGTTTGAATATAATCCTCTGTTGGGTATAAATCCTCTCGATGTATCAAGTGCCACCATTATAAAAGATCCGTCGTTAACTGCCGTTTATGGTTCGAAAGCTTCTAATGGAATTGTATTTATTGAAACCTTGCATCCGAGTGCCACTCAAACTGTTGTTGAATTGGACTTAAGAGCAGGTTACTCGTTGGCACCTTCAAATGAAATTCCACAAATGAATGCCGGGCAACATAAAGCGTTAATCAGCGAACTATTGTTCTCGTCGGGTACTCCCGAAGAACAGATTATTGAAAAATATCCAAATTTATACCTTACTCCCGACGAAGATAGATTTATTGACTATCAGCATAATACAAATTGGCAAGATAAAATTTTTACCGATGCAGCTTTTACTAATGTTAATGTCAACGTAAAAGGAGGAGACGAAATTGCTCGTTATGGATTGTCCATTGGATACATGAATAGTAATGGAATAATAAAGAACACAGGTTACGACTCTTATAATTTGAGGTTTGTAAGTCTGCTAAATATTTTCACATGGTTAAAAATGAATGCGGGAGTTTCGTTAGCATACAACAACGCAGAGCTTAAAGAGTCGGGGCAAATTGCAGAAACCAGCCCTATTATGACCAGTCTGGCAAAGTCTCCCATGTTAAACCCATACCAATACGATGAAGAGGGGCAGGAGTTAAGCGCACTAACCGAGGTTGATGAACTCGGCGTTAGTAATCCGCAAGCAGTTATCGATAATTATGAAGCGAATAACAGTAACTTCAATTTTATCTCAACATTGGGCTTCGAGGCCACTATTAAAGAGAACCTTAAATTGCAGTCTAATTTCGGAATAACATATAATGTTTTTAAAGAGCACATTTTTATGCCGAATATGGGAATGGAGAAGTATTATAACGATGAAGCAATTAATGTTGCCAAAATTTCGAACAATTCGTTATCGGCCTTTTATAACAACACCTATTTAAAGTTTAATAAAAAAATAGGAGCCGATCATATATTTTCATCCAATACTGGCATTAATATTTTAGCAAATAAATTTGAATACGACTGGGGATTAACAAAAAATGCGCATCCGAACGACCAGTACCGAATGATTCAGGATGGAGCAGCAAACCTAAGAGAAATTGGAGGAGCAAACAGAAATTGGAACTGGTTCTCGTTATACGAATACCTGTCGTATAGTTATAAAGATAAATATTTGGCTACGGCATCTATTTCCCTCGACGGTTCTTCGCGCGTGGGCGACAATGCTGCAAATACAATAAAAATAGCAGGTGCTCCTTTCGGCCTTTTTTATTCGGCAGGTGCTGCTTGGCGCATCTCAAACGAATCGTTTTTGAAAGATAAGTCTGGGCTCGAAGATTTAAAACTTCGTCTTTCGTACGGACGTTCGGGTAACGACGATATTGGAGAGTCGAATGCAACAAATTACTATAATGCAGTAAAATTCAGAGAAACTGTCGGGCTTGTTCCCGGAGTACTTGCAAACGACGAGTTAACCTATGAAACTGTCTCGCAGATAAATGCAGGAATAGATTTGGCATTGAAAGGAAACAGAGTTAGAACAAGTATCGACTTTTATCAATCGACAACCGACAATATGTTGATATTTGCACCAATGGAAGCTTATTTTGGATTCGATATAAGACCAGAGAACGGTGGTAAAATGGAGAATAAAGGAATTGATTTTAACCTGTTTTTGCGAATAATGGATAAACCTAATTTTAAATGGGATATTCAAACAACCTATTCGATGTTTAATAATGAAGTAACTGAAATAAAAGGAGATAAACTTGTTACAAAATTAAAAGGTGCTGAAGTGGTGAATATGGTTGGTGAAAGAGCAAATAGTTTTTATGGCTATATTTATCAAGGAGTTTACAGCACATCGGAAGAAGCACAGAGCAAGGGACTTGTTAACGACCGCTTTGTGCCGTACAAGGCAGGAGACGCTATTTATAAAGATATTTCAGGCCCAAATGGAACTCCCGATGGAATAATTAATAGTTTCGATAGAACTGTAATTGGTTCATCAATTCCCGATTTCTTTGGTGGAATAAGTAACACATTTACATATAAAAGATGGGCTCTCGATATTTTTGTTCAATATGTTCAGGGAAATGAAGTATTTAATTATGTGCGTTCGCAAAATGAAAATATGAAAGGGCTTGAGAACCAAAGCAGTGTGGTGCTTAATCGTTGGCAATACGAAGGACAACAAACAACAATTCCAAGGGCAGTTTACGACGATGTTCCCGGAAACTCCGATTTCTCGACACGGTGGATCGAAGATGGTTCTTATCTCAGACTGAAAAATGTTTCGCTGAGTTATACAATACCCGGAGATTTCCTCGTATTTAAAAGTGCTAAGTTCTATTTCTCGGCAACAAATTTATTTACTGTCTCAAATTATTTGGGTTACGATCCTGAGTTTGCATACTCGCATCTACATATGATGCAAGGCATAGATTATGGGCTAACACCAATCCCCCGGCAGTTTGTGTTAGGTATTAAATTAGGTCTTTAATATTTTATTCTGATTGTTATGAAAAACTATAATACATACATTAAGATTATTCCAATTTTGTTGATTTCAATAATCGCATTCTCATCGTGTAAAGACTTTCTTAATCCCGAACAGGAGATAAATATTACAGAAGATAAATTATACGACGATTGGTATGAATACAGGTCTATTGAGATGGGACTGTATGGAATTCAGGCTAAACTAGTCGAGCAGCTTGTTGTGCTTGGAGAGCTTCGAGGCGATTTATTGAAAATTACCGATAATGCCGATGCCGACATGGTGGAAGTGTATAACTTTAAAATATCGAAGGATAATAAATATGCATCGCCAACAAATTTCTTTGAACTAATATCGGCGAGCAATAATTTTATACGAATTTTGCAGGAAAGAAATCCTGAAGTTCTCGACCCTGACAGCCCCATATCGAATTACGACAGACTTTATGGAGAAGCATTGTGTATGAGAGCGTGGGCATATTTTAATGCAGTACAAATATACGGGAAAGTGCCGTTCATTTACGAATCGTTAACAACAATTGATGAGGTTAACAGTTTTATTAACTCATCAGGTACATACATCGACAGTGTTGATATAAAATTTGGTTTAGATGGGTACAATAACGATACAACTTATAACACTCCCATTGAATTAGAGAAACACTATTTCGATCAGGATTTGGTAATCGACTATTTTACCAACGAACTTGAACATAAAGTGAAAGCAGTTGGTGTAAATCATTATATCGACAATAACGATCAAACATGGGAAGTATCAATTTGGAATACTTATGCCTGGCATACTTTGCTTGGAATTATGTATCTTACCGAGGGAGATTTAACGCAAGCTGCTACCCATTTTGAAAAAATCACTTATGCCCAGTCAGACAATTACAGATACCAATTAGATAAAAGTTTTAGCTTCGACAATTGGAAGAATATATTTACCGGAATTGATATAAAAGAGCATATTTTTACCTTATCTTTCGATAAATCCTATCATCAGCAGAATAATCTCCAAACTATTTTCGATTCGCGGCCACCACATAAATACATGCTAAAGCCAACCCGGCAGGCAGTTTTGAACTGGGAAGCTTTATGGGACAACTATACAATGCATATTGACGATACAAAACCTTGGACAACAAAAATCATATTTAAAGGAATTCCGGGCGATTTTTATCGGGGGTATGGAGAATCATACTCGTACTTAAAAAGTGGAGTTCCTATTTTAAAAGATGATATTAAAAAAATGTTGTTGTTAAAGTCGGAAAGCGATTATCGTTCAGCAAATCTTATTACTGAAGGTGCCGATACTGTTGTTTGGAAATATTGTATAGGGAAAGATGTTTTCGATATGGATGCCAATTTCCCGATATATCGGGCAGCTGGAGTACAGTTGTGGCTTGCCGAAGTTTATACGTATTGGTCGTTCGAGCAGAACGGAATTGTAAGGCCGTTTACATCGAATGCGGTAAATATTGTTAATGACGGGTCGAGTTATACAATCGATGCAAACCGTAAGCAAATGGGTGTAAGAGGCCGGGTAGGGTTCGGCGGAAAAACCGATGGAATAAAAGTCGGTAACATTAACTACCAACATCATCCGTTTACAAATAAAGTAGTTGGTTACATCGATCTCACTGGAGATTTTCTTGGAAAACAGTACTATCTTGAAGATCAGATTATGGATGAGCGCGCTCGTGAGTTAGCTTTCGAGGGAGGCAGATTTTACGATTTAATGCGTGTGGCTAAAAAAAGAAACGATCCATCGTATCTGGCAAAAAAGGTTGCAGCTAAATTTCCGGCAGGGCAACGCGAAGAGATGTATAATTATCTGTTAGACGAAAACAATTGGTATATTCATTATTTCGAATAAATTAAATCGTCTGCATTTTATCTCCCATTTATTTTTGCCGGAAAAACAAGGCAGACTCATTAGTGTTGCGAACTTATTGATATATAGTGGTTTGCTGTGAAGTGTGTTTCTTTGTTTTTCCCGGTTCCGTTTTTTTGCTGAGTTTAGAGTTAAACATTCTCATAGCTTCGTTTCATTTCTCCATTAATCATTTTAAATTGCATTTGGTATAAATTTATATATAAACCAAAACAGGTTGAAAA
>Ga0256831_1000375_pt1 | contig 23414 bp, 30 predicted proteins | sample 132544metaG_FD_189087 | JGI IMG/M metagenome (GOLD analysis project Ga0256831, IMG submission 189087) | Hydrothermal vent microbial communities from Lau Basin, Pacific Ocean - 132-544 | ecosystem: Environmental > Aquatic > Marine > Hydrothermal vents | place: Pacific Ocean: Lau Basin | collected... | reverse complement strand
CTTCTTGCCTGTTCCTCCATCTTCAAAGTATGCTGTATATGCACGGATGTACGCGCCACAGACTGGAGAGTATACTGATTTTTCTATAGGGGTTTTTGAGGAACCCCCAAATGAAAATACACATCCTGGTGCTGTAATCTCTGGAGTGCACAAATATTCTGGGAAGTTTTCTATCAACTTTGGCGATTCCCAAGATTGGAATGGAATTAGTAGCACGAGCATCGATCCCTCCATTTTTTCAAGGTATTATACGTACTCCATGGCTATTTGGGATACCAATGTTTGGGCATCCATCTCGGGCACGAAATACGCTTTAACCGGGTCTTTACCACACTCATATGTATTTAATTATGCTGGTCTTGGGCTTGACTTAGATTCTGGCGATGTTCTCGACGTGGATTGGGTCTTCGTTCGGAAATACGTCTCTCCCGAACCCACTGTTATCCTTGGCGCGGAGGAGCAGGTGTCGTGACGTAGGTTACTGCCCAGTTAGCTCTTTTTACTGACACCAGGTCTATGAGGTATTTTAGCCGTTCCAGCTCTTTCTCAGACACTCTTCTTTCATAATATTATTCGGGTGTACACAGAAAAATAGTTAATTGTAGGGAGTTCAGAACTCCCCAACGAGCTCCTCGTAGACCGTTGTGTACTCCGGATAGAGCTCGTCCTCCGAGAAGAGCTCGGCGATCTCGTGTTCTGCGCCCTCGCTGTCCGATGCGTGGACCACGTTCATAATGGCGCGGGTCTGCTCGTTGGCGAACTCGTAGTCGTCACAGGAGAAGTCCCCGCGGATTGTTCCGGGCGCAGCGCGAGAGGGTGCCGTATCCCCAACGATAGCACGGACCTTGCTTATGGCACGGGGGCCCTGGATCACCATGGCCACAATGGGGGCACTCGTCACGTAGCGGCGAAGGGCCTCGAGAACTGCGCGTCCGTATTCCTCCTCAGTCCAAGGGAATTCCTTCCCCTGTTCGAGGAATGCCTTCTTTGCCTTGGCGCCGATCTTGGGAGCGAGCTCGTCGGGATAGTGCTTCTTCGCCCAGTCCTCGCCCAGCCAGACCATCTTAAGGCCAATTATCTTCAGACCTGCGCGCTCGATACGGCGGATGACATCCCCAATGAGCCCGCGCTTTACGCCGTCAGGCTTAACGAAGAGCAGGGTTCTCTCAACGCCGGCGCGAGGCTTCTTCTTGCTGCTGCGGCGCTTGGATCGCTTTGGCTTTGCTGGGGAAACGTCCAGTTCGTTCAGAGCCTTGAGAATCGCGTAGAGGGCCTCCACCTCATCCTTGGCATCCCTTGAGAAGCGAATATCATACTTCTCGCGCAGCTGCTTCGCAGCCTCAAGAAGCTCAGCATAGAGGCGCTTCCTGTCCATTTCCTCCGGAAGGTATACCACGGGCATGCCCACCACCTGTTACTACCAAGAATTAGTTACAAAATAGGTTATAAAGGGTGGGGGATCAGCCCTTCTTGCCCACCCTGCCGCTCTCGATCTTGGCCTTCCTGTACGCTGCGGTCCACTTCACCTTGCGGGGGTTCCTTCCAAGGCGGTAGTTCTTCAGGCACTTGGAAGAGCAGAACCAGAGCACTGTACCGTCGTTGAGGACGAGCATTATGCCCGTCCCCGGCTCGATGGGCTTTCCGCAAAAGGAACAGACCTGTGTGGTGGTGATTGCCATTGCTATCACCGGGCAGTGATCTTCTTGGCCTCACGGCGGGTGTCCAGCAGTATCACGACGTCGCCCACCTTCACGGGCCCCAGGATGTTCCTGCGCTTAACGCGCCCCTTCTCAGGGCCCTCAAGGATCTTGACCATCACCTGGGTGAGCTCGCCGTGGACACCCGTCCTGCCAACGATTTCCACTACGAGAGCAGGGGTGCCGCGGGAATCCTTGGTCTCCTCGGCCATGGCTCATCCCTTCAGCCCTTCTTTATGCTCTCGATCTGCTTGACGATCTCCTTGAGAGCATCCTTTGCCTTACCAGCATCTACTATCGCAACGGCTGCAGCGGAGACCTCGATACCAGCAGCAGAACCGAGCTCCTTCTTAGAAGGAACGTACGCATAGGGAATGCCCTTCTCCTCACAGAGGATGGGCAGGTGCATCACGATTTCCTCTGGGTCGACGTCCTCCGCAATGACGACGAGCTTAGCCTGGCCGCGCTCCACGGCCTTTGTCGTCTCGTTGGTTCCGATCCTTACCCTCCCGGTCTCGCGGGCGGTTCGGACAAGCTCAAGAACCTTTTCAGCAAGCTCCTGTGGCATTTCAAAGCGTACGTAGCTCTTTGCCATTAGAAACACCTCCACCCGGTCATCGGGTCGTACTTTCGAGAATGAAGCATCTTTAAAAGGGTACTGTGGTGGAGGGGCAGGACGAATTTATAACCTTCGCTCCTCTTTTCTTGGATGCCTGCCCAACTCAAGCGCCTCGTTCTCAAGAACTTCAAGTCATTTAGATCTGCATCCATACCCTTTGCCCCGGGATTCACGGGGATCATGGGGCCCAACGGCTCCGGGAAGAGCAACATCATCGACGCCATTGTATTCGTTCTTGGGGAGGGCAGGCTCAAGCTCATCCGCGCGAGTAGGCTGAGGGACCTCATATACAAGAAGGCGAGGGATGGAAAGGCCATAGTATCCCTCGATCTCGTGGGACCGGACGGAGAAGAGTATCAGATCACGAGGGAGATCGACAAGAAGGGTGTCTCCGTATACCGGCTCAACGGAAAGAGAACAACGAAGTCAAACATCGTATCGCTTCTCGCAAAGCTCGGGCTGTCCTCCCGTGGCTACAACATCGTGCTCCAGGGCGATATAACCCGTGTAATAAAAATGACGCCCCGGGAGCGACGGACCATAATAGACGAGGTTGCGGGCATATCGGAGTACGAGGACAGGAAGCAGGAAGCGCTGAAGGAGCTGGAAGCGGTAGAGGAGCGAATAAAGGACGCCGAACTCATCCTCGGTGAGCGTGAGGCAGTACTCGAAAAGCTAAAGGCAGACAGAGATCAGGCACTGCGTTATCTGGATCTTCAGGAAGAGCTAAAGCGCCTGAGAAAGAGCATACTCCTGCAGAGGAAGAAAGAGCTAGAGAGTGCACGGGAGCGCGTGTCCGCAAGCATGGAGGATGCCAAAAGAAGGAAAGCAGAGCTGGAAGAAAAGCGAGAGGGGCTCAATAAGCGAATTGAAGAGCTTGAGAATGAACTGCGTAAGCGTGAGGAAAAAATACGCGAGCTATACAGCAGTGCGGGAGAGGGAAAACTGCAAAGCATACGAGAGCGGCTCGCAGAGCTCAGAACCAAGAAGGAATCCGTAGAAAAGATGCTGTCGGATTATGAAGAACGCATAGCAAAGCTCCGCGTCAAAAGGGAAAAGCTCGAGATGCAGCTGGCTGAAGCGGAGGAGGACCTTCGGGCAGCGGAGGCAAGGGTGCAGGAAAAGCAGGGGCAGCTCCAAAGGGTAAAGGCACGGGTGGAAGAGCTTGAGGCGCAGATATCGAGCGAAGAGAAGGAGCGCAAGACCATCGAATCGGAACTCCTGCAGGTAGAGGAGGAGTTGGAGCGCCTGCGAAGGGAATTCTCAAGCCTTAGGGAGCAGCACAGCATGCTAAACGGAGAATACAACGCGTTGATCGCCGAGCAGAAGAAGCTCGAGGAAAAAATGAAGAAGATCGAAGAGGCAAAGAAAGAGCTGGAGGAAATAAAGCGGGAGCTAGCAAGCCTCGAATCAGAGAGAAGAGAGCTGTTCGAGCTCGAGAAGGCGCTAAACAGAAAATACCTCGTGCTACAGGATGAAATAAAGGAGCTTCGGGAAGAGGTGGGGGCGTACCGCGGAGCGGCAAATGCCTTGAGATCACTGGGAATAGATGTAAACGTTCTGGAGGCGCTTAAGAGAGCGCAGGACCGCGGAGAGCTCTTTGGTATCCACGACTACGTTTTCAGGCTCATCCGATACGATAAGAGGTATGCACAGGCAATAGAAACGGCGGCAGGCAGAAGGCTATTCTACATCGTGGTGGATACAGCGGATGCTGCTGCAGAGGCCATAAAATTCCTGAAGAAGCACAACATAGGTAGGGCCACGTTCTTACCCATGGATAAGGTAACGCCGAGGCTCGTGGACGTTCCAAGGGAGCCAGGCATACTTGGAAGGGCCTTGGACTTTGTGGAGTACGATGAACGGTACGGAAGGGCCATGGCGTACGTCTTTGGAGATACCCTCGTGGCGGACACCATAGACAATGCAAAGCGGCTCGCCGGTAGATACAGGGCAGTCACGCTGGACGGAGACGTAGTGGAGCGGTCCGGAATCATGAGCGGCGGTGCCAAGAAGGGGGGCCAGAGCATCCTGGCAATCGTTTCGGCGGAGGCAAAGCGCCAAGAGCTGTCGGAAAGAGAGGCAGAGGCGAGGGAGATTATAGCAAGACTTCAGGAAACGAGGGAAAAGATAAGGTCCATTTCCAACAGGATATCGCGGCTTGAGGCCAAGAGAAAAGCACTGGAGGAGAGAATAAAGAGCGCAGAAGCCGAGGAGGGAGGCGCAAGAATACGGGAAATCCAGGAGAAGATGCGCGAACTGGAGGCAAAGATGGAGACGCTCGCCAACAGAATCTCGGAGCTGGAGATGCGCAGGGCGGAGCTAAAGCGAAGGCTCAAGAGGGAGGAAGGGAGCGAGGCGGCATCACTCTTCGACCAGCTATCACAGGCGAGGAGAGAAATGGAGGCACTGGAGAGGGAGCTGCACGAGCTTGAACTCGTGGCAAGGGAGCGTAAGAGGGATGTCGAGAACATACGGGAGCGTCTCGAGGAAGTGAGAAGGGAGATCGAGGGAATATCTGCACAGATGGACAAGCTCAAGGTGGAACGCGTCCAGATAGATCAGCAGATCGAAGAGCTGGAGAACGAGCTACGGGAGAGTGAAGCCAAGCTCAGCGACATAAGGAAAGAGCTGGAAGCGCTGGAAGGTGAAAGAAGGGACCTTGAGGAGCAACTTTCCATGGCCAGAAGGGAACTCGGGGCGGTGATGAAGGAGCTAGAGCATGTCGAAAGGGAGACAATGCAACTGGAAATGAAGCTACAGCGCATTGTATCTGACTTATCGGAGCTCGATGCAGATCTACGGGAATTCGAAGGTGTGTTGCCGCTAGAGGAGCTGCCGGAGAACCCACAGGCGAGGATAGAGGAAATTATACGGGAAATGCGAGAAATGGAGCCCGTGAACATGAGGGCCATTGAGGAATACGAGGAGCAGAAAAGGCGCATAGACGAAGTGAAGGAGCGCATAGAGGGACTCAAGGAGGAGAAGAAGAGGGTCATGGAGCTCCTGCAAGAGATAGAGCGCAAGAAAGAGAAGGCGTTCATGGATGCGTTCACGGAGATAAAGAAGAGGTTCAAGGAAGTTTACAAGGAGCTTGAAAACGGCAGAGCAGACCTGCGGCTCACAAACGAGGACGACATATTCAACTCCGGGCTTATCATAGAGGCGCAGCCCCAGGGCAAGACGCTGGTTAACATCGACGCCATGAGCGGTGGAGAGCAGTCGATGGTGGCAATTGCCTTCGTCCTCGCGATAGCGCTCTATCAGCCGGCAGCGTTCTACATCCTTGATGAACCGGACCAGGCGCTGGACAAGAAAAACGCCGAGAAGGTGGCCAAATACATCAAGAGGCTCTCGAAGAATACCCAGTTTATCGTAGTATCCCACAGAGACGCCATGCTTAAGGAAGCGGACCAGATCATAGGCGTATACATGAAGCAGGACGGTAGCTCAGCGATAGAAATAAAGATGCCCAACGCGCAGAGCGCATAGAAAGAAAAGAAATTGTAGACGTGAGCTCACGCCTTCTTGCGTGACCTCCTTCTGCCAACCCTGCCAGAAGCGCCTGTAGATGCCTTACCTGTACGGCCAGCATCTTTCTTTTCGGCCGTGCTTGGATGCTTATCGCTCTCCGAGGAGCTCTGTGCCTCAAGGCGCCTGAGTGCTGCCCTTGCCCTGCCGAGCTGGCGGTGGAGGTTTGCAAGCTGCTTCTTCACCTCTGGATCGCTGCGATCCTTGCGCTCGAGCTCTCTGATCTGGCGCTCAAGCTCGTGGATCTTTCGCAGATACTGGTGCTTCTTGCGGAGCCTCAGATGATCCTCCTTCCTCGTGCTCCTAGCTCCCGCAAGGAGCAGCACCAGGATGAAGATGCTCGCTATGAGAATGCCTGCTGCGATGTACGCGTAGACGCTATTGACGGATATCTGGGTGCTGGGAACGACCTTCACCCGAACCGCGGGCGCCGAAGCAACAGACTTGTCAATGGCGTTTATGCTCTGGGCCATGTAGTAGATCTCAAGCCCGGTCTTCGCCATATCGTCCGCAGAGGCACGCTTGCCCTGCTGCAAGTAGTACTTGGCTGCCGCGTAGTAGTACTTCGCGTGGTACAGGTAGAGTTCGTCCCACATCCCCGCGGGCGTAAAGGCACTGTCAAGGGCACGGGCCAGCTCATCCACAGGGTTACCGCGGCTTGCATATAGGTCACCAAGTGCGATGCCGCGAGCAGAGGCGGCTTCCACGGCCGCAACGTAGTACCAGCCCATGTTGTACGCAGTCTTCGCCCAGGAAATCCTCTCGTTAACTGTCTGGCTGTTGTTATCGGTCATGGCGTAGACATCCTCGACCCCTATTATGCTCTGCTTTGCTAGCTTCTCAAGCCCGTTGATGGGGTTGCCGCCCTTCTTGGACTTTGCAAGATCGAGCATCTGGCGAGCCGCAGAGAGCCAAGCATCCACGGAAATCAGTTTCTGCAGATAAACAGGGGAGGGCGGCAAGGTCGAGCCATGTACAACGTTAGTCAAGCGTTGCAGATAATCATAGGCGCGTATGAAGCGATCCCTGGCCCCACCGAGCCACTGGTAGTTTTCCGTGGTCATGTTAAGGTCGTTGAGCATCTGTCTCAGGGAGGCGGCGTTGCTCTCGGCGGAGCTGAGCATATCCTGGAAGGCTATGCTGTCCGGATAAAGCAGAGAGGGATGCTGACAGATGAGGTGAACGGTACGCGCGTCGATGTACGCCAAGAAGGCATAGTTTGCCGCGGTATAGTAGTAACCATCTTTCCACAGCTTCTTCGCCTGGTTTACCTCGCTCTCTGCGGTGGGGACGAGATCCTTTAGCTGCTGCAGAATCGTGTTGTCCCGAAGGACCAGCTGCCCAATGCAGGACTCTGCAGCGGCAACTTCCCGCTGTGCCTTGGAGATGGTGGTAGATACGATGATGTTGAACTCCTTGGACTTCTTCGGGACAACGGGGGGCGGGTTGAAGTTCACGAGCGTGGTACGGGTTTCTGGCTGAGTGGGAATGTTAAGTTCAGGGCGCTCTCCCTTGAACACTATGGCAACAGCCTGCTCAAGGTTGGCTACAGGATATACGCTCATTCCCCAGTGTTCCTTCGCATACTTGACTATGTTCACGGTCTTTTCAACAGTCTCAACGATGCCAGGAGCTGTTTCCTCCTCCACAACGGCAGGGACGTTCACCTCTCCGGCAGGAATGAGGAATATTTGAACGTTCACCTCGTGTGCAGCCTTTGCCTTCTCGAATATACCACCCACGGGATAGACCGTACCGTCCGGCCCAATTTCTCCCGTGGCGCCAACGTAGTCCGGAACGTCCTCATGGTGCAGAGCCCCATACACGGCAAGGGCTATTGGGAGACCCGCAGAGGGGCCGTCAACCTGGGCTGCTGGAGATATTATCTTGACGAAGTAGTCATACTTATTCTTATCAACACCGGCAAGCCTCGTGGCCGCGTCGATCGCGTTTCTCACGGACTGCTGCGTAGATACACCAACAAGGGAGTTGCCAAGATCTATCGCAATATCGCCGCTTCCGGGCACCACATTTACCTGGAGAATTGCGGGCACACCCTCGCCAGTATTGCTAACGGCGAATATGTACATGTTGGCCTCAAAGGCGTACGCCCGCGCTGCAACAACGGCCAGCGCAAAAACCAGTATCAGAAGACTCCTTACCCTCATGTATGGATTTTGCGAAGACGTATTTAAGGGCGTTTCAGGACATTCCTGATAAGTTCTTCCATGCGGGTGCGCTCACGCTGAATCCAGACAAGGACGCCCAGGTTTATGGCAAGGAGCACAGATATTACCTCATAGATTGTGATAGTATAGCCCGCAAAGGTAAAAATTGGGGCAGAGGTTTCACCGGCGCTTTGAAGAATCGCGAAAAAGAGCAAGACAGTAATAAAGAAGAGAAGATAGGTCTGTTCGGCGTTGAGCTTGCTGATGTAGTCGATAAGCAGGGCGAGCACGTGAACTTCGGCTGTTTCCCCGGTACGCTTAGCTCGCCCTGCCGTCTACATCACCCGAAGAGGGATGCAAGGCCTGCTGCTGCCTCCTCTTCCTTCTTAGACTCATCCTCTTCCTTCTTCTCCTCCTTCTTCTCAGCAGCGCCAGACTCAGCGGGCGCCGCGGCAGGAGCAGCAGCGGCAACAGGCATCACAGCCTGCTCAATGGCCTCGTCTATGTTAACACCCTCGAGGGCGCTAACGAGGGCCTTGATGCGAGCCTCGTCGGGCTCAATGCCAGCAGCCTCAATGACCTTCTTGAGGTTCTCCTCGTTGATTTCCTTACCAGCTGCGTGCAGGAGCAGAGCAGCATACACGTACTCCATTTCGTTTCACCTCCTAACCGAAGAGGGATGCAAGGCCTGCTGCGGCGTCCTCCTCGGACTTTTCCTCCGAGGAAGACTCCTCCTCTGACTGGGAGGAAGATGATTCTTGCTGCGCTGGCGCGGCAGCAACTGCCGCACCCTGGAGCGCAGCCTTTAGCTCGTCGTCAAGGGCATCCTCAGGAAGCTTGGATGCAAGGGCGAGTGCCTGCCCATAGGCGCGGGCAAGCACGTACTTGGCAGTCTCGCCGGTGACGTAGCCAGCAGCCACGGCAAGACCAAGGGCCTCGCGGTAGGCCTTCGCCAGCATGATGGGCAGGCTCTCCGTGGTGGGATAGCCTGCGTTGACCGCGAGGTTGATGGCGTGCATGTGCGCCGTAGCCAGCTGGCTGAGGACTTCCTCCACGGAGACGTCCAACACGTCCCGCGGGAAGACAATGCCCTCGTTCCACGCCGCCTGAACGGCGAGCATGATCTCGATAGGCTTCACGTCAAGCTTTGCAAGGGCGTTGGCGAGAGCCTCGGGGACTACCTCACCAGCCTTAACAGCAACGTAATCCTCCGTCACCTCTACGAAACCACGGGTAACCTTTGATGGAATACCCGCCGCCTTAATCTCGGCGATCATGGGTGCAGGCACTGGGGAAATGCCCGCGGGTACCACGATGTCCACGGGCGCGATCTGACCCGCCTTAACGGGAGCATAGCGCTTGAACTCCTTGAGCTTCTTGAACAAACGGAAGGGATCAAGATCGGTGACGATAACGGCGACGGGGCCGTTCGCATACTCCTCCAAGCCCTCTATTCCAGGCAGCTTACCCTTGAGCTGCTCGAGGGCACGGAGCAGGAGCCTGCGCTTGACCACGCGAATGGTAGCCTGCCCCCTGAGCTCACGGCGAATCTTCTGAAGGAGATCTGCGGGCACGCGGTCGATGGAAGCAACGGCAACGGTCTTGCCGGAGCCTATGAGGTCAACAAGCTCCTGGACGATCTTCTGCTTCTTGAGTATGTTCTTGCGGACCATCTCATATCACCCTCACAGCCGGCCCCATGGTTGTCTTCACGTATATGGACCGGATGTTCTGTTCGCTGGGGATCTTCTTGAGGATCGCTTCGTATATCGCCATGGCGTTCTCCGCAAGGTCCTCGTCAGACATGCTACGGGTCCCTATCCTGGCGTGAACGACAGGCAAGTATTTGCCCTTCTTGTTCGACACGATTACGGTGTCCCGAAGGGCGGAAACCATCGCACGGACAGCGTTAACGTTGGGTGGAACAGGACGAGGCATCTTCTTCCTGGGACCGAGAATCTGACCCAGGTGCTTAGCGATGTCCCTCATCAGGGAAGGCTCTGCGAGGAAGAAGTCATACTCCTTGGCAAGCTTCTTTGCGGTGCGCTTGTCAAGGGAGAGCATCTCCTCCTTCGTAATAATACGATCCACGATGTTTCCTGCCTTTTTCAGCTCGTCTGCGAGGGCCTTATCGGCAAAAATAGCGATCTTCGCGGGCTTACCCCTGCCCTTTGGAAGCTTCACCTGGACCTCGATCCTGTTTTCGGGCTTCTTGAAATCTATGTTCTTGAAGTTAATGGCGAGCTCCACGGTTTCTTCGAAGTTGCGGGGCTTCGCCTGCTCCTTTGCCTTCTTAATAGCCTCAAGGAACTTCTGCTTGTCTACCAACGCCATTACGCATCAACCCCTCCCGCTCATAGCGGTGCTGCGGGGATCCTTATGAAGCGGCGGGGAAGAGATTAAAAAGATTCAACCCTCAATGGAAATCTCTCCCCGCTTTATGGCCGCCTGCACCTCCTTGGGCGAGCGACCGTCCACGTTGATGCCCGCGGAGACGCAGGTGCCGAGCACCTGGAGCACCGCAGCACGGAGATCCGAAGTGTTCATCTGCTCGATCTTCTGCTTGGCAATCTCTACGATGGACGAGAGCGGAAGATCTGCAATTACCTCCTTCCCGGGGTTGCTGGCACCCTTCTCCTTACCAGCTTCCTTGAGCAGGAGTGCGCTGGTGTAGGGAGTGCCGATCTCGATCTCGTACTCCTTGGTTGCAGGGTTAATCTTGAGCACGACGGGGACCATCATGCCGGCAAACTTGGCAGTAGCCTTGTTGATGTCAGCCACGACCTTACCGGCGTTTATTCCGAGTGGACCAAGCGCTGGACCTATGGGAGGACCAGGCGTTGCCTTTCCACCGGGAACGAGCAGCTTAAGGACTACTTCTGCCATGTCACTCTCCCTCCGTTAGCACGCGTACGTTTTCAGCCTCCACTGTAATGGGGATCTTCACAGCCGTTTCAAGGAGTTCTACAGTAACCTCCTCCTTCTGGGGGTCGACGCGAAGGATCTTGGCCTTCGAACCCTTGAAGGGCCCGGCCACGAGCTTGACCACCGCACCGGGCTTAAGCTCGTCAAGGATGGGCTTGCTCTCGAGCATGGCGTCGAGCTCATCTACGCTCATGCCCCTGCTCCCAATAATGCCCTTCACGTGTGGAACTCCCGTGATGATACGGCGCACGGTTACCTCGTCGATTGCCTCCACGAGAACGTAGCCGCGCACCTGAGGGGGAACGATTATGGAATACAGGGTTTCTTCGCCCTTCTCGAGGCGGCGCTTGGACCTTTCGGCGAGCAGGGTGGCGACCAGGTCCTCCTGGCCGGCAGTGGTCCTAACGCCCCAGATCTGCGTGCGGTGGTCATCCTCCAAGCCAATCACCCTAGAGATACGTGGTGAGAAGGTAGTAGATCATGTGAATAACGTAACCTATAAAACCCAACAGGATAATGCCGATGCCCGTGATCTTGGCGGTCCTGATGAATTCCTCGCGCGTGGGCTTCCTCGCAAGGCGAAGGACGCGCCGAGCCTGCTGAACGAACTCGCTGAAGGACATGGTATCACTCCACGAAGTCTATGTCCAAGTTCAAGCGCTTCTGGGCAACATCGGCGAGATCCTGGAGGAACGGAATCCTCGCACCGGAGATAACAACCATCGCGCGGATCATGTTGCTCGGGAGCTCTGGGTCGATCATGGCACCCCAGATAATGTGGGCGTTGGGGTGGATCTTGCTCTGGACCGCCTCTGCGATCATCTCAGCCTCCTTCAAGGTCATATCCGTACCGCCGATAACGTTGATGAGTGCCCTGTCCGCCTCGCTGATGTCAACGTCCATGAGCGGGGATGCCAAGGCATCCTCAACAGCCTCAAGGGCCCTGTCGTCGGGGGAACCGTCGCTCTGGGACTCACCAAGACCGATGACCGCAGGACCGCCCTTGGAGAGCACAGAGCGCAGGTCGTTGAAGTCCAGGTTGATAAGTCCGGGCTTCGTGATCATCTCGGTGATGCCCTTGATTGCATTTGCAAGAATCTCGTCGGAAACCTTGAAGGCTGCGTTAATGGGAAGGTTGGGGGCGATCTCAAGGAGCTTGTCGTTGGGGATGATGATAATCGTGTCTGCAGCCTTCATAAGCTTGGAAAGGCTGGTAATGGCGTTCTCAAGGCGCATCTTACCCTCAGAGGAGAAGGGCAGCGTGACTACGGCGACGGTAAGGGCACCGAGGTCCCGGGCGATCTCCGCAATCACGGGGGCGCTGCCAGAACCGGTACCACCGCCGAGACCGGCCGTGATGAAAACGAGGTCAGCGCCCTGGAGAGCTTCCTTTATGAGATCCGCATCCTCCTGTGCCGCCTGCTCACCGAGCCTGGGATCGGAACCGGCACCAAGACCCCTGAGAAGACGGCGACCGATGAGGATCCTCCTGTCTGCAGGGGTGTGCACAAGCTGCTGTGCGTCCGTGTTGACTGCGATTAGCTCGGCACCGGTGATACCCATCTCGTGCAGGCGCGCGATGGTGTTGTTACCGGCGCCGCCAGTGCCCACCACCTTAATGACGGGCATTGCCTCGCGGAGGAAAGACTCAAGATCCTCGTCATGCGCTCCCCTTGCAGCGGCCTCCTCCGCCTGTGCCCGTTTAACAGCCCTTTCTATGACGGACTTCAACGTTACCATCCCCTTTGAGTACTACACAATTCTGGTTATATTTGCCACGCAAACGTTATAAAGGAAACAAGGTGGGGCTGGAGGGAATCGCGGGACGTCAGCGTTAGATTATCTAACCACGGAGCGCATTTTAGATATGAGATCCAACATATACCGGCGAATGCACTCCCCGCGGTCGTGGGGCACCGTTGGCAGCGCGTTTACATCAAAGGATAGCGGCGTCACGGCAATGGCACCACGGTTCAGAACTACGTCCACATCCGTATTCGGCTCAATATCGGTGGGTTTCCCGTAAATCCAGTAATACTCCCGCCCAAGAGGGTCTATGCGTTCCTCGACGAGTTCTCTCCACCGCTGTCTGGCTGCGGGAGCGAGGAGGACCTCCGTACCCCTTGTAATCGTTGCGGGGAAGTTTATGCTGATCACATCCACGCCCCGCGGCAAGGGGTGTTCCAAGACGTACTGGGCTGCGGAACGGATCAAAGGAACAAGGAGATCTTCTTGTTTTACGATCTCATCATCGTCTGAAACGGCCATCGAAAACGCAATGGCAGGGATGCCTAAAACTGCGGCGTGGGCAGCAGCACCGATCGTACCGGACGAGAGAATCACCTGTATGCTCGTATTATCCCACATTTATGCCGGAAAGCACGAGATCCACAGGCCCAGAGATGACGTTGACAGCCATGTGGACAACATCAGAGGGTGTCCCAGAAATCGCGTAACACCGGGTACAGTATCTCGTTTTCTTAACTCGGAGGGGCTTGTGGAGAGTCATTCCCAAACCAGTGGTGCTCTTCGGTTTCTCGGGGGCCACCACAAAGGCCTCGCCCACGTCTCCGGCAGCTCTTGCCAAAACGTAGAGCCCCTTTGAATGAATGCCATCGTCGTTCGTCACGAGAATGCGCGCCATAAAGGAATAGGGAGCTTAACGCTATAAACCGTTCAGTCAAGGAGCTCTTCTCGCCAGCGGCGCATCTCAGAAAGGGAATACCGATGGGCGAGGCGCAGGGGCAGGGGCTGCTTCATATTCGGGGGCCAGAAGGCAAGGGCAACGGAACGGGCACCCTCAACATCCATATACTGACCGGGGGAAACGTAAGCACCCCGCACAAGATAACCGAGGTGCTCCCCGCCCAGGAGAACGCGATCGCCAGAGAGCTCTCCGACCAGGTGGGACTTTGCAACCCCGACGGAAGGAACATCAAGCACGACGCCGAAATGCGCGGCTTCGCCCATGCGCCGAGGGTGAAGTACACCCTGACCATCGGCAAAGAGCACGTCGTAATCGAGATTCCTCAGTGCGCGGGCAACGAGCGGGAACTCGCGGAACGCAAGGTACGTTGGAACGTATGGAAACAGAGGATGGCCGCGCACCGTATTAACGTCCAGTACATTGCCCTTTCGGTCTACGGTCACCGCAGCAGCAACAGCAAGATCCTTCCAGAAGGATACGTCCACGCCAACGGCAACCTCAAAATCTTCGGCAATGTGCTCCTCGGAAACAAGTAAATCCGCGAGGCGCTGCTGAGCTTCCCGCATCCTGGAAAGAATGGGAAGAACGTCAAAATACTCGTGGGTAACAAGGGCCTTCGATAGATCCACGCGATCTCCCTTGAAGGGAACGCCCTCTGCAAGGAGGAGCTCTCTCTTTCGCTCCGGACCGCCGAAGGCATAGCCACCAAGTGAGCCATCGGACATTACCACGCGGTGGCATGGGATCTCAACGGGTCGCGGATTCTTGGGAAGGGATGCCCCCACAGCCCTCGCGGCGCGCACATCACCAAGCGCCTTGGCAATTTCCCCATACGTGGTAACCTTGCCGGGCGGGATTTGGGAGACGATATGGAACACGAGCCTGTCGAAGATCGTCAGCACAAGGGAAGGGGAGGGCAAGTTTTTAACATCGGTGCTGCAGCTAAATAGGTGAAGCTCCTCATCCACCACGGCTCAGGAAAGCGTTACCTGGCGCGAAAGGACGGGGGCACCTTTAGTACGGACAGGGGCAGTGTTCCCCTCGAAAACGGGCGACAGAAATCCACAAAGGGTGAGGTGTTTACAGTAACGGAACCTCGCTTCGTGGACCTCTGGCTAAAGATGAGGCGGGGACCACAATGGGCCCATCCAAAGGACCTTTCCATTGTTCTGGGCCTCACGGGGATCGGTCCGGGGTGGCGAATCGTAGATGCCGGGACGGGCTCGGGGTTCGCGGCGAATTTCTTTGCATATCACGTGAGGCCGGAGGGACACGTCTATTCCTACGATGTTCGGGAAGAGAACCTCGAGATCGGCAGGGAAAACGCAAGGTACTTCGGACTGGAAGAGTACATCACGTTCAAGCACGGAAACGTGTACGAAAGAATAGAGGAGCGCAACGTGGACCTTGTCTTCTTGGACGTCCCCGAGCCGTGGAGGGCATACAAAACGGCCGCGGAGGCTCTTAGAGAAGGCGGGTTCTTGGTGCTTTATTTGCCAACTACGGACCAAGTGATACGTGCAAGGGATGAACGAACGGAAGATTTTACTCCCTTCGAGGTTTACGAGGTGCTCCTGCGAAGGTGGAAATGCTCAAAAGTGTTGCGCCCTGAAAATACGGGGTTGCTGCACACCGCGTTTCTTATGATCGCAAGAAGAATTTAAAGAAGGGTTAGAAGGGCTTTAGAAGCCATCCTTGAAGCCCTTGACAAGGTAAACCACAAAGGCCGCAAAGATGTACATCCAAGCCATGAGGCCGAAGTACGCCGCAAACCAGGCAAGGATGCCGGCGATCCAAGCGCACTTAAAGAGCCCCATGGCGTAACCAGCGGCCACGTAGAAGATGCCCTTCTGGAGCACGTCCTTTGGGTCGTGGCCAATCATCAGCAGACCCACAATGATACCGATAATCAGCTGGGTCAGAGCAAAGTAGCCCATCACAGCGGGGCTGCTGATGGCAAAGAAGCCCCCGATAATGGCCACGATCAGGCCAAGCCAAACTAGGTACTTAATGGTCTCTTCCATATCTCACCCCTCCGTCGGGTTCTTCGATTTTTGATTGGAAGTTCCCTTATTTAAACGTTGAGGTACTTTTCCGACAATCAACGAATAGACCCCCTTCTCCCGAAGAGCCCTGAGCGTGCCGGACTCAGCTGGAACAAAGACAGGAACAGGAAATTCATAGAGCGCGAGAGCAGCCCGAACCAACCAGTCTAAATCACGCCTAACGCGGACGATACAGTACTTTATTTGCTTAGCCTGCTCCCCATCTGAGGGAATATCGCCCCCCACGGGCAAATCGGCAAGACCAGACTCCACGCAGTAGATATGGGCCAGTCCGGAATAGAACTTCCCAAACACGCTCTGTACCGCCCGAACCACGCCCCTACAATCCGTTCCCACCACAAGAAGATACCTGCGCTTCTCGCGGAGCGTGGGTGGAAGGGGCTTTATCCTCAAGGGAGCACCCCCTGGAGAACGGACCAGTTTGTGGATACCGCAGAGAGTGCAAGGGGGAGCGGCAACCCGAGGGCGCGGCCTACGGCCGCGATCTCCCACGGCCCCCTTAGGTCGGTGGGTGCGCGCGCACCTGTGGATAGGACAAAGGGAATGCGGGCACAATGAAGGAGAACAACGTTCTGAGCTGCAGTCGCTATGTTCTTGGGGTGCGCGCGCAGAAACTCCAGGGTTATGACGGGCAAGACGCCACGATCCCTTGCGATCGTGGCGAACTGCATGTCCGCCCTTGTTCTGAGTTCCACCAAAATGCCGCGGAAGCGGGCGGCGTGCTTCAGAGACTCCGCAGTGGTTGCAAGGACGAGGGGGATCTTACCCGCAGATTTGGCACGATGGACTTCCGTGGAGAGCGCCTGAGCGGAAAGGGCCTTGCCGTCGATGGGCTGAACGTCAGAAAGCGTGAGAATGCGGGAAAAGCCCATTAGCTTGGCGACAGGCTCCAGCCCACCAAGGTCCGAGAGCGCTTCAGGATCCAGAAGGGCAAGGTCTACGAAGGCGCGCACGAAGAAAATGGAGTATCAGCAAATATAAACAGTGGCCAGGATCGGTCACACACCATCGGGCTTGAAAAGCCGAACAAACGCCCTTCGGAACTCCTCTGGCTTTGCGGGATATGCTTCCAGCTGAGCAAGAACCTTGATTACCCCGCCGCCCTCTGTAAGAACGGGACGGCCAAGGTATGCCTGCTGCTTGTCAAAGCGCAGGTGCACGGTACCGTACTCGTCAAGGAAATCATCGGGATGCCGCAAAATATAATCAATGTCCTCAGGGCGCAGAAGGGAAAGAATGTGCTTCCACCACTTGCGTGCATCGGACTTGCGGCGGGCGACAGCCTCAATGATCACAATGGGGTTTCCAAGAACGCCCTTGGCAACCTCTCGGCGGATCTCAAGCTTCATGTTCCTTCGCTCGCTTTCAGGGGGAAGAATGAGGGAGAGGGCCTCCCTAACCCTCTCCTCGTCTTCGGTAGCCCGCACGAACACCCTTGCTCGGAGGGAAAGAATGGGGAAGGCCACCTTACTTCGCCTTCCTGTTGTTCGCCTTCAGGGATGGGCGCACCTTCTCTGCGCCCTTGCCCTTGTTCCGCAGACCGCGGCCCTTCTTGCCAGCACTGGTCAGACTACGGAAGGCACGGCCGCGGTGCTGGGGTTCGGAGATCCAGCGGAGGTCCTTGTCTGCAAGGACCGCTGGGCTGTGGGGGTCGACCATGATAACCTCGTACCAGTAGTGCTGGCCGTCCTCCCCCACATAGTAGGAGTTCAGAACCTCCAGGTTCCGATACTTGCGGGCGGCGCGCTCCTCAGCGATGCGCTGGATGGAGATTCTGCGGGTGAGCTTGTTAACACCCATGCGCTTGGGGCGCCTGCCCTTGTCGGGACGAATGTGGTGGCCAGAACCCTTGCGAACGCGGACGCGGACTACGATTATACCCTGCTTAGCCTTGTAGCCAAGGGCCTTCGCGCGGGCAAGGTTCGTGGGGCGCTCCACCTTCACAATGGCCGGTTCGCGCCTCCACCTGATCAGCCGCTCTCTAAGAACGGCGTCGTAGTCATAAAAATCGTCCGATTCGCCCTTATACTCCTTCTGAAGCACCTTGCTTATGTACTTGTATGCACCCATGGAAACACCTCCACGGATCAGGGTTGCCCCATCATCCCATCGGCACGGATGGCGCCGTGGAGTGATTGAGCGGATCAATGGTTAAAAAGGGTGGGGGATTACCCCTTCACGCGGGCGATCTTTCGGTACTCCCCTGCCTCCATGACTTCGACCTCTACACCGGGCTCGAGCTTGCTGGCGAGTTCCTGGTCCTCGGGCATGGGGAGCTCGTACGTCTCGTAGCTGTCCAGATCCATTAGCTGGACCTGGTCGCCCATGAGAGCGAGGACCTGCGCGTACTTGCGCTTGATGACGGGGACCTCCACGTCTGCACCGGAGGGCTTGAGCATCTGGCGCTTCTGGCCGTCGAAAACACCAACGGCGGTAATTCTCACCTTGGCAGAGCCGTGCTTACCAGGGGATGAGACCTGCACGTCCACAACCCTGCACACGGCGCCGTCAATGAGCACCCACTGACCGGGCTTTATTCTGCCCGCCTTCTGGAACTTGATCTCGAGCTGACCCATGAACGTCCCTCCTTTTAACTCCGTATCTCCATATCAGATTATGAAACTCCCCGCGGGAGACGTTGAGATAGACGCGTCCCCGACCACGAGGGATGGGCTAAAGACCCAACTACTACAACTGGGCAGGCGTTCTTTTAATGGTTATGTGAGCTGGCTGGCACGGGGACACGACGGTCTCGAGGAGGGCGTTGTTCTCTACCAGGAAGGAAAGATTGTGGCTGCATCCTACGAACACCTGAAGTATGGGACTGTAATCGACGGTGAAAAGGCGCTGGAGCCCATGGCAAACGTGGCGGCGGGAGAAGGCCTCGTGTACTCTGTCGTTGGGCTAACGTTGCCGAAAATCAACCTCGTCCTTGCATTCAACGAGGCTGCAAAGCTCCCAAAGCCCATAGATCCCAAGAACGTTGCGGATCTCTTCCCGAAGGAGTACGACAACAGCATCGTGCTAGGCATCGTCCACGGCCTATCCCAGCGGGAGCAGGATCGCATAAAAATACTGGCAAAGTATGGATTAGTGGGGCTAAGGGTTGATGAAATATGATGCGGCTCATATACCGGTTGCTTGGGCTCGAATCTGGTGAGAGGGCAAGGCTTGACAGCGTGAAAAAGCTATCAATCCCAAAAATGCCCAAAATGCCGGACGACAGCAGCGCCGAAAAGCTCCTCGAATACATAAGGAAGAGCCACTGGGTGGAAGACATATCGGTGTTCACGGAAGAGGGTACGCTCATAGCAACTACGCTCGAACCGGAGGAGGCGATGCATGAACTGTCCGTCTTCGAGCAGGTAAGATACGAGTTCGAAGACGCGGATCACCTGATACTGAAGGAGCGCGGCGGCTGGATAATCATGTTCGCCCGCAACGGCAAGATCTACTCCATCCACGCCCCCAGCACCCTGAACCTCGTGGAAACGGCGATCATAGCGAGGGACGTGGAGAAGCTCCTCTTTGGGGTGGGTTGGTAATGGGTAGGCTCATTAGCGTTGCTTCGGGAAAGGGCGGCGTGGGCAAGACCACCGTGTCTGCAAACCTGGCAACGGCCATTGCAAAACTTGGAGAAAAGGTTGCCGTGGTGGACGCAGACGTAACAATGGCAAACCTCGCACTCCTGTTCGGGCTCCAGAGCGCGCCAATAACGCTCCAGGACGTGCTGATGGGGGATGCCGAAATCTTTGACGCCATGTACGAGGGCCCCTATGGACTCACGGTGATCCCGTCGGGGCTCGGTATGGGGGGGTACAGGAAAATAGACCCGGAGAGAATGAAGGATGCTATGGAAAAACTCGCCCAAAACTTTGACTACGTATTCGTAGATATCCCCGCAGGGATAGGGGACAACGCAATGGCGGCAATGGCCGCAACCAAGGAATACATCATAGTCCTCACGCCGGACAAGGCGGCGATCGCCGACGCACTCAAGGCAAAGCTCACCGCAGAGAAAATAGGGCTAAAGGCTGTGGGGGCAATCGTCAACATGTCCCAAGGCCTGAAGGAGGAACCCACAAACGAGGAGATAAAGAACATCCTTGAAATGGCAGTGCTCGGAAGGGTGCCGCTGGATCGCGAAGTGCGCAGATCTTTCCTCCTGAAGAAACCAGCACCCGTTGTTGTGAGGGCTCCAGACTGCGAAGCCGCCAAGGAATTCATGCGCATCGCCTACAGGATAACGGGGATCGCTCCAAAGGCCCCGGAGAAGAAAGGCTTTTTAACAATTATTAAGTCCATTTTCGGTGGGAAAAAGAAGAGGTGATTCCAATGGTGAACAGACCCTTTGACCTGCTGAACGCCGCAATTGGCAAGAACGCGCTTATTATACTCAAGGCTGGCCGCCAGGTCCACGGAAAGCTCCTCGCCTTCGACGTGCACATGAACCTCGTTGTGGACGATGCGGAGCTCACGGAACAGGACGGCACCGTAAAGAAGCTTGGCAGAATTCTCATCCGCGGAGACACTGTGGTTATCGTGGCGCCCTCCCCATGAGGGCGTCAACCTCACACAAACGGACGAAGCGGTAGCCCTTATTCTGTAGGTGCTCGAGCGCCCATTCGAGCAGCCGAAGCGCAGTATCCCCCGTATTATACCACATGTCGATACGGGAGATCCTCCCGCGCATATCGGTGAACTCCCATGGGTGCGCAAAGAGGACAAGGGGCTGGGGAAGGAGGCTGTAGATGAGACGCTGGAGCAGTGTAGGAAGTCGGAGAACAGAGCTCGTCACGGATGCGGGGATCTCGAGAACACCACCAACCCTTCGAATTCCCGGCGGAGCGCCCTTGTAGATCGCTGTGGATGAATCGCACCGCACATCAAGCCGGTAAAGCAGCGGGAAAAGCCATTTTGGTGCCTGGAGGTTTGGTGCACGGAAGGATGTGATCTCCGAAAAGGATGACAGCACGTCCAAGGACTTTTCCACATCCTCTGCGCCGGCACGCGGAGAAACAAGGTCGTAGCGGATATGTGCAAAGCCGTGGCTGCCCAGCTCGTGGCCCCGCTTGACAATCTCCTCCACGAGATCCGGGTAGCGCAGGGCCACGTTGCCCGTGACGAAGAAGGTCGCCTTTATCCCCAGTCGATCCAGGAGATCGAGAATCCGCGGGAGTCCCTGTTCCACCCCGCGGTACGTGGACAGGTAGGGGGGCGCATCCCGCTCCACGTCGAAGCTCATCACCGCAATCCTTTGCCCTTCCAAGCCATATACACCTCGTAGCCACGGAATGGGATAAACTCATAGCGATCCATAACAGCCAAATACGCGTGCTCGATGAGTGGCAAAACCGTGGACCATGAAAAGATGGAAGAGGCGATCTCCCGGGCGTGCCTACCCATTCGTCTCCTCAGGGCGGGGCTGTCAGCGAGCAGATTAATATACTCCACAGTATCGCGCGTATTAACGTAGAGAAAGCCGTTATAGCCGTTCCGAATGATGTCCCTCACGCCGGAATCAATGTAACCGAGCCCGGGAAGCCCCACGGACTGCGCCTCGAGAAGGGCTATGCCAAAGGCCTCTACCTTCGTGGGATCAAAGTAAATATCAGAGGCCTGGATGTAGGGGAGCACCCTATGTCGGGGAACAGCCCCCAAGAGATGCACACAATCCTGGAGCCCGTAGCGCTTTATTAGGAGCTGTACCCGCGAGCGATCAACGCCATCGCCGAGCACGTAAAACTGAACGTCGTCGCGCTGGCCACACACGTGCCTGGCTACCTCTGGAACGGCTGTGACTCGCTTCTTAAGCGCCAACCGGGATGTGGTGATCACGGAGACGGCGTCCGGATCCATGCCAAGCTCCGCCCTGAGCTCACCACGGTCCTTCTCCGGCGGGCGCCAGTAGCTGGGATCAATAGCGTCCGGAATCACCCAGATGGGTCTCCGCCACCACGTCCAATCGAGAAGGCGCACGATCCGGTCCCATATATACGAGCTCACGGAAATGAAGCCCGCGACCTTCTGGAGGGCCTTCCGCAGGAGAGGAGCGTGGGGATAACGGTAGGAATACGTTGGTGGAACGGTGTGGAAGGTTACGATGGACGGATAGCCGCGCATGCCCGAGGCAACGTTCACCGCGGCGAGGGAAAGGGCTGCAAAGAAGCTATGGCCGTGGACGACGTCGAAGCGCTCCCTCTTGAAGATCTCGTTGATGAGGCGGGCGCCACGGAAGTAAACGCCCAGGCCGAAGCCCATGTTGCTCACGGGCAGGTACCGGATATCGAGATCCTTATCATCGAGAATGCCGTTCTCGCGCGAAGTAATCACGGTGACCTCGTGGCCCTTCTCTTGCAGGCGCTTGGCGAGCTCGTAGACGTGGGTCTCCACGCCGCCTATGCGCGGCGGGAACCAGTCCGTCGCAAGCGCGATTTTAAGGCTTTCCAAACGTCCCTACCCCCAAAGACGAAGGTCACAGTAGCGCCGATGGCGATGGCAAGCCCGTAGGATATGCTGCGCTCGATGGCCACAACCTTCAGAGCGTCGGAGAGCGAGAGGCCCATACCAACGAGGATACCCGTAAGTCCGCCCTCAACGATGCCCAGGCCTCCGGGAGTAATGGAGAGGATGCCTATAAGAAAGTTGGTCACAGAAATGGCAACTACCTTCAAAACGGGCAGAACAACTCCAACGGCGAGGAGCTCCAGGTAAAAACGAAGAATATCCAGAATCCACACGGTAGCGGATAGAAGTACCGTAACGAGGAGCGTTGGTCCGGCGCGAAGCTTTTTCAATGCAGCTCTCCGCACCTCGGGCGAGAAACGCTCCTTTGAAAGGCGTTCCACGAGATCGAACACGAGATCAAGTCGATAGTAAAAGAGAATGGCAAGGGCCAGAAGGCTGAGCACCAACAGCCAGTGAATAGACGTCGCAGAGGAAACGGCAATCACGAAGAGGAGGAAAATCACGATGGCCTCCGACGCGCGCTCGTAGGCGATGCTTGCGCCAAGAAGGGACATGGGCACCTTACAATGGCGATTTATCCAGAGAACACGGATTGTTTCGCCACCCGCGCGGGCCATGGGTGTAATATTGTTGACGAATAGGCCGGACAGGTTCGCCTTGAGCAGCTCCAGATAGGGCACATCCCTGCCAAAGGCGCGGAGAACGATCTTCCAGCGCAGGGCATAGACAAGGGTGCTCAGAAGGTAGACGAAGATCGCAAGGCCCACGAAGATGGCTGGATCCATATAATCACCGGTCAGTCGGGAGGCAAAACTCATCAGCCCTCAGCACACGTCGCTATCATCATCCCGGCGTTACCGTTTTATTGGATGGGGTATTTTTTAGAGCATGCTTGTAGAGGTGGCATTCACAATCACGGGAGCCCTCATAATCGTCGGATTCCTCGCAAACTACTTCTTCGACCGCATAAAAATCCCAGATGCCCTGATACTAATGCTCATCGGCATACTACTGGGCCCCGTGGCAAACACGTACTTCCCCGACTCGGCAGTGGCCCAGCTCTTCAATCCCAGTGCGTTTCTGCAGGCATCCGGCTTCATGGCATCTCTGGCAATCCTTATGATCATGTTCCAGACGGGATTGACCCTCGACATAAAGAGGGTGCTTGTGGAGGTCCCCAAGAGCTTCGCGTACGCCACAATTCACTACACGCTCACCGCCGCAATAACAGCA
>Ga0256831_1000374_pt1 | contig 23444 bp, 24 predicted proteins | sample 132544metaG_FD_189087 | JGI IMG/M metagenome (GOLD analysis project Ga0256831, IMG submission 189087) | Hydrothermal vent microbial communities from Lau Basin, Pacific Ocean - 132-544 | ecosystem: Environmental > Aquatic > Marine > Hydrothermal vents | place: Pacific Ocean: Lau Basin | collected... | reverse complement strand
TTCAATATCCTAACTTCCGAGTACCTCTGGCTTTCTTGTGTAAACGAGACCAACCTATGTCTAACCAATTGGTGTGAGCAGACCCTAGAGCAACCGTCAATGTGGAAGGTTAGTACTATGTGTTCCAATACCGAGGGAAACGCTTCCTTAGCTTGTCTCAGCCAGTCTTCCCAGCCCTCTTTCCAAGGGGCTGTTAGGTAATGTTCGATTCCTTTCTCAACGGCCTTTCCAGTGCTTACCTTTACAGCAAGTATGGGCAACCGCTTTGGGTTTCCGTCGCCTATTAAGGGTTTGTTATAGGCTATGAGACAAACCTTAGCCCCGAAGGAGGTAACTTTGCAAGGGAACATGTCTACCACCAACAAATGCATAAAGGTCTCGCCCTTTAAGGTGGGTACAAACTAGCTAAACGAGACAAAATTTGGATCTGATTTGGGATCAAGAATGCGGACAATAATGGTGATTAAGAAAAGGTTTGGAGCTCCCATCTATGCCGCTGTAGGCGTAAACACCGTACTAATATCAGTTAACCGGCGCAGGCCCGTTCTTGTCTCCTTCGGCGGCAAGCTAAGGAAGAAAGCGATAAAGGGAGTCACAAGAGTTCATGGGATCGCATATGGATATGGCGTGTTCATAGTTGAGACTGATGAGGGTATATACGTCCTCGATACCAATGGTGATATCTTGCTCACTGTCGAGCAAGGAATGTTGAACAAAATGGGTCTCAAGATTTATGACGTTCTCCTTAATGCCACAAGGAGCGAACTCGCAATACTTAGTACCAAACAAAATCCTGCTCTTTATCTCCTTAGGAGAGGTAACAGGATCAAGGAAGTGCCCATCTCTTTCACACCAATTGGAAGGCCTAGGTCTCTCCTGAACATAAAGGGAAGATGGAAGCTCATTTCGACATATGCTAAGCCTAACCAGTTTTCGGACTCCACCATTGTAATAAGTGATGTTCTAAATGGAGAAAGAATTGAGGTGGACCTTTCAAAGTTGGGATCTATTGCCCTCGTCTATGCTCCATTTAATGGAAAGTTTGCCATAGTTAGACTCAACACGAAGGAAGGAAAGCAGAGACTCGTTGCGGTAGACGTTGAGACGGGCAACATCATAAATTATCTCAACTGCGAAGGAGGAGAAATAGGGACCTTGTTGGCCGATCCGTTTAACCCGTTCATAGTGGTCACAAGCCGATTGCTGGGCATTAACTCAGTTGTCAAGATAAAGGGTTTCCCCCTCGGCACGGAGTACAGGATTGAGAATTTTACCGCGCTTTCTATATGTTGCGGGAATGTCCTTCTTATGAGCAATAAGGAGAGCGATGCTGTTTTATCAATCCTTAGAAGGGAAGAATACCGCTCAAAGCTCGGAACACTCAAGATATCGCTTTTTCCGTTGGACTGAACATTTCCTCTCTTCTAAAGGTCCAAAATAGTACGGGATGCGAGATGGATGTGTGTGTAAAGTTCATGCTGAGGTATCGTGAGTTGGCAAGAGAGTTGAATGAGGCCTTGAAGGACGGTGATGAATTTTCTGCAAAGTTGTATGCTTTGCTCATGGCAGACCTCAAGAAATTGCTGGTGAAATATTGTAAAGTCGATCCATCTCTTTTATGATATTGGACACGTATTTGAGATGTTCTCAAACAAGAGAGAACTCCCCATATGTTAACTGAGTTACACTCGTTTTTACTTTGGTCGATATCCTGTATTCGGAGATATCATGTTCACGGTGGATTCTGATTCCGCACTCATCGGGATAGACCGTGAAGGACATGTTGTAACAAACGAACACTTCGCTAACATCGTGGATGTATGGATGAGGGACGGAACGCCGGTGGCCTCGCTCTTTGCAGACTTAGTATCCTTTGCCCCAGAGACACAGATTTTAGCAACTGTAAACGGTAAGAGGGTTTCGTTTTTCTCAATAAATGGAAATCGAATCGAAAAGCAAGCGTCGGGCACAGTCACAGGAAAGGTGGTCGAGCTGAAATCGCAAAGATATGCTGGCTTCATGTATCTGCCCAGTAGCGGCGACAGCCCAATAGTCATTGCGTACGACAACGACACAATCACGGCACATCTAGAGGGCATAGAATGCTACGACCCCTACGGCGCCGCAATGATTGGACTGAACTTGTTCGTTGCGTGTGATGGAAAGCTATATGTTAAACCGTCTCCACTAGATGGTTCAGAAATCCACAAAGTAGAAGGAGTTAACAATGTTGACAACATAATCGCTGACAACAGAAATGTCTATTTCATAGATGATGCAAAGCTGTATAAGGTAGTGCGGGAAGACGGTAAGTACGTTGCCAAACCGATTATTACGTTGCCCAGCTCATTCGACGATGTTACCGATTTTGCATTAGAGAGTGCGACTAGTGGAAAGGTAGTGGTCAAAGCCATGAACAACAAGTACGATGACTTCATCATGATCATAGATGCAGAGACTGGAGCGGTAAGGCACGTGATAACAGGAAGGAGGGGTGTGGAGCCGTCCGGTGCCGTCTTGGGTCCAGATGGCAAGACCATCGCTGTAATGTGGGACAAATGGCCTTCGTGCGTCAGCTTTATACAAATTCTCGAGCTTTAGTGACTTCCTCCTCGCTCTAAAAAGCGAGGTTTCCGAACCCTATGATTTTTGGTGAGGTAAATGACTCACATCTACGTTAAGGACAGAAAGATCTACATATCCCTAATGATGCTCAACTACATTCACGACGAGTTCGGAGTAACTCAGCCGGTTGTCGTAACTCCTGACATCAGAGGTGTTGGCATTTCCCCCTACCTTCCCCTCCAATATCTGCACTTCATCAAACCATTCAAGCTCGTCTGGCAGAACGGGGACGTGAAGGAGAGCGAGAACATAATGTTCTTCGTTGACGACCTCTTGACGAAACAGTTCTGGGTTGCCGATGTTCCGGACATAAGCGAAATAGCAATGAAAATGGGGCCATTCAAGTCGGACTTCGAGGCCCTCCTTGCGTCTGATGTCAAGATCGAGTTTGGGGCTGTGATAAAGAAGGCCGAAAGGGCAATTCTGTTTGGCCTCGAACAGTACGACGTAAACGAGAGACCACTAAGGATTGATTCAATCCCTTCGGGATTCCTCTCTGACTTAGCTGAGACAGGAAGTGGAATGATTGAGGGAACGTCATTCTTACGCATTATTCCGATTTAATCATCTTGTTCTTCCAACATGTTTTGGGGTTATCAATGAAGATGGGAATAGGTGAGTGTGACTACTCTCCAGTTTTGGGCAAAATTCTATCGTCCTTGTGTCCACAGCTCAATGTGAAGACAAACTGTGCCATGTTTCTAGCCTCTCTCAAATTGAAGAAGCCCGACATTAATGATACAGCGAAGGACATAGAGTACTTGATCCAAATGTCAAAAAAGAGACGCAACTACAAACTGGGAGTAAAAGGGATAAAGAGTCTCTCAACAATTCCAAGCGACAACCTTCTAGTTCTTGACATTCTTGCGGATCCTGTTCAGCTCAACACGCTAGTAGCCGGGATGGTTGATTTCCTCTCAAAGGTCAACGTTGCAACTAGGAAGCTGGGGAAAGGAGTAAGGACCAAAAAGAGAGAGATTTTGAAGGAAGATCCAACGCTGTACTCGATCAAAGGAGGAGGAACAATAAGGGTCATATTTGGCCTTCAGCCAAAGGAGTGCGAAGAAGTAGCAAAGAGGATTAAGTTCCTAACCCTAGAGTTCCTCAACTCTTAGAGACTCGTATACCTCCCTTCTTTTTTCGCACGCTTCCTTGAACGGCTTTAGGCATATGTCAACTATTTTTGCAACCTCTTTCCCTTCAGCCTTCCTAAGTAGCCTTCCTATGATCTGCTTCAGCCTGTGCTCATTACTTATCACGTCAGCAATGATGAGGACCTCGAGCTTCGGGTCGTCATAGCCCATCTGGATGAGGGGGGTTGTGGCAACGTATACCCCTTTGTCGGCCTTCCTCAGCTCGTCCAGCACGTCCGAGTTCTCGGAATACGCACAGACTATCCCTATCTCTTCTGCAATTCTTTTGCAGAGACTTATGAGGGGCACTAGGATTGCAATTTTCTTGCCCCTATGCCTCTCAACGGCCTCCTTCACTACTCTCACTATCTCGTCTTGAGATTGCGAAATGCATGCCAAGGGATTGTCGCTTCTGCATTCTACATCGAGGTCAACCATCTCGTAGGTCAGCTTGCTGAGTACTCCCCTCCTTATCAGGTCAATGGTTGTTGGCCCTTCAACAACCCTACCCACCAAGAGCTCAAGCATGGAAAACCTCGTGAGCGAGTTTGTCCACTCGGGAGTTGCCGAGAGGCCCAATCTCAAGGCCTTCTTGTTTGCATCAAGAACGAATGCCAAACTCTTTGCCTTAGCAGTATGAACCTCATCAAATATGACCAAATCGCTTCTGAGGTAATGGGTGAGGTCCTCTTCAACGTCTATCTCTTCATACTCCTCGCCAATGTATAAGGCATCGGAGAGAATCATGCTTGAGAGAAGTCTCCTAGGCTGGATCTTCTTGAACTTAAGCCACCAGTACAGCTTTTGGTAGGTAGTCACAATCACCTTGCCTTCACAAGAAGGACAGAACTTGCCTATGCTCTCTTCCCATTGGGACTTGAGGACCGAAAGGGGGACTATCACCGTGGCCTTCTTTATCTTTCCCTCCGAGATCAAGTATTCCATTACTGCAGATCCGACAACTGTCTTTCCAAAACCCGTGGGCGCCTTCAGTATCGCGCCCTTCAGCTGAAGAAGGGCCGAGATCGTCTTCACGAATGGTTCTTTCTGATAATCCCTAAGGTACTCCGGCGGTTTGACATTCAGAACCTTGTACTCGTTCACCTTCGTCTGCCAGCAAACGAATTTGCCCTTCCTAGGCGCGCAAGGCAAGACAAGAAAATTCCATATCCTAACGGGCTCAACTGTTTCAGCAACTCCAATCCTGATGTCTTCCACGGGCATTTTCCTTGCCAGCATTAGAAGTGAACAAAGACTTTCGCCAGCTTTCTCTGCGAAAAGTTCGGTTAAACCGAAGACAAGAGGATCATAGCTTCCCTTATCGGGGTTTCCCAAATAGGTCCAGTAAACCTTCACAAGTCTCTTGTAGAATGGTGAGCGTGTCTGTTCAGCCCATTCCCTCAAAGCGTCTAAAGCCTCCTCTATGCTTGCGACTTTTGGCCTGTCTTTCAGCATCTTTCGTATTCTTATCTTCCTCCAGCCGACAGCCTTCCTAAGCAGTTCGATCAGTTTGTGATAGGTTGTCAGTTCTCTATATTTCTCAAGGCAAATGTGCTTTGTCTCCTTTGGGCTCAATTCGGTCCCGTTAGAGCATTTCAGTTTTCAAGCTGAAGGGGGTCCCCAAATCATGAACCTTATACACGTATATCCTTCCATCTCCTAATCCGACAGCTATCCTATTCCTAAACCAATCGACAGAGAGAACTTCATCTGCAAATTCTCTATTGCCGTACTTCTTCCTTAGAACCGTTTCACCCTCGATAGTGAGTATGGCGAGACTTTTCCCCTTCTCAACAGCTACGGCTATGTATTTGCAGTCTGGACTAAAGCTGAAATGCTGAGGTAGAGCAAACTCATCCTTCTCCCAGAGTTCTTCCGGGTTCTCCGGCTTGCTCAGGTCGTAAAGACGGATGGAATCTTGGGTTGAAACTCCCAAATACTTGTCACAAACTGCTGTGTCCCAGACGGCGTTGGGAAAGTCTATGTTCTTGATGATCTCTCCATCTCTTATGATCCAAAGCTTGTTCCAACTCATGTCCGCCACATACCAATAGCCTCGATAATAGGCAGGACCATTGGTAACGTATCCAACGTCCACTTCCCAGAGCTTGTTTCCGTTGAAGTCGAAGAATCCACAATTATGCGAGCAAGCTACGAAGCCGTTTGGTGTCATCGTGATTGCTGAGTTGAAGTGACTGCCGACATGTATCTTGTCAACAGTCTTTCCATCCTCGCTGATTATGTAGACATGATCGTCATGGCTAGCGAAACCAAACTTCCCGTTTGAATACGATATATCTTCCATCCAAGCGTCTCCACACACCTTGCTTAGGAGCTCTCCATTGGGGTCAAAGATAAAGGCGCAATATGAAGCAACTCCAAGATTCCCGATTTTGCCAAAGGTCAGATTTTTGGCCTTTCCATTAGTCGAGCCTTTCCAAATTTGGGAAAGGCAGATCAATTCTTCCCAAAGCATTTTAGGGCAGTCTGAGCTGATCAATTTTGTTCGAATTCCGAACTCGAGGGGGAGTAAAGTTCTCAGAATTTTTCGAACCCACTCATGTTGAGTGGGTTGTGGGATCCGAACCTGAAATGATGGTCTCCCCGAGATTGAGTTTGTGGTCGAACCATTGAATCTGATTCGAAAAGTTAACTCCTAATTTTGTGATTTTTTCCGAACTCAGTAATGATGTCAGGGTTTAGATCCCACAACAAGTGGGAAGGGAGCGTTCAAATTTGTCACGTTATAAGCAATCACATTTCCGAAGTATGTTCCAATCACGATTAGGTTCTTCCATGCAACCGAGATAGGAATATCATCTTTAGGTTGCTTGTATAGGATCATCAGTTCTTTGTTAGCACCTATTAATGAAAGCCTCCTACCCTCAGTAATGCCAATAATGTACTGACAGTCGGGTCTGAAGGTCAGAAATCTAAATGTGGGAAGCCCATCTATCCTCCAGATTTCTCTTGGCTTTTCTGGGTTAGTCAAGTCATAGAGGTAAATTTTGTTGCTTGCACTAACTGCTAACCTATGTCCACATATTGCCATCGAGAAGACAGTACCATCAACTCTTATCTCTTTGACGATTTCTCCGTTCTTGACAACCATGAGCTTTTCTGAATCGGTGCCAGCAACATACCAGTAGTCCCGGTAGTAGACTGGCGGGACGAGCACAATGCCTTCTATGTCTATATCCCAATGTTTGCTTCCGTCAAAATCAAAGAAGGCACACCTGTGCTCACAGACTAGAAAACCTTTCTCAGAAAGGCCGAGAACACCTTTGTAAGCAATAATTCCTTCCTCTATGTCAATGACGTTGATCAAATCACCGTCAATGTCTAAAACGAAGACGCGATCGAAACTGGCCAACAGGGCAATTCTTTTACAACAGTAAGATCCGCTCTCTATCTTTGAGCGGATACATGGTTTTGCGACGACCTCTCCCTCCTCATCAAAGATGAAAACACATCTTGCATGAGGAATTGCAACGAGCTTGTTGTCCTCCGTGAATGCGATTGATCCAATTAATCCCATGGTATTGTAGCTCCATTTTCTAGAGAGGCAGAACATTGCAAATCCCCAAGATAGTTTCTAGCTGTCCTAGATAGCTAGCCTAGTTAAATATCCAGAGATAGTTGCAACGAACCGGCGAGAAGATGGGAAAGGTCTTGATACTCGATGTCGCGGGGGTAAAGTTCTCACCCCAAGCATCGCTTGGGCTTTTCGACTTGTTCAAATACGCCGTTGAGACTGCCGGTGACACAGCCGACATAATAGTATTGACATGTAAGAGACAGATTCCGGGGGCAAGGCTCAAGATCTACTTTAAGGACGTTGATGTTAGCAAGCTAAAGGAAATCGAGAGAGCAATAGCAAAGAAGATGCTAGAATACATCACGGAGTACTTCCCAGAGAAGCCAAACAAGGTAAAGCTAATACTAAGAGATGTCGAGCCCGGAGAAAGGGAAAAAGATCAGAACGGATCCTTTGAGAACTAAGATGTAATTTTTTCTCTCATATAGGCCCAATAGGGATCGAATGGATCCCACCACTCAAGCATAGGCCCTCTTCCGATCACCTTCATAATTGTTTTTAGGCTAGGGGCAACCCATCTGCTGACCATCATTAACCTATCAACTGTCGGGTTATTCCTCATGCGAAAAGGCTTGGCTTTTCTTATCGCTTCTGCAAAGTCATCAAACGTTTCTCCCTCAATTGGCAAATACGTGGCACTAAGTCCTATATGCCAAGGCAAGTGGGAGTCGGTATTTGCAGTCCAACCCCTTGGGCCTGTCAGCAACGCTTTTTTGGTCAGCGCTCTGTGACCCCAAGCATTGGGAAAGAGGAAGTTCTGGATCCTAGTGCTGTTGCCGTTCCATACCTCAACGGCCTCAACGAGCTTGGAGCCTTCTTTTGCCATTTTCCTCCACTTCCAAGGAGGAACTTTGAAGAACCAGTAGAATGGATGGTTCCATTGCAAAACACATCCGTTGAGGCTTGCCCAATCTCTCATATCCTGAAGTCTTCCGGGTACCTCATGCCACGAGAATTCATCGGGGCAGTAGACGTTAACATGAGCAGGGTAGCACTTTCCATCAATTTCAATGCAAACCTTAGATGTTCTCTCCATTGCATAGATAGGCAACGTGACCTCGGGGCATATCTTCAGAAGCGCTTTTTGGCCCGCAACAGTGTCGTGATCCGTCACCACTACCTTGATCCTTCTCTTTTTTGCCATGTAGCAGATGTCTTGCGGGTGCGATGCTCCATCAGAGAAGACAGAGTGGACATGTAAGTCAATAATCAATCATGATCCCAGTTTAGGATTTCGTTTCTCCGCGCCCCAAAACAAAAAGCAATTATATAGGGGGGTTGTCTTGATTGAAGATCTGAAGAATATCATAATGTCGCTGAATGAAGGCGAAAGCATAATGTTGAACCTAAAGAGAACTTCCCCTTTGCTCAAGAAGATAGTTTCTGCCTTCTTTTCGTCAACCGAGAAGAGAAGCATAATTGCGAGCTTGAAAAACATAAGCAATGCCGATGTCGAAATCTGGATTAAAAGAACACGCCTAGGCATAAGTATCATCATTTATGCGCCGTCAAAAACATTCTCAAAAAATATAAAGCTTGAAGATATTTAAAACCCCATTTTAAGTTTTTCGCTGGCTAAACAACCTAATTGGTAGGTAAACGTGAAGAGGATTGACAAAATTTTGAAGGAAGTTGAGAATCTTCCGGAATTGGTCAAGAAAGAGGGAGGGAAGGAAGACCTTAGAAAACTCCTCACAGTCGCAACAAAGATCCACGAAGCAATAGCCGAGCTGGTAGACAACGTCCTCCTGCCGAATGCGGACTGGAATGACTACCACTACTATCTCTTTGTTTCCTCTCTGGCGAAGAGAGGATTCTTAGGAAGGAAGGCCGTTTGGGTCATTATCTGCAATAAAGAGCCGGAATGCAAATTGCAATGCGAAAAATGCAGGGTTTTCGGAAATGCGGTAATTGTCCATGATCCAAACATTGGCAAAGAAGGGTTTGATGAGGTTACCAAGCTTGCCGAGAAGATGCTGAATGAATGCGGCTGTGACGAAATCTTGATTTTGAGGGGTGTTGCGAAATGATACCAACAATATATTCACGCCTTACCGCAAGCTTTCCAGCCATCGATCCAACGGCAAAGATTGAGCACACCAGAATAGGAACGATTACGCCAATAGTTCATCCTCCCAAGCGTGTGGCGCACGAAAACCCAGAGCTAAGGTGTAAGTTCTGTGGTGCAAAGCTCATACCGCACGATGAGGGGTTCGTGTGCCCAAGATGTGGAACGGTTTATCCAACACCCATGGAGACTGTTGAGCCTATCAGCGATGAGAAATCCGAAAAAATGCTTGCATCGAGTAGGAAGGCTATCTTTGAACACGACCATGCCGAGTGGTATGTCGTGTTCAAGGTCATACTTGATGATCCATTCCTTGCGAACAAATACAAGCACGAGGCTGAGACGGTAATGAGAAAGCTCGCGAGACATTTGAACAGGCTTCCAAGAAGCGAAAGGATTCCCTTCCTCCACTATTTTGTTATCGTTTCCTACTTGGTTCTCTCCAGAAGTCCAAGGGTCACACTAAGAGGGAGAGAACTGTTTGACAAGGTGTTCTATGCGTTCAGCTTGATGAGGCCACCATTTCCGATATTGAGGCATGTGAAAATAAAGAAGGCAGATGTGCTAGAAAGCGTTCACAAACTTCTGAGAAATGCCCCAGAGGAATGGATGAAAGAGGAACTAAGAAAAGTGATATCCGAAGAATCGACTGCGAGCCTCTTCGACAAGATTTAAATAAACCCGACAATCGCTTCGCTAATTCTCTTGGCCGCCAACGGGGGCATTGAGTCTGTGATTTGTCTTCTCTTTTCAATTCCCGATCCGAGAAACACGTAGTCGTCGGGAAACGTCTGCAACCTCTTCCTTTCCTCGTTTGTGAGTGCGCACCTTGACGGCAAGTAATGATAACCATACGTTCCTCCCCCAGCGTTTGCCGGGAGCGTGTAGGACGGCACAATAGGATGAATTCTTCTGTAGGCTAGACTCACATTCGTTTTCTTCCAGTACTTTGTGCCCTTCAACACTTCAATGCCTTTTCCAGGAGGTATCCTCTTCATCCTTTCGATTGTTGGTTTCAAGCACGAAGGAACTTCTTTTCCCTTCCACACTCTTTTCCCAAAATAGCCAAGCTCCTTGAGGACCTCTTTGTGCCTATCAAAAGCAACGTCAATAACTTTGCGCGAACATGCAGAATTGAGCCTTATGTAGTCCTCAATAATGTCACCGCTCAGCTTTGACAGCTCTCTCTGAATCAATGACGCAAAAGGCTGTTCGAGACTCTGGACCTCAGACTTCCATTGATCTAGGAAGTCCGCATACTGGTTCTGTAGGTGATCTATGGGAAGGCCCTCAAAGACTTCCAGCGGCGTCATCGGACATCTAAGCAAAAGACGATCATAGGGTATGTCCAAATTGGAGATCTGACTTTGCTGTTTTGTGAAGACAGCGACCAATCTTCTCTTATTTTGAGGTACTCCAAAGCCAGCGTAGTTGAGAATCCTGCGAAAAGCCAAGTGGTAGCCAACACTTCTCATTTCTTGAACAAAGAACAACCAATCCCTTCCTTTGTTCGTTGATAGAAGTCCCTCTACCTCCTCAAGAACGACCATTGAGGGCTGGGCCTCTTTTGCAACCCTTGGAACTTCCAGTAACAACGAGCCTTTTCTTCCGGCAATTCCTTTTCTCCTTCCAGCCATTGCTATGCTGAAGTCTGATGACGGAGGCGTTGCCAGTAGGACATCAACATCACCCGCAAGTTGCTTGAAGGAGATTTGCCTAACATCGCATTGGTAGGCCTTGTTCTTTTCGGCATGTACAAAGCCAAAGCATGTTCGAAGCTCAAGCGGAATGTTTAGAACAAGCGTACGTGCTTCCGGGAGTCTCTCTTCAACGGCTAAAATTGGTGAAAAAATGTTTGAGAAGCCATAGGTTGCGCCCCCACTTCCTGCAAATATAGAAAGTAGATTCATCGCCACGCACCACGTTTTGCAGTTAGGAAATAACTTAAACTCTGCTGGAAATAAGATGCACCCAATCATTTCAGAGCGAGGAAAGACAACAACTGTCCCAAAGCATTAACATTCGGAGAATTAAGGGAAACCCCGCGGCTCGGCGAGCCGCCAGACCGCGGGTCCCGCGAGGCGCGGGCCAACGGCGGTCAGTTCACATCATCCCAATCCCGCTCATTCAATCATCGTGGGTTACAGACCCCCCTTCCCCTCCCCACAAGTGATTTGGAGAACGTTAGCTTAAAAGCGCATTAACTCTCTGTTTTCAAGAATTGAAAAATCGCGATTTCAACATCATACACGCGCATTTCCTTTGTATACTTCCATCCTTCAATTATTATTGCCATAGGATGTTCGACACTAACTTCGACTGATGCACGTTTCCACAACTTCCTTAGCTCGTCCGGAACTCTGCCATGTTCGAACCCGCTCTCTGTTAGTCTAAACTGCGGACCAAGTCTTCGGACCTTCCAGAGCTCAAACCCTTCAACACCCTCGAGCACGACGCCGTCACTTGTGATCATCAGCACGAACGAATGACTGACTTGTTCGTGCATTGTTAGGTAGAACACGGGTTTCTTTGGCATTACGACGTTCAGCGGTATGTCGAATGGACTTCCGATAAATTGGACTATGTCCGGCCTCGGCACATTAAAACCATTTTTTCGAAGGTATTCGATTTCCCAGTCCCTCAAACCGTCAGTTAGCTTGATCCCTATTCCGCACTTCGAACTTCTGCAGTATACATCAAAGAGTCGAACAAACTCGCTGAACTCGGTTGTGCGAGGAACAACGTTCAGACCAAGCTTATGGATAATTTTGAGTACATCCATTGGCCGTCCCTCTCGTGCTCAATGACTGATTTTCTCCGCGTTTTAACGCGGGAAGATTTGGCAAGCCCAGAAAGTTGATCTTGGGAAATCAGATGCTCTGCCTAGATCTCTTGTGGTCCTACGAGGTAGGGAGTACAATTAATGGTCTTGCCTTCAGCGATAACGGAAACCTAGGAGTCAGTTCATGGAACAAATGCGCCTACACCCTCAATCCAAATGGAAACTTCCTGAACAAGGTGTGCGGAAATGGCTTCATGTACGATGTCTCATATTCGGATGGAAGGTTTGGACTCATTAACTTTGATGGACACGCCTACATAACAGACGAAAACGGGAACTTGATCAAGAAGGTGCATGTCGGAAGCGATTATGATCATGCCATCACGATGACTCCAAATGGCTTTGTGGCGTGTCTAAACAAATGTGCCTTCTTCGACTTCGATGGAAACAAACTTTGGGACGTGGATGTTGGAGGTGTTACCAACGGACCTTCGTACTACAAGGGCTACTGGTATGTGGCTGATCTTAGTTGGAACAAGCTCTTGATCATAAAGGACGACTCAATCGTTAGGAAAATAAGCTACGGCGAGGGTGCTTACGACACAGCTGTATGTGGCAATTACTTAGCGGTTTCGACTCACTACCACCTCTACCTCTATGATTTGAAAGACCCGAGAGATCCAAAGGAGATTTGGAAGATTGGGAAATTCTCTAATGCCAAGCAAGTTGTCTTTAGTCAGAACTGTAAACACGTGGCCGTAGCTGATAGTTATAGTGACAAACTCAAGATCTACGACATTGATGGCAACCCAGTCCTAGAAATAACGTATAGAGATAGTGTTGGTTCTGTTGCATGGCGAAGAAACAAACTGGCTGTTGGCCTCAACGATGGAAAGATATATGCACACGAAGTATCGCAACTTCTCATGAAATTCCTTGCGGTTGAAACTAACTAGCACTTCAGTTTTAACATTGGGATTTGGCAATGTTTTCCATATGCATTAAGGAGATGTGGGAAAGAACCGGCATAAAGCGCGTTACCTCCCTTGCCATCGCTGAAGGAGGAACCATTGGCGTCGGTTCAGCGCAAGGCTGTATTTTCGTGTCGCGTCCAGACGGCGAGTTACTCACCAAGACTTGCACGAACTCAAGCATTGTTAGCGCTTCCGCGTATGAAAACATACTTGCCTTTCTCAATAAGGAGGGCGAGGTTCTCCTATTCAACAGATATGGAGAAGAGTTAGGGAAGCTGAAGATAGACGATCCCGAGGTAATTGGGAAGATTGCCGTAGGCAGGGAAGGCTTCGTCGCTTGTAAGAGGAAATGCGCCTTATTCGATTTCAACGGAGAGATCAAATGGATCTTCCCCACATTTGCCGGAAGCGTAAGGCCCGCATATCTTGACGGCATGTGGGTTCTTCCCGAGAAGATCCTCGGCTATGCCTACATTGTAGAATCTGAAAGCGGTAATGCCGTTGGCAGGCTGTACATAGGCAACAGCCTAACCGATATTGCTGTTTCCGGGAAGACGGTCGTCCTTGCGGATAGTGCGGGTGTCCATGTATTCTCGTTCAGCGGCAACAAGCCCAAGGCAATCGCCTCGTTCAGTACAGTCCCCGTCCTTTCAGTAGGGGTTGGACCAAATGGAAAGTATGTTGCCGTTGCCTCCGGTTCTAGGTTTCTCATCTATGCACTAAACGGGCGAAGCGTATACAGACAACGATCCTCTCAAGGAATTAGTCAGTTCAGAGAGGTCGCTTGGGACGGCAATTTGCTTGCCGTAGGCGGGGTAAGGTTCCTAGGAGTTCTGAGGACAGCCCCAGTCCTTGTGCTGTTCCCCGCTTTCGCTTCGACCAATTGACCTCCTCCCCGCCCTAAAGGGCGAAGATTCTCCGTGGACTTGCAAGGGCGGGGAGGTTCGGGGGATTAATTCCCCCGGGCCCGGTCTTGGGCCTGTTACCCCTATCCGCCTCTGAAGGCGGACTCGGGGTTATTGCCTTCATAAGGATGTTGTATGCGCCTAATACATCTGCATTGACTGTTTTTAGTCCGTTCGGCGTTTCTACTAGGAACAGTCCTCGCTTTACTCTTCTCTTCGGTACTATCTTCCCCGTGAACGGATCGGTTGTACTCGTATATGCCTCATCTACCTCAACAACTTCAATTCCATATTCCCATGCAACATCCTTCAAACGCTGAATCGCATAATCGTATGACCATACGTTCGTTACGAGGAAGTTTCCTTTGTTCCTTGCTATGCTCTTCGGTCTTCCGACTACTATCTTTGCTACTCCTTTCAGCCATAGCGTATGCACTAGCTTCCTCACGGCTTTGTTAATGTAGTCTTTGCTTTGCCTTTTCCATTTCTTGAACATTCTTCGGAGTCTCTTTGAGGTATGAAGTCCATGCTTTGCAAGAACCGACCGATACTGTGCGATCTTCCTTTGCCAGTAGTATGCTATTGCCTTCAATGGACGACCGTTAACAAGACATGAAGTTCCGTCTGAAACATACACAGCAAACAAGTTGTTAATGCCGAGGTCTATACCAGCAACTAAGTTCCCTAGCGGTTTCACCGGAACGACAAACCAGTTATCCCTTGGATACCTCTTCTTCTCAGGATAAATCGAAACAATCAGGTACCATTTCCTGAAGTCTGGATCATAGAACAACTCTGCACGTCCTTGTTTGCCATCTAAATGTTTGTTCGTGTTGAACTCGACTTTGATCCTCCCAACAGCACCAAGACCTTTGATTTCAACAGTTCTGTTCTCCCAGTCTATTTTGTATTGATCGTTCCTTAGAATGCACCTGAGTTTTCTCGATTTTCCATGCTTCTTGTAACCCGGAGGATTTACTTTGTGTCTTTTCTTTAACAAAGCGAAAAACGCTTTCCATGTCTCGTTGTTCTTGTTGAGGATTTGTTGCGTAGTGGCTGAACCGATCAGCTTCTTGTACTTCTCGTAGTACTTTTTATATGTTCCCTTGAGGTCTACCTGCTTTGTTTGAAAGAACTGCTGTCTCCTCTCATATGTTATCTCGTTCCATAGCTTTGATGCCGTAGACGCTAATGCTTTTAATTGAGCTTCAGTTTGCTTATCAGGTTTGAGTTCAAGGAAGAGAATGCGAATGGAGGACTCCCGTGGGCGTTGGAGGGAAGAAGAGTTGGACTTCTTCTTAGCCGTCGCTTGAGGTTTGCCCACGGGAGTCCCCGTAGGATAAATGGGAAGGCGAATTTATGTGCAGGCCTTCATCCTCGCTTTAAAAAGCGAGGCCTTCGGCCCGCTGGTTTTGGTAGTGTTCGAACTTCGAACTCGAGGGGGAATAGAGTTTTCAGAAATTTTCGAACCCACACGACGTGGATGGGCTGTGGGATCCGAACTTGGAGTGATGATGGATTAGGATGCGAGTTTGTGATCGAACCATCACCTTCGGTTCGAAAAGTTAACTCCTAATTGGGTGATTTTTCTCGAACCTGCTAACGAAAATGGAGTTCGGATCCCACAACAAGTGGGAAAAAGAGTTTGGTTGAACTTTAAAATATTCCGCTTTAAAAAGCGAGGCCCCCTTGCGCATCTACTGGTGGTTTCAGCTAACTGGGCGATCCCGTCTTTTAGGGCAAGGAAGAGGTCAGCTGGGACAACGCAATGCTTCTCCTCAACATTATCTATGATAAGGATGACTGGGTAAGGCTCGAGTTCCTCTCTGAGGGAGGCGAGAAAGTAGTAAGATACGTGAGAATGCCTCCCTACTTCCTTGTTCCGATTGAGGACTACAGAGAAGTCGAGGAAGCATCTAAGTACATTGTCAAAACAAGGAACGTTCAGAAGCTTGACCGCCTCTGGATGGAGAATAAGAGGCTAGTCAAAGTTGAGGTAAGGAAGCCGTCAGACGTGCCAAAAATCAGGGATAGGTTCAGCAAGTGGTACGAAGGCGATATCAAATTCACACACAACATAGCGTATGACTTGGACCTGATTCCCGGAGGCATTTACCGGGAGGAAAGCGGTAGGCTGATACCGGTATTCAGATACCCTGAGGGCTTGTACGAGGCACCGATTCCTATTCCCAAGTTCTGGGCCTTCGACATCGAGGTCCTTAGCGACAGAGTGCCCGATCCAGACAAGGCCGACAAGCCGATAGTTTCCGTTGCAATTTCCGATGGAGAGACGAGTGAGGTCTACCTCTGGAAGTGGAAGGAAGGGATGTGTCCCAAGGGTGTTAAGTGCTTTGAAAGCGAGGAAGAGATGCTTGAAGCCGTGATTGACAAGCTTCTGTCAAGGCCCTTCTTAGTGGGCTATAACTCCGACCTCTTCGACATTCCTTACCTTGTTAACAGGGCCAAGAGGCTTGGGGTGTTTGCCCCGTTCGAAGTGAAGATGAGGGGCTTCAAGGCGTTCAACGGCGAGGAATTCAGCTGGTGGGCACCGATAAACGGCTTCCACATTGACCTCATCCACTTCTTCTCCAATAATTCGATTCAAAACTATACGTTTAGTGGATCCTATCGCGAATACAGCTTGGACGCCGTTGCAGAGGCGTTGCTTGGTGCAAGAAAGACTCTTTCGTTGAGGGAGAGAAGCATTGAGGAATTGAGCCTCGAGGAACTAGCAGAGTACAACAGAGTGGACGCAGAGCTTACGGCTAGACTGTTCTCATATGAGAACTTCCTCCCTTGGAAGGTCTTAGTGATCCTCGCAAGGATTGCCAAGTTGAGCATTGGAGAGGTCCTAAGGACCTCCATTTCCTCGTGGATCGCATCTGCCTTGATGTACGAACACAGAAGGAAGAATTCACTCATTCCAAACAGAGAAGATCTGGCCGAGCTGAAGGGAGAGATAAGGAGTGAAAGCATAACGGGCAAGCAGTACAAAGGCGCGCTGGTAATTGATCCGCCCAGAGGAGTTAAGTTCAACGTTGCCGTTCTGGACTTCGCATCCCTATATCCAACGATAATGATAAGGTACAACATAAGCTACGAGACCGTCAACCCTCTCTTCCCATGCAAAAGTGTGATCGAGGTTCCCGAGGTAGGCCACATAGTGTGCCAAGATGTGGAGGGAATCCAGAGCGGATTCATCAAAACCCTCAGGGACTTGAGGGTCAACAAGTACAAGAAGCTTGCGAAGGACAAGAGCCTAAGCGAGGAGGAGAGAAGGTTCTACGACGCTCTACAAATGACCTTCAAGGTAATCATCAACGCCTCGTATGGCGTATTCGGCAACCAAGGCTTCCGCTTCTTCTGCCCACCCGTGGCAGAAAGCATAACCGCGTTTGGAAGGTATGCCCTAACCAAGACAAAGGAATTCATAGAAAAGGAAATCGGGAAGAGAGTCCTTTACGGCGATACTGATAGCCTCTTTGTAGAGAACCCAACTGAGGAGGAAATTGAGAGGATAACCAAATGGGTCAAGGAGAATTTCGGTCTAGATATCGAGTTAGACAAGGTCTATCATCACGTACTCTTCACGGGGAGGAAGAAGAACTACATAGGAGTCAGAGAAGACGGAAAGGTTGACGTAAAGGGAATGGTCGGAAAGAAGAGCGACGTCCCGCCCTTCATAAGGAAGGCATTCGAAAGAGCAGTTGAGGCCGTTGCCTCAATCAAAGGACCTAAGGACGTTGAGATTGTTGCAAAGAAGGTCCTCGAGATTCTGAAGGAGGCTGAAGAGGCGATAATGAAGGGAGAGGTAGAACCTGAAGACCTAGCCTTTTCAGCTATGCTTAAGGACAGGCCCGAAAACTACAAGGCCAAGTCTCCTCACGTGCAAGCGGCTCTCTACCTCGCTAAGAAAGGAATACCGGTAGGCCCGGGCTATGTGATAAGGTACGTGAAAGGGAGGAGTGGCTGGGTCCCGGTTGAGTACGCCCACAAGAAACACTTAGACCGCCAGTACTACAAGCAGAGGCTCTATTCGGCCTTTGAACAGCTTTTGGACGGATTGGGAATAAGCGAAAAGCAGATAAGGAGGACAAGCCTCCTCAAGTGGTTAACCTCCTAACTACTTAAGAATCCCATCCTTTAGGGCGGGGAACGCCAGTTAATTTGGTGTTGTTATTGGTTGGCGTCTCAATTCCGCTCAAACTTGTGTACGAGGGATACGAACTGAAGGTCTACGAGAAGGTATATGGCAAGGTATCCGCTGACTCGCGCAAGTTTGCACTGGCTGTTTTTCCTCCATTTGCCGAGGCTATCCTCGAACTTGCTGAAGATAGAGGAAAGGCCATCAATGCCCTGGTCTTGTTCTATAAGGAAAGGTTAAAGCAATTGGAGGAATTTGGGGGCGATCTCTCTATATCTGGCAAAGCGTATGAGATTGCGAAAAGGATTGCCAAGAACGAAATTTGCCATACAGCGAAAGTCTTGGCATCACCAATCTTGCTCGGGAACAAAAAACTCAAGGAAGAAGAAAAGACATCGCTGTTGCTCGAATTGACTGTGAATGGTCCAATCCTTGGCATTTCGCTAACTGATTATGTGGTCTCGGTTGATCTTGAGAAGTGCACTTAGTTGCTAGCTCAGGAGGAATTGGTATCCAGCGAAATCTTGAAGAGCTTTATGTCGCTGTACTCCCTCCCCTCATAGCTGATCAACGCGTATTCCCTCTCTTTCCCGGTTGCCATTGTAAAGCCTCTATGCGCCCACAGCACCTTCTCTAACTTTTCGTCCATCATTATCACCTTACCTCCGTATGCAAAAGAAATCCAGCCCTCTCCGGCCGTAAGCGGCATGATCATGGGAAGTAGCGGATCAAGGCCCAGCTCGTCAATAAGATGCGCAAGGCTGGTGAAGGTTACCCTAATTCCCTCGGAGGTCTGCCTTATCGTAACGATGCGGTCCATTGCCCCTATGTATGCGACTCCCTTGCGCCTCAGTATGTTATGAGAGGAGAGCGGGAACTCGGTCTCTATCGAGTCCAAGACCTCTCCGTCCTTTGTGAATACGTGTATTTCCTCCGAACATCCGATGATGTATGTTTTCGGCCCTAGGGGCGCGGCGAAGGAATGGAGTGCTTCGATGTCTTCGGCGATTTCCTTGGGGATTTTAAGCCTTTCCTTGATAATGCCGGACGGGAGTCCGTGTAACAGTAGTATCTCTTCCTCGTCCACACATCCGATGCTTGGTGTGCCGGTTGAAGTTACTGGATTACAATTGTACGAATGGAACGGCTTTATGCTTGTAATATCCACAAGCTTCACATCATCCTCAATGACCTCGAAGAGGTACGTTCGCCCATCAGTTGTAAGAACGAGGATATCCATTTCACCGCTGGCGAACAGCTCTATGGGACTGCTAAAGGCAAATTCCCCCCTTTCCTCGAGCAGTCTTGGATACACCTTACTCACCTTTAGGAACGAAAGAGTACTCTCAGCGTCCCTCTCATACGAGTTACTGACTATGCTGACTTTTCCATTCGTATAGACAGCGTGCGAAAGTGCATGTTTCAGATATTCGGCCACGAGTTGCATGCTCTCAGCCATATCCGGTTCCAAACATCACACTTTAACGAGGGATAGCTTGATTCGCAAGCTGTTCGTTAAGCCAAACCCAAGATGCCTCCTCGAGAAGGCAAAGGAATTGGAAGCAGTAAATGCGGTGAAGCTAAGAGAGAAGGATGGCTACGTCTTGGCAACATATGCCAAGAGGCTGGTCACGTGGAAGCAGTTTGAGCAGTACTGCTATGTTCCAGCACTCTACCGTTCGACCGTTCTCAGAGACGACGGATCCGAATTCTGGCCGAGCATGACAAAGGTGCCGAACTTCGGAGAGCTCAGCGAAGAGGAAAGGGCTAGGGTCAGACCAATAGTCGCGTACAGAAAGGTTGACGGCTCTCTGATTGCCGTTTCCTATGATCCGGAGAGAGAAAAGCTTTTAATCAGGACGAAGTCCTCTTGGGACAATCCATTCATCGAGTACTTCAGCAAGTTCGTCAAGCAGTACGGCCTAACTGATGCTCTGATCTCTCACGCCGAAAGGCTTAATAGGGTTGGACGCGGAACTCTGCACTTCGAACTGGTCTGTGCATTGCCAAGGGAACAGGAGGGACTGCTCAGAAGGTATGTCCCCAAGTTCTCCCCTGTGCCAGAGGATGAGCGAATCATAGAAACTCCGCATTCGGCGCTCAGCACAAACGAGCTTGACCATATATGCAAGGTCTCGGCTAAATTGGGAACACTTAGGGCGTATCTCTTGATGGGGAAAACAGTAGAGCCGAGCGGTGTGGTGCTATACGGACCAGAGGAATTCGACTGGCCCTTCAAGCCTTGGAGGGTTTCTGTGCAATCCTTTGAGAACCTTGCCTCTGTAGTGAATGAGAAGCAGGATGAGGAGGGCGTTATGGTTTGGGTTGAGGGGTTTGAGCCGATTCCAGCGTGCAACTATCCAATTGATCCGATACTGAAGATGAAGAACTCTCAATACGTGATGCTAACGAGTTCCAAGGGTACCTTGTTCTCATTGTTGAGATATGCCCAAGAGGGAGGAGTGGACGATCTACTCTCATTGGGCGAGGAAGGAAGGCTAATCGTCGAGCTAATGGAAAAGCTGAACAGAGTCAAGCGGTTGATGAAGGAGTATAGGATTAGAGCGAGGAGAGGAGAATGTCAAGTGCCTAACAAGGGACTTCTAAGACAACTGGTAGAAGTTGAAGGAGACGAGAAAGCGATAAGAGAAGTGCTGGGGCGGATAATGAGGAACGTGCCATACTCAAAAATAGGGAAGGTAGTAAGGAAGTACATAAAATCGCTGGATGATGTAGAGAGAAAGATTAAGAAGGTTTGCGGAGCTAGCTTTGATTTATAAGATTTTCTATCTTGTCGATAAATTGCCTCAACTCAGAGATACACTTATGCAACTTACTTAGTGCTTCTTCGGCGTAACATGTCACTAGGTCAGAACTTCCTATCGGCTTACACTCCCAACCTTGCTCCTCATACTTGGAGACATCACATTCGGTAGTATACACAGTTACTTCATCTTCCGCCTCCACGACGTCCTCCTCACAGGGCATTCCCTCGCACTTATATCCCAATTTCTCCAATTCCTCGATGATTGCTTCGATGATGTCGCAATCATTGGGTGCGACTAGTGGGCCATCACATGGCTCACTCCTGAATGATATCAAGAATTCGTCATCAGCATTCTTAGCCCACTCTCTTATTTTCTTTCTCACGACCTTTAGCAGTTCCTCCTTGTCACTTGTATCTCCTTCCAACTCTGGAACTATGTCAGTAATAACATAGTAATCGGAATCACAGTCGGGCTCGCCCGTCTTACTACACGAAATCAAAGATGGTCTTACTTTGGGTTCGTCGATTGTGCATTCGTACTCATAGCCATAGACTAGGTTGTCGCGCCACACCATGTTTTCGAATTCTTCGTCACTAATCTCTTCTAGATCCTTCTTTAGCTCCTCTAGTAGCTTTTTCGCCTCTTCTTTCCTCCTCTCTTTTAACAGTTCGATGACTTGTCGCACTTTAGACTTGATAGTATCAAAGATGGTATATGGTAAGTCACATGTCTTCTCTATTTCTTGGAGGAGTTCAAACAACTCCTCCACTCCACTCATCCCCTTCCACCGGTGAAATCTTTCACCGGATGAAATTATAAATTTTTCGTTAGCAAAGACCTCTAATAGCTTTCAAGACTCAAAGGGAGAGCCAGGAGAAACGAAAAATTTATTAACTTAGCAAACTTGGTCAATACATTCTTTCAATTCCTCTTCTAGTTCCTCCTCAATCGAGACCCCCCTCGGCGGGTGTGACGGTGGTCTGTCGCTACGGTAGAAGTAGCGGTCATTTAGAACACGGCGGCATTCCCTGAATATGATGTCAGTCCCGACCGGATCGCAATCGGTGGCGTATGCGTGCGATGTTGGCATCGCTATGGCCTTTAGGTAGAGCGTTATTAGTGATGGCAATGATGTTAGCGGTGTAACACGTGGTAGCGTGCCAGTACACATCCCTCCCGAATCCGAGAAGTTCGCATGCCATAGTCGAATTCCTCCAATACGTACATAGACATCTCCGACTGCTGAGCCAATTACTACGTCTTTGATTGGACCTCTCTGTCTTATTGTCCCCTCGATGTTTAGGTCTTCGATCTCTACTGTGCCGGCTGGCCCTCTGGGCACATAGTAGATATCGTGGTTAAAGTCGACAAAAGCCATTAGCGGCAGTTTCATGTCCTCTGCTTTTATTCGTATGGTGCCCCTCGTAAAGTTAATAGATATCGTTATTGTTCCTCTCAGCGGTGTTCTGCCGAACTCTAAATTGACCTCTATTTCCGAATTTTCTCTCCTAATCGTGTAGAAGACATTTCTGTGCCACCCCCTACCTTCTGTAAGTCTTCGTTCTTGTTCTTCTCTTCTTATCTTCTCGGCTACGTTGGTCAATCCAACATTTGAAAGGTTTGACATTTCGAAATATTTCGAGACATCTATCCTCCTCATTCTCTCACCCCCGTGGCCTCAGAGAATAGCCTTAGAGAAGAACACCACCTTTGAAGGCATTCAGTTGTTGCTCTGTCAAAATAAATGGTCCAAATTCGTATGCTTTTCTCTCGCTACCCTGTGTTACGTTCACTACTAGTAGCCTAATCACATCGGCCACTAGGAACGGCGGAAGACCGATCGATTGCCCTTCAGCATAATCGCTGGCTTGGTCAATCTCTCGTTCTTCTGGTTGTGGGATAAGCTCTGGTGGATAGGCTTCAACGTGTCCCCACAGATTGGGATACCTTGTATCATAGTGTCCTTGTATTAGCCAGATGTTGTCTTTGCCTAACTCTTTGATGGCTTTCCTTATCCATAGCTGGAATTTTGGCGAATCCGTTGCTTCGATGAAGAACAACTGGTCCACGTTTTCGGCGTCCCTTTTCAGACCTTCTAATTGCCTCTCCGTGAATGCAGTAGGGATAGTGATTAGATCATTGTTGTTCATCGAGGCTATAGGCTGGAGCTTTTCCCTTAGCAACAGAGCCTTTCTTAGGTCGTCCTTTTCGAGCAACACTAGGTAGCTTAGTGGCAATCTGTTGAAGTTGTGCGGCTCGATCGAATCGAAATCGTATATCACTATCTTGCTGTTTCTGCTGAACATATTGACGAACTCGGCGATCCACCACCCAACTCCTCCGGCGCCGATGATATAATACGTTGCACTTGGTAGCTGATTGCCTTGCACATGCTTTAGCAACCAGTAATGGGCACGTACTAAGTCAACGGTGCTCACTTTGTTTTC
>Ga0256831_1000373_pt1 | contig 23484 bp, 9 predicted proteins | sample 132544metaG_FD_189087 | JGI IMG/M metagenome (GOLD analysis project Ga0256831, IMG submission 189087) | Hydrothermal vent microbial communities from Lau Basin, Pacific Ocean - 132-544 | ecosystem: Environmental > Aquatic > Marine > Hydrothermal vents | place: Pacific Ocean: Lau Basin | collected... | reverse complement strand
GTATGGGTGAGAATTATAAAAAACATATAAGACAAATACTAAAGCTTAATATTATTTAAAATCTAGATTATGAAAACACGAATTTTTTCAAAGTGGTTGTTGTTGTCGTTGTTTGGTTTGTTGCTGTTTCCGGGGCAGAACATACAGGCACAGGATGCACCACAATTAATTATCTCTGAATGGAGCCTGACACTTGCTCGTAGGGCTTATATCGAGATTACCAATATGGGTGATACTCCGGTAAATTTGAAAGATTTTGAAGTGGGGGCTATAAATCAATGGACACCAATGTTTCAGGGTAGTCCAACACAAGCCTTCAGGTTGAATGATTATGTACTTGAGCCTGACTCTTCCTATGTTGTAGGAGTTGTTGACGATTGGTATAATACTCATCGTTCACCTTTTGATAAGAAATTGAACCCCACTTATTTTAATCCGCAAATGGTTGAGCTAATTGATCAGCCAAACTTTATAGATGAGCATCAAGGTCCAGGCTCAGGAGACAGTATAAGTCTTGCACAGTATGCGTTTTATGGTGGCGCTATGTATTTAAAATATTGGGATGAGTACGGGACTTCGATAGTGGTTGATGCAATAAATAATACAAGGGATGAAAATGGTAATTTTGCCGGGAGTAATTCAGATATAGCTGGAATTAAAAACGCCAGTCATTATCACGTTATGGTGCGTAAGGCAAATATCGTTAATGGAGAGATCGATTGGTCTGTTTCGAGAGGTACAGACAAAGAAGACTCGCAATGGCTTGTAATTCCATTTCAGAAAGATTGGACTAATCCATATAGAAGGTTGTTTACTACAATCGGACATCATGGTGTGGCTGAGCTGACCCCAAAAACTTTCAGCTCAGAAACAGTTGACATTGATTTTGATAACAAAAAGCTTACAATTCCATGGGGGATTTACAGAGATTCGTTGATGTTTGAATTTAATCTGGGCCCGGGATTGGCATGGAATGTTCTTTACAGTAAGGAACCTAAGGACTCTACTTTTAATTCAGTGCAGTCGAGCGACACATTGCTTATGTATGTAGTCGGAAATGAATTGACGGAAGTAAAATTTAGTATTGATATCTCTGTTGGGAATGATGCAAATCATGTGATGCCACTTAATAAAATTTCGTATGTAAATAGTTTGGGTGAGCAAAAGTATTCCAGCTCTCTGGCTCTACGTGTTACAGAGAATGACCCGGTTATGGATAGTATTACTTCTATTGGATATGGTTTTCGCGTAGATTCACTCTTTAAATATATTGAGAAAGCGCCAAATGCTGACTGGGAAATAGTATGGTTAGATGGTGCTGAACGTCTTGATCTTATGAGAGGCGATATATTGAAGGTTACAGCTGAAAATGGAGATGTAAAAGAATACTACATAGCAACTGATTCAATTCCGGAACCAAGTCACGATGCAACATTGAAGTCGATTACATGGCCTGATGTACCTGAATATTTAAAGCTTACACCTGAATGGAACGGAAGTGAAGTAATTCCGGGATTTCAGAAATCAAGCCTTACCTACCAGTTAGAGGTTCCTTATGGATCAAGTAATATTCCTGCGCTTAATGTAACTCCTACTGATTTGAATGCACAAATTACAGTTGATAGGGCAACGAATATTAGAGGTTCAATTGAAGATAGAACAACTGTGATTACAGTGTTGGCAGAAGATGATTCTACTCAACTTCAATACTCTGTTATCTTTACTCCACAAGTAATTCCATCAAATGTACAGCCCTATTATGCCGACCCGTTTTTTTCTCAATTTCTTCTAAAGCAAATAGAACGGAATAGCTTTGCCGAGCTATATAATCCCGGGAATCAGGATCTCGATTTGAGTCATTATATGGTTGTTTATAACAGATCGGGAGAGGCTAACAATCCTGCTGAGGCAATTTCTTTCAAATCAGAAGATTTTCTGACACGTTATAAAAAATATATTTTTGGGTATCAGTTTGTTTCTGCCCTTGATTGGCCGAGTAAACCCGGATATGTAATTCAAGATCCCGCTGTTGACCCAATTATTGCTCCTGGAGAAGTTTTTGTTGTTGGACACAGTTGGGCACACGACAAGAGGTTTGGATACTGGAGTAAAGAACTGGATGTAATGTTTAAAGAATCCGATTATGACTACGACGATACTGAGTTTTCGTTAACTGCAAGAAAATTTGAAGTAGGAACAACGCCAGGTAAAGATTCTATCGCAGATTGTTTTATGCGACATAAAGGTGGCGTATGGACTGAACCAATACACCTGTTTAAAATTTTAAATGATTCGATATTGCAGGGTACAAAAGGAGTGGGTGATCCTGCCGATTTTGAGCTGATTGATATGATTGGGGGGTATTCATTTGAACCTTATAACGTAAATGGCAATCTACCTATTCAAGGAAATACATCTATCTCGAGAAAACCAGAGATAAATAAAGGAAATATCAATCCTAATGGTTCTTTTGCTGATACACCTGAAGCTTCAGAGTGGACATATGTCTCCTATTCGTCATTAAAGTCGGAAGATGCTACAGGCCATATATATTTTGGCAGAAATGATTTGTATAACGCGGTTGGTGAAGGAATTGGTAGCCATTATATGGATCCCGTTACTGTTTATAAATCGACCATTAGTTCAGTGGATTACTTGGTTAGCGATGGCTATACTACACCTCAAAAAATTGTTGGTGTAGCTGCCAGTACGAATGTTTCAACGTTCATGGAGAATATTATTAAAGCGGATACCGCGCAGAGCCTCACAGTGCTTAATTCATCGGGTAATCCGTTAACTGGAAATGATGTAATTTCTGATAATGATACATTAAAAGTTCTTTCGGCTGATAGTGTGAATACAACAAAGTATGTAATAACTGTTTCAGATTTGGACGACAATGCTGTTCTTACTGCTAAGGCAGGATCAGGATATGAGATTACAATAAGTGGATCAACAGGAACAATTGCCGGAATTACACCGGGAACAACCATTACAGAGATACTTGCAAATGTTGTAAAACCAACAACTGCAGTGCTCAATGTAATTAATCAGAATGGTGATCTTGTTCCACTGACAGTTACAAATTTTGATACAGTGAAGATTGATGTTGAAGCTACTCATCTGATTTCATTTGAAGTGGTTGCGCAAAATAACAGCACAATTATTACCTACCAGCTGGTTCCTGATGTAAAGTCTAGCGATGCTTATTTATTATCAGATATGTATGTTGTGGATGAGGATGCAAAAATTGTTTCTGCTATTCCTAAAGGTACAAGAGTACCTGCATTGTTTGAGTTACTGAAACCAAACATGGGAGCCACAATGGAACTTTTCGACCATGCCGGTAATAAAAGAGAACTTGGAGATGTTGTATATGATGATAAAGTGGTTGTTACTTCGGAGGATAAGAGTGTATCGGTAACCTACTATTTGAAATTTCTTAAAGAACTTGAGGGAAAACTTGCGTATGTTAACTCAAGTGTTTTAACTGTTAGTCAGGTAAATAAAACAATATCAGATGTAGAAAAAGGTACAACAGTAGACGGGTTACTAAGTGTGTTGGAACCTGCCAAGGGAGCCACAATGGTTGTTCTCGATGCCGATGGTAATGAAACTTCATCTGGTACAGTTACAAGTGAATATAAGGTTCAGGTAACTTCCGGTGATGGATCGCTAATAGTTACTTACAATATCGATGTTCTTACTTCATTAGAGGTTCGTAATCTGAAAGATATCAGTGTATACCCTAACCCGACAACGGGTAAAATGTTTATTGTAGGCTTAAGAGAGCATTGTGTCGTTCGTGTGTACGATATAAATGGTCAGGTATTGAAGGTTTACAAGTCTGAAGAAATACAGGGTGGAACCATTTCAATTTCAGACCAACCGGCAGGAGTATATTTTGTTTCTGTAACATCTGGAATCTATCATTTAAGAACGCTTAAGGTGTTAAAACAATAAGTAATAGTTTTTTTAAAAAAGGCTAACCATCTATGGTGGTTGCCTTTTTTTAAAACTTTGTGATAGAAAATTTATAATATGAGAACAGAGCTCAAGTTTATTACGCTTATAGTCATATTTGCATTTCTTTTTTCATGTGAGAAGATTGAAGACCGGGATGATTACAGAAGACCTGACTGGCTTGTTGGAAAGTTGTATGATCAAATAGTTGCGCAGGAGGATTTATCTTCTTTTGCTAAAGCTTTAGAATTAACAGGATACGATACAATTATTAATGTGTCAGGTAGTTATACTGTTTTTGCACCTACCAACGAGGCTTTTAAATTATTTTTTTCCAATAACCCTCAGTTTGGGGATTCGGTGACTGGAATTCCTCAGGAGAAGTTACAAGAGATTGTAAAGTTTCATATTATACAAAATCCTTGGAACAGGGTGCAACTTCAGTCTTTGAATTCACATGGATGGATTACAGATGATGATCATCCGATTAATAGCAAACCATGGTCATACAAGAGACAAACGCTCCTTAGAGAGCCTAACGAGAAGTATTACTATACTGTTGACCGTGGCGAGTATATAATTGTTGATTCTACACAAAGTGATAAATTTCGTTATGTATATAATGCCAAAAGAAAATATGTCCCAATATTTTTCGATGAATATTTTAAATTAAATTTCTTGAAGTTTGATGATTATGAGTTCTATTTTAATAGACCATATGAAGCAGGGAATATTTACTTTGCAAATGCTAAACTTGGCAATGAAATTTTTGGAGAGAATGGATTTATTTTTCCGATAGACAGAGTTGCCAAGCCTGCAGAAAATGCAAAGCAATTGCTTTCAGATGACAGTAATGGCAATTCTTATGCTGATTTTCTAGAGCTGATTTACAGATATCCCGAGTTTACTTTTAACAAAGAGGCGACTTTCAATCAGGAAGAAGCTAAGGGAGGAGGACAGTTTGATTCACTCTTTAATCTTTCTTATCCGGAACTTCTCTTTGATATTCATGAAGAAGAATACAAGGGGAATTACGCTCTAGCTACAATGTCTCACTTCGGATTGATGGCTCCTACTAATGATGCATATCAAAAATTAGTACACGATGTAATAACTTCAGGTAGTGGATTTCCACACTGGCCATCAATGGATGTCGTTCCGGAGGAAATTATACGGATTATTATTAATAGTTGTATGTCTGAATATCCGGTGTACAGGACTAATTTAAATGAAGGATTTTATAACGGAAGGAATGACAGGATTACGATTGATGAAAAAGACATTATACAAGCTGAATTTGGTAGTAATTGTACTTTTATTGGATTAAGGGAGCCGATTGTGCCAAGGGCTTTTACAAGTGTTACAGGTCCGGTGTACTTGCGTCCCGGGTACTCTTTGTTTATGAGAGCAATGGAGTATGCCAATATATTACCGGCAGTAAAAAGGGAGAATGCTGATTATGCATTTTATGTAATTCCTGACGAAATTATGAATAAAGATTCTTCACTCATGATAGCATGGGATCCCATAGACCCCAAAAGATATACAATGCAGGCTTATGATAGGACTCAAAAGAAGGTGATTTATATGTCTCGAAGTGTACTCTCAAAGCGTTTATTAAATCAGGTTGGATTGGTAAAACCAACAGGTGTTGGAAGGAAAGAGTTTATTGAGAATTTGGCAGGAAACTATCTGGTTATTGATAATGTAAATAATGTTGCCATGGGGTCAGGAGGACCTAATTGTTATGGATACATGGGTGATTCTGTGATAGAAACCCATCCGATTAAGCTTCCTGAACCTGCCGACAATGGCACAACTTTGGAAAATCAGGCTTGGTTTAAGTTTTCAAAATCAACTTTATTTGCTTTAATCTCTTCTCACACAGGATTCTATAATTTATTGGTTAAGGCTGAGTTGATTGATCCAAAGAATTACGCATTTACTTTTATTTCAGAGGGTGACTATTATACTGTTTTTGCACCCACAGATGAAGCCCTGGCAAGTGCACGATTGGATACACTCTCAATGGAAGACCTTCGAAGTGTTCTGCAGTATCATTTTGTAAGAGATGTATTAATCTTCACCGATGGTCGGATGCCTGCAGGTTTATATGAAACTGCCAGAAAGGATGAATCGTCAAATGAATTCTCTACTGTTTTTTCAACCCTGAATCTCGATCCTGAGATTGATTATATTGATATTTTAGATGCCGAAGGAAATCTTTACTATCGGGTGGATGAAGAGGAAGGGAAAACGAATTTCATGGCTACAACAAAAACCGGGGATTCAAATAAAAGCAACTTCTGGGACTTTATAACTACGGGTGTTGTTCATGAGATCGATACCGTATTAATCAAGTAGTATATTATGTTTAATTACAGTATGAGAATAAGAACCAATTCAACATTTTTAACTAAGCTCTGTTTGAGTATTGTTGTGCTATTGATGGCATTTTCAACAGTATATGCTCAGAAAGTTGTTGTTAGGGGGCAAGTAACAGATGCCGGCTCTGGTGAGGCGGTGATTGGTGTAAATATTATTGAATATGATGCCCAGCACAGGATAATGGCAGGTACCGTAACTGATGTGAATGGTAATTTTACGTTGGGTGTTTCGAACTTGAATGCAACGATTGTTGTAAGTTTTATTGGTTACGAGAAACAGGAGATTCCTCTTAAAGGGAAAACCAGCCTTAAGATTAAATTACATTCAGAATCAACCGATTTGAAGGAGGTCGTAGTTACAGCATCGGCTGGTGTCGACCCGCTTACCGGAATTGCGGATCGAAACTCAGTAAGTTCAAGAGTAAAGGTCGACATGGCACAGGCAGCTACTATGGGAGTATCTTCTGCAGGAGAAGCTCTGCAGGGAAAAGTTTCGGGTGTTGATATCATGTCGGTTTCTGGAAATCCGGGAAGTGGAGCATCTATTGTTATTCGGGGGCTCGGCTCTTTGGGTAATTCTCAACCTTTGATTGTGGTTGATGGTATTAAGCAAAATATCAATATCGGTTCCGGTTTTAGCTTTTCATCTGCTGATCAGGAAGACTTGGGGAGTTTGGTAAATATTGCACCTCAGGATATTAAATCCATAGAGGTACTGAAGGATGCAGCATCAACTGCGGTGTGGGGATCGGAAGGTGCCGATGGTGTGTTGCTAATAGAAACATTTAAAGGTAGAAAAGGGAAAACACAATTTTCTTATAACTTTAAACATTCACTTAATATTCAACCTCCTTCCATTCCAATGCTTAGCGGCGACGAGTATATCATGCTCCAGTTAGAGGAGTGGCATAACGCCCGTGGTGTATTTAAATTGCCTCAAGAGATAGCTTACGACAGGGATTATGAAGACTTTTATAACTACAGTGCCAATACGGACTGGATTGGTGAGATCACCCGTCAGGGTATTACTTCTGACCACTTCTTTAAACTTCAAGGAGGAGGAGATAAAACTCTATATTATGCTTCAATAAGTTACCTTAAAGATATCGGAACTTTATTGAATACTGATTTTAAGAGGATTACAACGCGGGTAAACCTTAATTACAATATTTCGGATAAGTTGAGTTTTACCATGCAGTTTAACTATACCAATAGTTTGAAGGGAGGCAACGCTTCACCATCTGGTAGCAATAACATTCGTCAGATGGCATACAGGAAATCGCCAAATATGAGTGTGTTTGAGTACGATTCGAATGGAGAATTGACCGGGGAATATTTCACCCCTATAAAAACATATCAGGGAATAGGGCAATATTTTTACAATCCTGTCGCCATAGCGAACCTTAGTAAGGATGATGTTGCATCTAATTATGTGGGTAACCAGTTTATTCTCAATTATAATGCTTTCCCATGGCTTAGATTTAGAGAAACTATTTCTCTACAGTACCAAAATCAGAAGAGGAATCGGTTTATTCCGAGTAATGCCGTAGGAGCCACATGGATTGACAAAATTGCAAATTCATCTTCGGAGTATAATTCCAATAGCAATACATTAACAACCCGATCGCAGCTTATCTTTGCTCCAAAAATCAATCCCGATCATGTAATATCAGGAATACTCATGTTAGAGACCAACCAATATAAGAGAGAGAGCTCTGTATTAGCCGATAGTAGAGGTCCGGGTGGTAATATTGAGGATCCGGCAGCGAACGCACAGATTGATTATTTGTATTCAAATGCATCGGAAAACAAAGCTTTAGGAGTTTTGGCAAGTTTAAATTATGTCATGAAGGACAGGTATCTGCTTCAGATGAACCTTCGAGCTGACGGAAGTACAAAATTTGGAGCCGATCAACGATGGGGTTTGTTCCCAAGTATTTCGGCAGGCTGGCGTTTTTCAAGTGAAGAGTTTATGGCAGGTCAGAGTATTATTAACAATGGTAAAATACGACTTAGCTATGGACAATCGGGTAAGCAGCCAAGCGATCCTTATGTGCGACATGCGATATACAATACAGCAAAGCCAAACCAATATATTGAAAATCCGATTATTGTTCCTACTCAGGTACAGTTAGTAAAGCTTAAATGGCAAACAGTATCTTCTCTGAATTTAGGTTTGGATATGAGTTTCTTTAACGATCGGATAAGTTTAACTGCGGAGGTGTATAATAAAGTCACGTCAGATTTGCTGTGGGAAGGGAGAGACAAGTATAAGATTCCTGCTTCGTCAGGTTATGCAAATCTTAAAGCATTTAATGCAGGAAAAGTACAGAATAAAGGATGGGAGCTGTTTTTGAATACAATTCCACTGAGGAAAGGAAAGCAAAATTTATCCATCAATTTTAATGTTTCCCGAAACATAAATACTTTCCTTAAATTCCCTGAGAATTTTGAGAATGAGAGAGATATCTCCATAGGAAATGGAAACTTTCCACGACGGGCCGATGAAGGTGTTCCTGTTGGTTCATTTTATGGATTCCGATACAAAGGTGTTTGGCCAAGCGATGAAGCAGTGCAAGCTGTTGATGCCAAGGGAAACCCATTGTTAGATGTCATGGGAAATCCTATTCCATTTACTTATAAGGAAGAGTATCGGTTTCGTGGTGGAGATGCCATTTATGAGGATATCAATCACGACGGAAAAATTGATCTTCTGGACGTGGTATACCTCGGTGATTCAAATCCTGACTTTATCGGAAGTTTCGGCATAAACTATAAATGGCACAATTTCAGTGTCAGCACACAATTTTTCTACAGAGTAGGTTATGAGATTGTGAACATGGTAGCATTGAGAGGTCAGGGGATGTTAAACAAAGATAATCAAAGTAAAGCAGTTCTCAGGCGTTGGAGGGAACCCGGGCAGAATGAACCTAATATGTTACCTCGGGCATACCTGTACCATCCGGCAAACAATCTGGGGTCCGACAGGTATGTAGAGGATGGTAGTTTTGTGCGATTAAATAATGTTTCAATAAGCTATAACTTAAGCAAACAATTTGCAAATCGTTTACGAATGAAAAAGATTCAAATCAGTTTGGATATGAGAAAGTTAATGACTTTTACCAATTACAGTGGGCAGGATCCTGAAATATCGCCCAGTGGAAGCGACCCTTTCTGGTTTGGTACGGATAATGCCAAGACACCGCCATCAAAACAATTTACACTAAGTATTAATGTTGGATTTTAAAACATTATCAATTATGAATACTGAGAAGAAAATACGATATACAGCATATAGGAAGAGATTTTACATATTTCTGATTCTGGTCATGGTGTTTTCCACCTCTTGCAAAGACTATCTGGAGCTGTTGCCTCTTGATGGGTTGGTGAATGATGAATACTGGAAAAAGAAAGAGGATGTTGAAGCGGTTCTTATGGGAGCATATCAAAAATTTGCTCAATTGCATTCTAAGCTGTTTCTATATGGAGAGATTAGGGCTGATATGCTTGAAATATACAGGGCTCCTGAATATCAGAGTCAGATTATATATGGCAATATTGAGCCGGATAACCCATTATGTGAATGGGGGGATTTTTATAAGGTGATTAACTACTGTAATTTTGTTTATGATTATGCCCCAAAAGTGATGGAAGTTGATAAAACATTCACAGAATTTCAGATGAAAGGATACCAGGCAGAAGCTGTTTTTCTTCGAAGCCTGACTTATTTCTATTTGGTGAGAATCTTTAAAGATGTCCCACTTGTACTGAGTCCTACTTCAAGTGATGATGTCGATTTTTTTCCTGAAAAATCAGCTGATACCACTATTTTGAGGACCGTAAAGGAAGATTTAAAAGCTGTATTAGGAACAGTTAGAGAGAATTACGGATCATTAGAGAATAATAAAGGGCGTGCAACCAGAGGTGCTATAAATGCATTAATCGCTGATATTTCGCTCTGGAATTTTGAATACGACGAATGCATTAAATATGTTGAGAATATTGAGAATGATGCTTATGAATTAATGCTTCCGGGCGATTATTATGAGAATTTTTACCCGGGGAATTCTTTGGAGTCAATATTTGAAATGCAGTTTAATCAGTCTCTGGGACAGTATAGCTCGTTGTATAAACTGTTTGATAGGTATTCTGGTTATTATAGAGCAAGTGATATTTCTATTGAGTTATTAGGAGATGATGCAGGAGAGGTGATTCGAGGAAACTCCTCAATTTCCATGTTGTCCGAGAACGAATATATGATTTGGAAATTTATGGGCTCTAAAGCTGATGGACATACCTATCTTGGAGGTAGTGTAAACAGGAGTCAAAACTGGATTATTTATCGGTTTGCAGATGTTTTGCTGATGAAGGCGGAAGCTTTGAGCCAAAAGTCAAGTCCGGATTTTGCCAAGGCAGCTGAGATTATTGATAGGATTAGAGCAAGAGCACTACAAAATCCAATAACCATTCCTGAGAACTCGGTAGCATTTGAAGATGCTATTATGGAGGAACGGGCAAAAGAACTGGCCTACGAAGGAAAGCGGTGGTTCGATCTGATGAGAATGGGAAGGCGCAATGATTATATCCGTAAGGATAATCTTATAAAAATTGTCATAGAAGATGTTTCGGCCGCACAAAAAATGGTGCTTGCATCAAAACTGACAGATCCTTATGGTTGGTATTTGCCAATTCATTTTAATGAACTTGAAACAAACGGAAATTTGGTGCAGAATCCATATTATGAGATGTATCAGCGGAAAAAATATTAACAGAGAGTATTTCTTTAATAAAGTATACTATTATATGAGAAGAATTGTATATCAAGTCGCGTTGCTGGGATTGATAGTTTTAGCAACCCAGTGTAAAAAGGTGGAACCAAAAGCTGGTTTTTATGATGCTGATATTGTCTCTATTTCGAATTTTATATTTGACAGCACGAGTGTGTATACAAAATTTGGAGAAATATTGACCACTGCAGGAATGGTTAACGCCTTGAATTCATATAATCCTGCAGGACATAATTTTACACTATTTCTACCCACTAATGAAGCGATTGACCGGTTTATTGAAAACAATGATGATTATGCGAATTTTAATGAATTGCTTTCAGACACAGATTATGTGACTTCGCTTGCGCGATACCATTTGGTGATGCTTGAGTTGAAAACCAATGATTTTCCTTTTGGTGCACTTCCTGACACAACTGCTTCAGGTGACTACCTTACGATTGGAATCAATATTGAACAAGAAGGTTCTACATATATAGTAAATAATGAGGCACCTATTATTCAACCAAATATTGAATTAATTAATGGAGTAATTCACGTAATTGATGAAGTTTTAGAACCAGTGGTGTTAAGTAGTTATTCGTGGTTACGTAAAGAGGAAGGTTTTTCAATTCTGGCTGAAGCATTTAACGTAACGGGGCTAAAAGATACTATGGGGATATTTTCCATATCTCCGGATGGAACGAAGGTAGAGAACGTTTACACTTTGCTTGTGGAACACGATTCAGTATTTAACAAAAGGGGGATTTACACAATAGACGATCTTATCGATACCATTGTGGGTGATCCGAACAGGGATAATTATACATCAGTAGATAATCCATTGTACCAATTTGCAGCATATCACATATTGGAAAATCGGTATTTTCTTGATGCACTTGTTTCCTCGAATTATAATACCTATGCGAACTATCCTGTAAGTATTAATTCCGGATTAGATATTGAGGTTAATAAGGGGAACAGAGTATACGACACTATTATCAACTCTACCGATACTGTGATTATAGATTATGTAAAGATTATCGTTGAGAAAAGTAATGTGTTAACCAAGAATGGAGCAATTCATTTTATTGATCAGATGTTAGAGCTGTATCAGCCCAGAGCCGCTTCAGTTTCATTTCAATTTACCAATGAAGAACCGGTTTTGGATAAAATTAGGTATGACGTTGGAGAACATGTTTTTTATTCTGATAATGAATTTACGGCACTCAAATGGGAAGGAGTTAAGGAGATGGTTTATATAAAATCTGCGAGTTCATCAGAAGTGGCATGGAATAAAGACTACATACGGTTCGATGGAGACTTCCGGGTATACTATACAATTCCAAAAGTACTTGCTGGAAACTACGAAGTAAGGTTACTTGCAAATTCAAGCAGTAGTAAGAATGCCATCGTACAAGTATTTATTGATGGGAAGAGGATTGGCAGCAATTTTGATTTAAGATCAGGAGGAAATCCATATGCATATATTAAAGTTGGGAAGGTGACTTTTTCGTCTTCCGAGAAACATTTGATAGAGATAAGGGCACTTGTGCCTGGTGTATTTGAGTGGGATGCAATTTCCTTTAATCCTTAATGTGTCTAAAGTAAATTAGTAGAGAAATGTATTTAAAACGTATGATAAAATCGATTCGATATAGATTATTACCGGGATTGATATTGGTTTTGGTAGTTTTTAGTTCCTGTCAGAAGAAATGGGATGACTATTATAAATCATATCCTGAAACTGTGAATATGAAATTGATGGATGCATTGAAAGAGCATTCAGAGTATTCTACTTTTCTAGCATACTTGAAACAGACGGGATTAGATTCTTTGTTGATAAGTAATGAGTCGAAAACCTTGTTTATTCCTACAAATGAAGCATTTAGCCAGCTAAATCCGGAGGATACAATAGGTTATATGAAAGAGATTATGGCATATCTTATTTCTCCGACGGTCTTTCTCTCAAATAATATTCATGGTAGTAAAAAACTACTTTCCGCCGGAGGCAAATATCTCTCTATTGAGGAGGTTGATGAAGGCATTGCCGTAGACAATGAACCGGTGAACTATTCAAGTCCTCTTTATCTCGATGGAAAGTTTTATGAATTATCCAGTGTATTAATTCCGGCTCCAAACATATATAGTTATATGAAGCTCTACAGTCCGGTTCTCCAGCACTATATTGATCAGTTTGATACTCTCTATCTCGACTTGGAAAAGAGTATTCCATTGGGATACAACGATCAGGGGCAGACTGTGTACGATTCTGTATATGTGGAGGGAAATTTGTTTAGCGAACAAATTTTTCCAATCAACGAGGAATTTAGGAATAGAACAGCCACATTCCTTCTTTTCACCCAGCAACAGTATGATTCGGCCCTTACAGTAATGGCCGATAATATGGGGATTGATATCACAGATATTCCTTTAGCATGGCAGAACGAAATACTTATTCCCTCAGTATTGAAAAAGAGTATTTTTGAGGGGAGTCTGGAGTATGAAGATTTTAATCCGGAGCTGAAGAATATTCAGGGGGATACTTCATTTATCGATCCTGCTACAATCGATCCCGATTCAAGATTTTCTTGCAGCAATGGAATTGTTTTTAATTATGATGATTTCACCGTTCCGGAAGATTTATACCTTGGAAAAAGAATTTTTGAGGCTGAGCATTTTCTGGATGCTCTTGGCCTTAATCGTTATACATGGAATCCTGAGCATGTTAATTTCTTTTCTTCAATTATTACAGAGCCTAGTATTACCGTAACACCATATGCCTCTAACGACACGTTAGTTAGTGTTGTTTACGATTTCAATTTTACAGGTAAGTATTGGATTGAGTTTACATTGGATAACGTGTTCCCCGGTGATTATGTGTTGGAATGGAGAGGAAATTTCCGACCCTCTGGCTTATATAAGATTTATGTAAATTCTGTCGATGTGACAGCAACATCGCCAATGGCACCATTAGGGGAGTTTAATTTGTATTTATTTAGAAAGATGATTTTCAGTGTAGTTCCTGGAGAGTTTTTTATACCTGATGGGAACAAAAACAATTCAGTGGATTTCATGGTCAAAGATATTATTAATGAATATGGAAATGTTACTGTTAGAATTGAATACCAGAGCAGTGGTGGTCAGTCAAATAATGGTCTCAGTATCGACTATTTATCACTAACCCCTGCTTCAAATTAAACTAAAATGATGAGATTTAGATTATATAGAATCCTTTGCTTCAAACTAAACTAAAATGATGAGATATAGATTATATAGAATCCTTTTTCTTAGCTTTATTGCTGTTTTTATGATTAACCATCTCAATGGTCAGGAGAGTGGGTATTTATTAAAAGGCATTATTCTTAGTAAAAGTAATTTACCATTGGCAAATGTATCAGTCAGCTATGAAGGGAGTGATAAAGAGCCGGAAATTTCTGATGAATCTGGTGCGTTTTCTTTAGAGGTGACATCAGGGCAGGTTTATTTAATTATTAAACCTTTGGAGGGATTTCATGCCAAAAGGATTTTTCTTAATGGGAGAAAGAACATAACTGTTTACATGACTCCGTTGGATATCAATTCTCCGGACGAGTCAGTAGAGTTGTCATTAGGGTCAAAGGAAAGAAGAGATATTATCTCCTCATACTCTACTTACGATCTTTGGAACAATTTTGATAATTCTAATCAAACCATCGATCAGTATTTTAAGGGTGCTGTACCCGGAATGATGGTTACAAATCATTCTGGAATGCCTGGTTCGGGAACCACTACTTATTTACGTGGAATGCGATCGCTTATTACCACCAATCAGCCACTCTATGTGATTGACGGTGTTCCTTTGGAGACATTTGGAATTTTCGGATCAGAAATAGAGGGGCACACCTATAATCCTTTAACCAGTATAGAGCCTTTTGATATTGCTAATATTACCATTTTAAAGGATGGCTACGCAACCTCGTTATATGGAATGCGTGGATCCAACGGAGTGGTTCTTATCGAGACATTAAAACCCACTAAATTAACAACCACCATTGATTTTTCGGTTAAAACAGGAGTTAGTTTGGTTCCTGAGCATAATTTTACTCAGCTTGATAATAATCAGTATCGGACTTATGCCAATGAGGTTTTGCTTACGTCTAGTTTGTTGGAGGAAAATTTTCCTGAACTATATCCGGCACTTTTTTCAAATGCGCAGTCTGAGAATTATCATCGGTATAAGCACAATACGAACTGGCAGGAAAAGATATTCGATAGAGGATTGCTCAATGAGGTACAGCTAAGGATAAAAGGGGGTGATGATATTGGTCGTTATGGTTTGTCCGTTGGATACTTGAAGCAGGAAGGTATTGTAAAAACTACAGACTATGACAGACTGAATATTCGCTTGGTTGGTACATTTAATATTTTTCAGTGGTTACGGATGTATATTAGTACCAACCTAAACATAAATAATTCTAATCTGGTTCAGTCTGCACTATTACCACAGGCTAGTCCTATTTTAACAAGTCTTGCGAAAACACCAATGATGATGCCATATGCAATAGACCGAAATGGCAATCAATTATCTACACTGGATGATATTGGTTCTTTGGGGGTGAGTAATCCTTATTCGATATTTGAAAATTCAAAGGGTGTGGTCAATAATTCCCATTCAATCAATTCAGTTCGTTTAGAAGGAGATATTTCCGATAAAATAAAACTGAGTTCTATTTTTGGTATTAATTTGAACATATTAAATGAGAGTGTGTTTTTACCGAATTACGGAATGGCCTCATACTATGATGGAATAGCTTACAACGTGTCGAAAAATGTCAAGAATTTTCTTTACTCAATCTATAACGACAATCGTATTTCATATACACCAAAGCTTGATGATAATCATGTTATGAAATTTGATTTTGGATTACGCTTTCACATGAATAGGTTTGAAGAGGATAAAGGAATTTCAAAAAACTCTCATGAGAATGATGAATATACATCTCTTCAGCATGGTACTTATTATCTGAATGAGATAGGAGGGATGAATGGAAAATGGAACAGAATGGCTTTATATTCAAATATGAATTATGCATTCAAGAACAAATATTTATTGAATCTTTCTGTGTGTACTGAAAATTCAACTCGGTTGGGCGACGAAACAAACCTGTTAGAAATTGGAGAAGTTCCTTTTGCTCTTTTTTACAGTGTAGGAGGAGCTTGGAGGTTATCTTCAGAGGATTTCCTAAAGGATATTTCCATAATTGATGAGCTCAAGTTCAGACTATCTTATTCTATTTCGGGTAACGACGATATTGGGAACTTGAATGCCATTAATTTTCTGAGAGTGGATCATTACAGGGAAACTACTGGTGTTGTCCCCGGAAACTTGACAGATGGAACACTTAAGCATGAAAAGTATAGTCAGATAAATGCGGGAGTTGATTTGAGCTTGTGGGGTAATCGATTTAGTACTACGGTCAATTACTATAATACCAATACAATGGATATGCTCGTACGCGAGCCACAACCATTCTACCTGGGATATAATTATCTGATGAGAAACAATGGTTTGGTAAATACACAAGGGTTGGAACTCGGGCTCAATTCCAGAATCATGGATCGTGGCAGGTTCATTTGGGATTTAAGCATTAACCTCTCTCCTTGGCAGGAGAGTGTTGTGCGTGAAATTACTGACGACAGGTTAGTTACACCGTTTCCAGGTGGAGAATATGTTACCGAAACCGGACAATCGCTTTTGGAGTTCTATGGCTATCAATATGAAGGAGTATATAGTACAAGTGACGAAGCTAAATCTGCCGGCATGGTTAATGAAAAGGGGATTCCCTTCATGGCAGGAGATGCTAAATTCTCCGATATTTCCGGGCCCAATGGAGTTCCCGATAACATAATCAATGATTACGACAAGGTATCTCTCGGATCACCGATGCCGGAATTGTTCGGGGGAGTAAGCACAAAAATCAGTTATGGTCGTTGGTCAGTAGATATGGACCTTAACTTCGTTTCTGGAAATAACGTGTTTAATTATCTGAGGTATGAGAACGAAAAGATGTCAGATCTCTCTAATCAAAGTGCTCATATACTAAACAGGTGGGTTTATGAAGGGCAACAAACAACTGTTCCCAGAGCACTATGGGACGATCCTGTTGGTAACTCTGCTTTCTCATCACGCTGGATTGAAGATGGATCGTACGTTAGGTTGCAAAATCTGATACTCTCCTACACAATTCCTGAGAAACTATGGTTCTTCAGAAATTTTAAAGTTTTTGTTAGTGGATCAAATTTATTCACTTTCACAAATTATCTTGGTTATGACCCAGAGTTTAGTTATTCATTCCAGAACACACGACAGGGAATTGATTATGGGTTAATGCCGGTGAGTAGAAGTTTTATTCTTGGTGTAAAGGTTGGATTGTAAATAAGTTAATATGAATAACAGGGTACCAAATATGGTTAAGGATATGAAGAGTCTTAAAAAATATGTGTTGTATTTGTTGCTTGGAACAAGTGTTTTTTTGCAGTCTTGTGAGAAGTTTTTTAATCCGGATTTGGGTATTGTAGTTGACGAGAAGGATTATTTTCAGGACTGGAATGAGTTCCGGTCAGCAGAGATGGGCTTGTATGCCTTGCAACAGAACCTTGTAGAGCAGATCGTAGTTTTGGGAGAATTGCGGGCTGATCTGCTAGAGCCTACCGACCAGGCAGATGGAGATTTGCTTGAAATCTATAATTTTAATGTTAGCTCAAGCAATAAATATGCTTCGCCTGTAAACTTTTATAAGTTGATTGGTGCATGTAATAGTTTGCAGACACAATTGGAGGAAAAACACCCGAAAGTATTAGATAAGGAAGCAGAAATTACAAGCTACGACAGGCTTTATGGTGAAGTTCTCTGTATGAAAGCATGGGCCTATTTTAATGCTGCCAGAATATATGGGAAGGTACCTTTTATCTATCCGTCGCTTTCTGGAATAGATGAGATTAAAGAGTATGTGAATTCGGAGGGAACATATGTCGATTCACTTCATATCATCTATGGTCAGGATGGATTCCATAACGATACCATAAGGAATGAAACCATTGTCCTTGAGAAGAAATATTTTGATCTGAATAGAGTAATAAATGTGTTTACTGATGAACTGGAGACAAAAGTAAAAGCTGTTGGAGTGATTCATAATATGAACTTCAATGATGTTACCTGGGATGTTACAGTCTGGAATCAATACGCATTGCATGCCCTTCTTGGGCAGATGTATCTGTTTGATCAAAATTATGGCCAAGCATTGAATCATTTTGACCACATTGTTTACAATTATGATTCTGAGAATAATTATATCAGATTTGGTATAGATAGTAAATTTGCATTTAGTCAATGGAAAAATATTTTCTCCCAAATAGATCCGTATGAGCATATTTTTACACTCTGGTTCAATAAATCAGCTCAACAAACCAATGGCCTTCAGGATCTTTTTTCAGAGGTGCCTCCCAATAGATATATGCTAAAGCCAACAAAGAAAGCTGTGCAGTACTGGGAAAATATGTGGGATGGAATGGTTATAAAATACGATAAGGACCATCCGGAGAGGACAGCTTTGGCTATAGATATGAGAACAAAAAAACCCAAGAGAGGAATACCCGGCGACTTTTTCAGGGGGTATGGAGTTTCGTATGGATATGTGAGAAATGAAAAATTACTGGAAGAGGACGAAATCCAAAAGATGCTTGAAGATAAGGCAGATGGGAACAGCCAGTTGGTTAAAAATGTCATGGAAGACGTTGATACGGTTGTCTATAAATATACCATTGGGAAAAACCCCTATGATCATGATGCCAATTTTATTCTATTCCGGGCTGCAAATATACATTTGTATTATGCCGAAATTCTTGTATGGAGGGTTTATATGGATGGCGATCTTGAATCACGCCAGGTACTTAAAAGTCTTAACTTTGTAAATAATGGTATTTATAATAACGATCCAAGACAGAAAGGAATTAGAGGAAGGGTTGGATTTACAGATGGTGATGAAGCGCTTAGTGTGAGTAATGTCGTGTATGAGCACGATCCTATTAACAACAATATAATAGGTTATAAAAATCTAAATTCTCTTGATGAAAAACAACGTTATCTTGAGGAACTGATCCTTGAGGAGCGAGCTAGAGAACTTGCCTTTGAAGGAGAGCGGTTCTATGATTTGATGCGAATAGCTAATAGAAGGGGTGAACCATCATTTTTGGCTGATATAGTGGCCTCAAAATTTTCAGGATCTAAAAGGGAACAGATAAGAAGCTATTTGATGAACCCGGAAAATTGGTACATTCCACTTGTTGAACCATAGTTCATTCGTATGCTTATGCGAATAATGTAGTAATGTACACATGGCGTATATTTTCTTGTTCTGTTGAAAAATTAAGTACTTTTATGAAATACAAAGTAAAAAATATGAAACTTAGCGATATAAATTTGAACCTGCGGGAGCCACTAATGTTGTATTAGTAATAATGCAACATTCTTCTAATGGAAAATTATTTAACAGGTTCAATAATTTTCCATGTACTATTAAATTAATTAACTATTTAAAACAAATTTTATTTAAAAACTTAAAAACATTTATGATGAAAAATTTTTTACTACTTGTAATGTTATTTGTTGCTGGAAATTTGTTCGCTACAGATTACTATGTGAGCGACTCGGAAGGCGACAATTCTAATGATGGTTTAACGGAAAGTACACCATGGAAAACTTTAGGCCAGATTTTTGCTGCCGACTCCTTGTTTAAAGCGGGCGACGTAATTCACTTAAAACGAGGAGACGTTTGGTATGGCCAACATTTAGGGCTCCGTTCCAACGGTGAGGAAGGTAATCCTATTATTTATACCGATTATGGAACCGGTGATTTACCCGAAATTTGTGCCATGGCAACATTTAACGATACAGCCGTATGGACAGATAAGGGCAATAATATTTGGACCATCACTGTTACAAAAGATTTAATTGGCTCCACTTGGAATGAGTATTTTAGACTTCAAAGACTCTATGTTAACGACCATGAGGTTATGGGAGATCCAGATGTGGCAAATGTTGGAAAAGCCATTCCCGACACAGTAAAATTTCACTACGACAAAGCATCTCAGTTGCTTACATTGTATTCAAAAGTAGATCCTAGTACTTTAAAGATTGAGATTTCAAATGCTCAGTATGCTATTGAATCTATTTGGTGGAATATTCCCGGTAAAGTACTTAAAAATGTGATACTTGAAAACATAAAAGTTACCGGAGGAAATATTAATGGTATTAATTTGCATGCTGCTAAAAATGTAACTTTAAGAAAATTAGACGTAGGAGATAAAGCATATGTAGCAATGTATTTCAGTTCTAAAACCGGTATTGAGGATGTTGTTATTGACAGTTGTAATATTGACGCCAGATACGATTTTGATTTCTCAGGATCAACAACGTACAAAAGAGGTCCTCAAATTGGTATTTGGGGTCGTCTTTCGAAGAATATCGAGATAAAAAATTGTACCTTTAAAAATTTTACCAATGCCAGCCTTAGATTAGAGGATTATCACCCAGGACAAAACTGTACAGGCTGGAAGGTTCATGATAACCTTTTTACAGCATCTCTTGCTGCTCACGGAGGAAGAATTAGTGTTTGTACAGGAGCCGACTCTCTTGAATTCTACAACAATACCATCGATAGTGTTTCCGGTTATATGCATCTTAGAGGTAACGCAAACCACTACCATCACAACATTATTAAAGGAGTAAAAGACAGCCCCATAATTGGTCAAAGAACCGGATATGGTATCTGTACCTTTGGTGAAGGCTGGGACGGTAGCACTATAAATAATATTTACGAAAATAATATTATTATGGATTGCGAAAATGCCGGTATGTATTTAAGAGGAGGTGGTGGTATTACTACTGACGGAAACATTTTTAGGAATAACATTTTTATGAATAACGGTACTAACAACTTAAAACTTGCCATTTGGGTAGAAGATTATAATGGTGTTGGTAACGTAGCAGTTATAAATAATACTTACGATAACAATTTATTTTATCAGGAAGGGTCAACAGGCAGGATAGTACACATGTACGGTCATGGTTTTGGTTCAATGGATGAATTTAATGCCTTTACCGACAATGGTACTTCGGCAAGTGGTAACTTAAGAGCCGATCCATTGTTTGTTGATATGGCAGCTGGCGATTATCATGTAGCCGATACGTCTTTGGCCATTAATGGAGGAACAACTCCTTTGGCAACAGTAGATTTCGAAGGTAATGCAATTCCTTATCCGGGTACTCGTGCCGATATAGGTATTTTTGAGCACCCTGTGTCTCCTTACGTAGGTGTTACTGATTTCTACGTAAGCGACTCGGAAGGTGACGATTCTAATGATGGTATATCGGAAAGTACACCATGGAAAACTTTGGGCCAGATTTTTCGAGCAGATTCCTTATTTAAACCTGGTGCCGTAATTCACTTAAAACGAGGAGACGTTTGGTATGGCCAACACTTAGGGCTTCGTGTCAATGGAGAGGAAGGTAATCCTATAACTTATACTGATTACGGAACAGGAAATTTACCCGAAATTTGTGCCATGACAACACTTAGCGATACTACTAAATGGACAAATAAAGGCAATAATATTTGGGAAGCCACTATTACAAACGCTGAAGTTGGGTCTACTTGGAATGCATACTTTAATCTTGCCAGACTCTATATTAACGACCAGGAAGTTTTAGGAACATATACACTGGAAGATGTTGGAAAAAATATGCCAGACAAAGTAGTATTTAACTATGACAAAGGCAAACAGCTGCTTACCTTGTATTCTGAAGTAGATCCAAGTACTTTAAAGTTTGAGATCTCAAATGCTCAGTACGCTATTGAAGTTATTTGGTGGAAGACTCCCGGTAAAAGACTTGAAAATGTGAATATTGAAAACATAAAAGTTACCGGAGGAAATATTTTTGGTATTAATTTGCATGCTAGTAAGAATGTACTTTTAAAAAATTTAGATCTGGGAGATAAATCTTGGGTACCATTGTACATTAGTCATGTCAAAGATAGTATCTCAAGAAATGTTGTAATTGATAGTTGTAAATTTGACTCTAGATACAATTTAGATTTCTCAGACTATAAAATAACAGAATATAAAGATTATAAGCATAAAATTCCAGGACCTAAAATTGGTATTTGGGGTAGATTTTCGGATAATGTAGAGATAAAAAATTGTACCTTTAAAAACTTTACCAATGCCAGCATTAGATTAGAGCATTATCTTGAGGGTCAACTATGTACAAACTATAAGATTCATGATAATCTCTTTACATCTTCTCTTGCTGCTCATGGAGGAAGAATTAGTATTTGTAAAGAAGCCGAATCTATTGAATTTTACAACAATACCATCGATAGTGTTTGCGGTTATATGCATCTTGGAGGTAACAAAAACCACTATCACCACAACATTATTAGAAATGTACGAAACAGTCCGATTGTTGCACAAAGGACAGGATATGGTATTTGCACCTTTGGTGAAAGTAAGTGGGATGGAAGCACCACAAATAATATTTACGAAAATAATGTTATTATAGGTTGCGAAAATGCGGGTATATATTTAAGAGGCGAAAGCGATTATAATACCGAAGGAAACACGTTTAGGAATAATATTATTATGAATAATGGTAGTACCAACTTAAAACTTGCGATTTGGGTAGAAGATTATCTTGGCGTTGGTAACGTAGCAGTTATAAATAATACATTCGAAAATAACTTATTTTATCAGGAAGGGTCAACAGGCAGAATTGTACATATGTACGGTCATGGTTTTGGTTCAATGAATGAATTTAATGCCTTTACCGACAATGGTACTTCGGTAAGCGATAACAGAAGAGGCGATCCATTGTTTGTTGATGCGGCAGCTGGCGATTACCACGTAACAGATTCGTCTCCTGCCCTTTGGAGAGGAGCAACTCCTCTGGCAACAGTAGATTTCGAAGGTAATGCAATTCCTTATCCGGGTTCTCTTCCCGACATAGGTCTTTTTGAACATCCTGTATCTAATGATCCTCATGTAGGAGTAGATCAAGCATTTATCAAAATGGAAGATATCTCAGTTTATCCAAATCCTTCACAGGGAGTTGTGAACTTGAGAATCAGAAATAACGATAATACTATTTCACTTTCTATGATGGATTTGACAGGAAGAGTAGTATGGCAGAAGCAGAGTGTAAGTGGAATAGAGGTTAATGAGTCAATTGATTTGACTGGTGCCGCAAAAGGATATTATATCCTTAATATTTCTAACGGAAAGGCTTCGGTTCATAAGAGTATTATTTTTGAATAGAAGTAATTAAGTTT
>Ga0256831_1000372_pt1 | contig 23484 bp, 23 predicted proteins | sample 132544metaG_FD_189087 | JGI IMG/M metagenome (GOLD analysis project Ga0256831, IMG submission 189087) | Hydrothermal vent microbial communities from Lau Basin, Pacific Ocean - 132-544 | ecosystem: Environmental > Aquatic > Marine > Hydrothermal vents | place: Pacific Ocean: Lau Basin | collected... | reverse complement strand
CTACAATACTGAACTGGTTAAGCGTTCTCACCTGTACAGAATTGCGGCGGCCTGGGTTATTACAGTGCCGGTTTCCGGTTTAATGGCCGCCATACTGTTTTATACCATCCGTGGTATGATGCTGCCTTAACAATAATACCGCTACAGGGATTAACATGCTGAATAAATTCTGGCGCCTGCCTGAAACAACAGGCTACTGGTTATTTTTTCTGCTGCTGGGGTTAGCCATGGAAGGTGTGGCCCTGTTTTACCAGTATAAACTCGATTATGCCCCCTGTGTGGTCTGTATCCATACCCGTATCTGGACTGCGGCTCTGAGCCTGGTAGCCATCCTGGGGCTGCTGCTGCATAAGTCCCGGGCAGGTGTTCTGATGAGCCAGTTGCTTATGCTGGTAGTCAGTATCGGTCTAATGGAACGCTCCTGGCTGCTGTTAGGCATAGAGCGCGGTTTTATTGAAGGCTCATGCTCCATGGACTCCGGCCTGCCCGCCTGGTTTGCCCTGGATAAATGGTGGCCTGCTGTGTTTGAAGTCATGGAACCCTGTGGCTACACTCCCGAACTATTATCTGGTATTACCATGGCAGAAGCTCTGGTGGTATTTTCAGTTACTATGATTTTACTGCACTCATTACTGCTGACAGGCTTATTTCTGAAAAACAGAAAATAATCAGTCATGCTAATCAGTCATAAACCTTCTTTTTAAATTCACATAAATCTTCAATAAGACAGGCACCGCATTTTGGTTTTCTGGCGGTACAGATATAACGGCCGTGCAGGATCAGCCAGTGGTGGGCATTGAGCATAAATTCTTTGGGGACCAGTCTCAGCAGACGTTTTTCCACTTCGACTACATCTTTACCCGGTGCAATTTTAGTGCGGTTGGAGACCCGGAAAATATGGGTGTCCACCGCCATGGTGGGATGGCCAAAAGCGGTATTAAGAACCACATTAGCCGTTTTTCGACCGACACCGGGCAGAGCTTCCAGGGCTTTGCGGTCATCGGGCACCTGGCTGTTGTGTAGATCAATGAGCATTTTGCAGGTTTTAATAATATTTTTGCCCTTACTATTATACAGTCCAATGGTTTTAATATATTCCTTCAGCCCATTTTCTCCCAGAGCATAAATAGCTTCCGGTGTATTAGCTACCGCAAAGAGTTTTTCAGTAGCCTTATTAACCCCTTTATCCGTAGCCTGAGCTGACAGAATAACAGCAATTAACAACTCAAAAGGACTGGAAAAGTTCAGCTCAGTAGTAGGCTCCGGATTATTGTCCCGAAATCTGGAAAAGATCTCAATCCGCTTGTCTTTATTCATAACAATGATAATCTCTTAACACTTAATATTTCTCAGCGTTGAGCGTTGAGCGCTGAGAAATAGCCGGAGCAAAAGGGCTTATCCTCAAGTAAAAACAAATATTTCAATAGATTACTTGACTGAAGAAAAAGAGCTTTTAAATTTTTTGCTCAACGCTCAACGCTCAACGCTCAACGCTCAACGCTCAACGCTTTTTTTTCAACGTAATATAATTCTTTAAAGCCAGCAAAAAAGCCAGCCCCATAAAGGCTCCGGGCGGCAGAATGGCCAGCAGAAAGCCCTTGTAATTGGGAATGACTTCAACAGTCAGCCACTGCATACCCTCACCAAACATAATATGGGCATTAGACAATAAAGTACCCAGACCAATCACTTCACGCATAGCGCCCAGTACCACCAGTACCAGGGTAAAACCGAGTCCCATCATCAGACCGTCAAATGCTGCCTTGCCTAAGGAGTTTTTAGAAGCAAAGGCCTCGGCACGGGCAATAATTGAACAGTTGGTGACAATCAGGGGAATAAAAATACCCAGGATCAGGTATAACTCGTGAAACCATGCATGCATCACCAGTTCAATGGTCGTAACAACAGAGGCAATAATAATGACAAAGACCGGCAGGCGGATTTCAGGGCGGACAATATTGCGGATCAGGGATATGGACATATTGGATAAGATCAGCACGGCAATGGTGGCCAGCCCCAGTCCCAGGGCATTAATTACACTATTGGAGACCGCCAGCAGCGGGCACAGGCCCAGCATCTGCACCAGTACCGCATTATTGCTCCACAAGCCGTCTTTAGCAATGGGGATATATTCAGCCAGGAAGGAGCCTTCAGCCGGAAAAGAACCTGGCTTTTTATCTTTATTTATATCAGATGTTGCTATTGTTTCAGACATGGTTTTTCCTATTCTCCACGCATAGCGGCATGGTATTTCTGGTCAAAACTTTTCTGATCCAGAAACAGCCATTGTTTATTGGCATTATAATAATCCAGTGCCCGGTAAACGGCTTTGACTACCGCTCTTGGGGTAATGGTGGCACCGGTAAACTGGTCAAAAACACCGCCGTCTTTTTTAACCCGCCACAATTTCTGTTTAGGCTTATTAATGGATTTACCGTTAAAACTTAATATCCAGGGGGTTTTATTAATATCAATTTTGTCTCCCAGGCCGGGGGTTTCCTTATGGGAAATCACCCTGACTCCGGATATCTGACCGGAAACATTGATCGCAATTAACAGGTGAATATCACCATTATAACCGTCATGAGCCACAATAGGATAAGCAACGGCTACCGGTGTTTTGTCTTTCCAGGCCTGGTAAACAGTAACCGGCTTATCATAGCCCAGCAATGAATCAGCCGGTACCGTTAAACGGCTGGCCAGTAAATCATTATTATAACTTTCTGCCGGCAGGATGTTATTCAGGTTTTTTAACAGGTTGGCTTTTTCACTGGCTTCAATCTGCTCTTTGGTCAGTTCAAAGGTACTGACAACCAGAGCAGTACCCAGGCCGCCAAAACCGGCCAGCAGTGCAGCACTGATGATCATATTACGCAGCAGGGAGCTTTTATCAATGGCTGTTTTATCGCTCATGGCTTTTTACCTGAGTTCATGACTGCTTACCTGAGTTCATGACTGCTTACCTCTGCTCATGGCTGCTCCTCATCTACATTATGGCCATAAACCCTGGGCCGGGTGTAATAATCCAGCAAGGGGACGCACATGTTCATAATTAATACAGAAAAGGCAATGGCATCGGGATAGCCGCCCCAGGTGCGGATAATATAGATAAGCAGGCCAATACCGGCACCATAAATAATTCGCCCTTTGGGTGTCGTCGCTGCGGTGACTGGATCGGTGGCAATAAAAAACGCCCCGAGCATAGTAGCGCCGGAAAACAGATGAAACAGAGGGCTGGGGTTGCTGTCCAGTTCAAAGCTGCCGAACAGCAGGGAGAAGAAGCCCAGAGTCGCCAGCATGGAAACTGGAATGTACCATTGGATGATGCCTTTTTTCAGCAGAAACAGACCACCGGCAAGAAAGGCCAGATTTACCCATTCAGTACCAATGCCGCCAAACATGCCGAAGGTATGACCAGTGGACCTGATTTCGGAAATAGAGGCCAGGCCGTTAATTACGGAAGTGCGTACCACATCCAGAGGTGTGGCATAACTGACCGCATCCAGTGTCAGTGCCTCAGGCAGTTGATTAAATAACTGGTAATTTAAAGTCTGCAATAAACTTAAAGACTCATGCCCGCCCAGCATAACAGGTGCTGTCCAGAGGGTAGTCATTTCCGCAGGAAAGGAAACCAGCAGGATGGCATAAGCCGCCATGGCCGGATTAAACGGGTTATAACCCAGACCGCCGTAAAGCTGCTTGGCAATAACAATAGCAAAAAAACTCCCGACCAGAGTCAGCCACCAGGGCGCCAGCGGCGGTAGAGCCAGTGCCAGCAGTACTGCAGTTAAAAAGGCACTATTATCTCTCAGGTAAACCTTAACCGGCCGCTTGCGTAAATACAGCATAACAGCTTCAAACAGCAGGGAAAATGTTATCGCCAGCACAATATTAACCAGCACCCCAAAACCAAACACCCAGACAGAAGTAATAATTCCAGGTATCAAAGCCAGCAAAACCACCAGCATCATTTTAGACACCGATAGTTCCGGTTTTAAAAAAGGCGAACTCTGCGCAACAAACATGTATTAATTAATTTTCCTGTACTAATTTTGTGATTTAAAAAGCCTATGCTCTTTCTCAACGCTCAACGCTCAACGCTCAACGCTCAACGCTTCTTTCTCCTCCGCTCAGCCTCATCAACCTGCTTCTGCTGCGCTTCAGTCAAATTCTCCGTATTCCGCTTCTGTGCCTGCTGCTGAGCTTTTTTAGCCTTACTGCGGGCAATGGCTTCCTGGATTAAATCGGCATGACTGCTGGCCGGTAATTTTTCTCCATCACCTCCAGCAGCCTTTTGCTTTTCCTCGGCTTTCTTTTTGGCCAGCTTTTCCTTGCGCAGTCGAGCCGCTTCTTCCCTGGCTTTTTTCATTTTTTCCAGGCGTTCCTGGCGGAACTCATGGCGCTCACGGGCCAGGTTGGCCTTATTGCGTTCCCGCTCATCATCCCATATTTCATTTTTTGCATAACGGAAATACTGTACCAGTGGAATATTGCTGGGGCAGACATAGGAGCAGCAACCGCATTCAATACAGTCAAAAATATTATAATCCTGAATCTTTTCCAGATCCCTGGCTTTGGCGTACCAGTACATCTGCTGGGGCAGCAGGGACATAGGGCAGCTGTCGGCACAGCGGCTGCAGCGGATACAGGGCATGGCCGGCGGCGGAGTGGCCAGTTCGCCGGGTTCGCTGACCAGGATGCAGTTAGTGGCCTTGGTCACCGGAACATCTATAGAGGGCAGGGCAAAACCCATCATGGGGCCGCCCATGATAATTTTATCCACCCTGCTTTTATCCCAGCCGGCCTGATCCAGAATCTCCCGAATAGAGGTGCCGATAGCAACTTCCATATTCTGTGGTTTTTTTATGGCGCCGCCGGTAATGGTGACAATACGGGACACTAACGGCTCACCACGATAAACAGCCTGATAGACCGTCGCCGCGGTGGTGATATTATGACAGATAATACCGATATCCATGGGCAGCCCCTGGGTCGGGACTTCCTTGCCTGTCAGTACCTGTATTAACTGTTTTTCCCCGCCGGCCGGATAACGGGTCGGCACCTGAATAATTTCTATGGTCTGTTCGCAATGTTCATGGATAGCCCGCTCATAACCGGTAATGGCATCGGATAAGGCTTTAAAGGCTTCAGGCTTATTGTCTTCAATACCGATCAGACAGTATCTGGCTCCCACAATTTTTTTAATCAGCAAAATGCCCAGAATAATTTCTTCCGGACGGTTACGCATCAGGGCATCATCGCAGGTAATATAAGGCTCACATTCTGCGGCATTGATGATCAGGGTGTCGGTGGCTTTTTTTCGGGCGGTTTCCAGTTTGGCGGCTGATGGGTAAAGAGCACCGCCGAGGCCGACAATACCTGCTTCGGCCACCTTATCAGTAATTTGTTCCGCACTCAGTGCATGCAGGTTTTTGTGCTGGGGATCATCCATGGAAATTAAGGGTGTACAGCTATCCCAGCGGTCATAACCATCAGTTTCAATAATGACACATAAAGCGGGCAGGCCGGATGGGTGGGGTACCAGCCGTTCTTCAATGGCTGTTACAGTACCGGAACTGGAGGCGTGTACGGGTGCGCTGACAGCGCCCTGAGCATGGCCAATCAGCTGGCCTTTTTTGATGGTATCACCAACTTTAACAACCGCTTCAGCCGGATGACCAATATGCTGACTCAGGGGGATTTCCAGAAGATGGGGTATTTCAGCGCTTTCAATAGGGCCTTCATTGGACAGTTGTTTTCTGCCGTCAAGCTTCAGGCCGCCAGGGAAAGACCATAAGCGCTGTATATGTGTGCTGATACTCATGGGTGAGCATTCTCCGCAAGTACCTGGTCAATAGTAGTAAAAATATTTCCAGCAGGAGTATGGTTAACATCGTACTGGGGTTCAGGCCAGTGCCAGGTGGTAATAGTCTGTTTGACCGGGACCATTTCTATACAGTCTACAGGGCAGGGCGGAACACAGAGTTCACAGCCGGTACATTCACTTTCTATTACCGTATGCATCTGTTTGGCGGCGCCAATAATGGCATCCACCGGACAGGCCTGAATACATAAGGTACAGCCGATACAGAGTTCTTCTATAATAACGGCAACAATAGGGCCTTCATGAGCTTCTTCCTCTTCCTCCAGAGGCAGAACTTCGACATCCAGCAGATCAGCCAGCGCCTGAACGGTATTTTCGCCGCCGGGAGGACATAGGTTAATCGGGGCTTCGCCAGCGGCAATGGCTTCAGCATAAGGCCGACAGCCGGCATAGGAACACTGGCCGCATTGGGTCTGTGGCAGCAGAGCATCAATCTGATCCACTACCGGACTGGATTCTACCTTAAAGACAACGGAGGCCAGACCCAGCAACAGCCCAAACAGGGCTGCCAGAGCAATAATGGCCAGTATACCCCAGAGCATCCTAGTGCAGCCCCTTATCCAGTCCGGTAAACCCTAAAAAAGCAATAGACATTAAGCCGGCCGTGATCAGACCAATGGGTGCGCCCTGGAAAATTTCCGGAACATCCGCTGAAGCCAGACGCTCACGAATGGAAGCGAATAATACCATCACCATGGAAAAACCCACCGCAGCACCAAAACCGAAAATAATTGACTCAAAAAAGTTATAGCCGGTCTGCACATTAAGCAGGGCCACCCCTAATACCGCACAGTTAGTGGTAATTAAAGGCAGAAACATCCCCAGCACCTGATACAGCATAGGACTGGTTTTATGCACCACCATTTCAGTAAAGTTAACGACGGCAGCAATCACCAGAATAAAGGTAATGGTACGCAGATACTCAATATCCAGAGGAATAAGAATATACTGGTTAACCAGATAACTGGAGGCGGATGACAAAGTCAGCACAAAAGTCGTCGCCAGCGCCATCCCCGCAGCCACTTCCAGCTTCCTGGACGAGCCCATAAACGGACACAGGCCAAGAAACTTAACCAGCACGAAGTTGTTAACAAAAATGGTTGAGATTAATAGTAAAAAATATTCGCTCATTTATATAAGCGTTGAGCGCTGAGCGCTCAACGCTTCTCCTTATTTCACTCTCATGCCCGGCTGGGCACCATTTTCCTGATCCCCGTCAGGATTCAGAATCCACAGATCTTTCCCCCCCGGGCCTGCGGCCAGGACCATGCCTTCGGAGATGCCGAAGCGCATTTTTCTGGGAGCCAGGTTGGCGACCATTACCGTTAATTTACCTTCCAGCTCTTCTGGTTGGTAGGCGGATTTTATACCGGCAAAGACATTGCGGGTTTCACCGCCCAGGTCCAGCGTGAGCTGTAACAGCTTATCTGCTTTTTCCACGTGCTCTGCCTTAACAATACGGGCTATGCGTAAATCTATTTTGGCAAAATCATCGAAGTTAATGGTTTCGCTAATGGGATCAGCACTTAAAGGTGAATTGTTATCAGCCTTAGCGGGTGTGCTGTCCTGTTTAGCTTCGCTCAGGGTTGCCTTAAGTTCTTCTTTGGAGGCATCGATAACCGCCTGCACCCGTTCATCTTCAACCCGCATCATCAGAGGCTTGAATTTATTAATTTCATGGCTGGTTAACGGTGTCTGTGCATCACTCCAGTTCATGCTGTCCAGGTTTAAAAAATCGGCGACCCTGTCTGCCATAACGGGCAGTACCGGTGCCAGATAGATGATTAACTGCCGGAACAGGTTCAAACCCATACTGCAGACATCATGTACTTCCTGTTCTCTGCCTTCTTCCTTAATGGCCTGCCAGGGCTTTTTATCATCAATATACTGGTTGGCATGATCTGCCAGAGCCATAATTTCCCGCACGGCCTTGCTGAATTCCCGGTCTTCATAATGCTGTGCAATGGCATCAGCGGCATCGGCAAACTGGTCAAATAACTGGGGCTCACTGACGGTTTCTGACAGTGTCGAGTTAAATTTCTTTTTAATAAAGCCGGCACAGCGGCTGGCAATATTAACGACCTTGCCCACCAGATCAGAATTGACCCGCAGACGGAAATCTTCCAGATTTAAATCCAGATCAGTAACCCCGCTGCCTAGTTTGGCAGCAAAGTAATAACGCAGGTATTCCGGATTTAATTGCTCCAGATAGGTTCGGGCCTTAATAAACGTGCCCCGGGACTTGGACATTTTCTGCCCGTCCACGGTCAGAAATCCGTGGGCAAAAATAGCCGTGGGGGTTCTGAAACCGGCGCCGTGCAGCATGGCCGGCCAGAACAGACCATGGAAATAAATAATATCCTTGCCTATAAAATGGTACAGCTCACTCTGGCTGTCTGATTCCCAGAAACTGTCAAACTCAATGCCTTCGCGGTCGCACAGGTTTTTGAAACTGGCAATATAACCAATGGGGGCATCTAGCCAGACATAAAAGTATTTGTCGGTAGTGCCGGGTATTTCAAAGCCGAAATAAGGTTTGTCGCGGGAAATATCCCATTCCTGCAGACCGGCCTCAAACCATTCCTGTAATTTATTGCTGACTTCATCCTGTAAATGGCCGGATGCGGTCCACTCCTTTAACATGGGTTCGAAGTCCGGTAATTTAAAGAAAAAATGCTCTGAATCTTTTTCAATGGGTTTGGCGCCGGAGACCGCAGACACGGCATTTTTTAATTCAGTAGGACTGTAGGTGGCACCGCAGACTTCACAATTATCGCCGTACTGATCGGCAGCACCGCATTTTGGACATTCACCCTTGATAAAACGATCCGGTAAAAACATCTCTTTTTCAGGATCATAAGCCTGGGATATGGTGCGCTTGCTGATATGACCGGCATCGTTCAGACGGTTATAGATGGTTTCAGCAAAAAAGCGGTTTTCCGGACTGTGGGTGCTGTAATAATTGTCAAAGGCAATGGCAAAGTCCTTAAAATCGGCCTGGTGTTCCTTGCTGGTTTCTGCAATCAGCTGTTCAGGGGTAATGCCTTCGGACTGGGCACGCAGCATAATGGGCGTGCCGTGGGCATCATCGGCACAGACATAGTAACATTCATGACCTTGCATTTTCTGAAAGCGTACCCATATATCGGTCTGGATATATTCAACAAGATGTCCCAGATGGATAGAGCCATTGGCATAGGGTAATGCACTGGTCACCAGGATTTTTCTTTTGCTGTTGTTTTGCGCAGTATTCGAATTCGCTTGTGTTGCCATGAACGGAAAACCCTTTTGTAAATACCTTTAATACCATATTTTATATATCGGTATCAATGACGGTATAATCGGTGAATTAATAGTCTGTCAGTTGCTTAATGTTAAGTTGTGCGTGCAAAAATAAAACACGCTATCTTACCAATTTTAACGGTTCTTTCACAAGCATGGCCGAACTGAAAACCGCTTTTGCCGGACATCCAGGTTTAATCTCAGGCATCTCTCTTGAGTATATTAAAGAAATCTGTATAATACCCTACTTATTTACTAAGGATTTAGCAGAATTCGGATTTGAATTCAAAATTTAACAGGTGGAGTTTTTTACCATGGCAACTGCAGAGCAAGTTGAAGAAAAATTAAAAGAATTTATTGACCCTTATCTTGAAACCGATCTGGCTTCTGCCAAATGTGTTAAGAATGTTCAGGTGGAAGGTTCAAAAGCGATAGTTGATATTGAACTGGGCTTTCCTCATAAGGGATATGAGCAGGAATTAAGCGAAACACTGACTGCCCTGTTAAAAGAAATTGACGGTATTGATGAGGTTGAAGTCAATATCAGCAGTAAAATCGTTATTCATGCCGTGCAAAAAGGCGTACAGCCTATTCAGGGTGTTAAAAACATTGTTGCTGTGGCGTCCGGTAAGGGTGGTGTGGGTAAATCCACAACTACAGTTAACCTGGCGCTGGCACTGGCTAAAGAAGGTGCCAGCGTTGCAGTACTGGATGCGGATATTTACGGTCCCAGTATGCCGCGTATGTTAGGGATCAGCGGTAAGCCTGAATCCGAAGATGGTCAGTCTCTGGAACCCCTGGTTAATTACGGTATCCAGACCATGTCCATTGGTTTTCTGATTGATGATGATACTCCGATGATCTGGCGTGGTCCTATGGTCACCCAGGCACTGGAACAGTTATTTAAAGATACCCGCTGGAAAGATGTTGACTATCTGGTCGTGGATCTGCCGCCTGGCACCGGTGATGTCCAGCTGACTCTGGCCCAGAAGATCCCTGTCAGTGGTGCGGTAATAGTAACTACACCTCAGGATATTGCCTTACTGGATGCCCGTAAAGGTCTGAAAATGTTTGAAAAGGTTAATGTTCCGGTACTGGGTGTGGTAGAAAATATGTCTACTCATATCTGCAGTAACTGCGGTCATGAAGAACGTATCTTTGGTGAAGGCGGCGGTCAGCGTATGTCTGAAGAAGAAAATGTCGCTTTATTAGGCGCTCTGCCTCTGGATATGAGCATTCGTCAGCTGGCGGATGACGGTAAACCCACCGTGGTTTCTGAGCCGGACAGCCGTATTACTGAGCTGTATGTTGATATTGCCCGTAAGGTTGCGGCCAAGCTGGCACTTAAAGCCCGTGATTACACTAACCGTTTCCCTAAAATTGTTATTAAAAATGACTAATATTTAATAACAAGCCAGGTATGAAGTAAAAAACCGCTGTACATTAACTGTACAGCGGTTTTTTTTTGCCTTCTTCCTGTCAAATACAATTAATTATTGCTAATCTTGAAATCAATACAGATTTTTTAAAAACCGGTACTGTTAAAATGCCTTCAGAAACTTATTATGAAATCCTGGAAGTCAATGAAAATGCCAGTCAGGAAATGATTGAACTGGCTTATCAGCGTTTGTTACGCGAAGCAAAAGACCGGCTGCAGGACTCTCCCATGTATCGGAAAAGAGAGCAGCGTCTCACTGATGCTTACAGGGTATTGTCCAGTCTATCGTTGCGTAATGCCTATAATAATAAACTGGCCAGAGAACGTTCCAGTGGGGCTCGTGCATCTATGGAAACAACAGGTTCTTTTGACTGGCCGGGATTTATCAGCGGTTTTATATTTTCCCGTACTTTTATTGGGGCGGTTGTTTTTGCCGTTATTTTAATTACTTTGCTGCCCAGCGGCAGAGATATTATGACAGCCAATATGATGTCCGATTATATGCAGTATGAAAAGGAAATACGGCAGCAGAATCTGGCGTTTGAGCGGGAAAGAATGGCCAGTATGAATAATATTCGTACCGAAGTGTTCAGTAACCAGCGAGCCAATACCGACTATTATCAAAAACAGAAGGAACTGGCTGAGCAGCGCAGACTGGAACGGGAAGCCCGTTATCAGGAACAGCAGGAACTAAACGAATATCGCCGAGCTCAATATCGTGAGCGTCAACTGGCTCTGCAGCAGGAGCGGGAAGAAAAACGTCTGGCCCGAAAAAAAGAATATGAAAAACGTAATGAAAACTATCGAAAATTACGTGAACAACGCATTGCCGAGCAGCGCAGCCAGGAATTTATAGAACAGACAGAACGTGCAACCCGGGCTCAACAGGAATTAAATACCCTCAAAGCTAATGAATACTAAGGGCTGTTTATCTTAACAGGCTTGTTTTTAGTGTTTATCAAATAGATAATAGCAGGCCATAAAAAAAGCGGCATGGTTCGCTTTTTTTATGGTATCTGATAAATAATAAAATAATTTAAGCCGCTAATTTAAAAATAATGTGAGCACCAGATTCTTATGAGTATTAAATCCGATCACTGGATCCGTTCCATGGCTGAAAATGAAGGCATGATAGAGCCTTTTGAAGGCAACCAGGTTAAAGAAGTTAATGGTCAGAGGATAGTATCCTATGGTACTTCCAGCTATGGCTATGATGTACGCTGTTCCAGGGAGTTTAAAATCTTTACCAATATTAACTCAGCTATTGTCGATCCCAAGGATTTTGACGATAACAGCTTTGTGGATGTTGAGTCCGATGTCTGTATTATTCCTCCCAATTCCTTTGCCCTGGCACGTACTGTAGAATATTTTCGTATTCCAAGAAAAGTTCTGACGGTCTGTCTGGGTAAATCCACCTATGCCCGTTGCGGTATTATTGTTAATGTAACTCCCCTTGAGCCCGAATGGGAAGGGCATGTAACGCTGGAATTCTCCAATACCACGCCATTACCTGCAAAAATATATGCAAATGAAGGGGTTGCACAAATGCTGTTTTTTGAATCAGATGAGGAATGTGATATTTCCTATAAAGATAAAAACGGTAAATACCAGGGACAAATCGGTGTGGTTACGCCGAGAACCTGATTATGAATAATAGTATTACTGCCACAATAAAATTCTCGTTTAAGGGAGAAACATTTTCACCGTCTGCCAGAATTGACCTGGATGTGCTTTTTGCTGCTAAACCGGTTCTGGAACCGGGTGTGATCCCCCAGTATGTCTATAATATGATAGCCAGAAATGGCGAAATTGACGGCTATTCCTATGCTTATGAAGTGATGCTGGCCAGTGATATTATATTCAGCGAACCGACAGGTTTAGCGGGTGAATGCCTGCAGGGAAACAAGTTTGATTTTGAATGTTTTCAGCAACGATGGTTATACCAGCAAAAACTGGAAATAGTGCAGGATATTGCTTTACGTCATTTGAAGGTTGCGGATATTGAACTACAGCCAGAATTATGTGATGCCTTGCTGGAAGCCCTGGAAAAGTCCATCTAAGATGGTCATTCTGTCCATATTCAATCTTTATTTTTTTCAAAAAACTGATGTTTGTCGGTTTCCTGCCGTTATAGATCCTGATCACTGTGTTTTTAATTAGGTTTAATTTGAAAAATCCGAATCTGTTGCCTATTCTCAAACAAAAATTAAGAAGATACTGCAATGAAACCAAACATACAGCCTCTGGATATAGAACGAACACTGCCTGAAAATTCTTATATTGTTTCCAAAACCGACAAAAAGGGGCGTATCACCTATACCAATCGTATTTTTATGGACATGGCAAAATACAGTGAAAAAGAACTATTAGGCATTCAACACAATATTATTCGCCATCCGGATATGCCTCGGGGGGCTTTCAAGTTTGTCTGGGATACTATTTCAAAGGGTGAAGAAGTCTTTGCCTATGTAAAAAACCTGGCCAAAGACGGTCATTATTACTGGGTTTTTGCCAATATCACGCCGGATCGGGATGCCTCCGGCAATATCAGCGGTTATCTTTCTGTTCGCCGCAAGCCGTCCCGTGAAGCCCTGGCAGTTATTGAGCCCATATATCAGAAAATGCTGGAAATTGAAAAACAGCATCATGCCAAAGATCAAATGGACTACTCCATAGCTTTTCTGGTGGACGCATTAAATTCTAAAGGAGTAAGTTATGAAGAATTTATCCTTGCGATTTAAGATAAATCTACTGATTCATGGCTTTAATTTTCTGATTTTTACCCTGTTATTAGTGGTGTTTTTTCAGCATGGTATAAATTACTGGTACCTTGGTTTCTGGATAGTTTCCAGTGCCTATGGTATTTATGCCCTGTATTTTGTTAAACGTCCCTTTGAGATGCTGGAACAGATAACAGAAATTATGAGTGATGCCTGTCATGGAAGGTTTGGCGGTAGAATTACCAATATCAATGTAGAAAAAGAACTGTATGATATGGCCTGGCATATTAATGATCTGCTGGATCAGATTGAACCTTTTTTCAGGGAAGTAAATACTACCTTTAACTCGGCTTCTCAGGGCCGGTATTTTCGAAAAACTCAGCCGGAAGGATTACATGGTGATTTTAAAGTTTCACTGCAAAATCTGAATCTGACACTGGGAATTATGGAAGAAAATGCCGCTTATGTTAATCGCAATGACTTATTATCCCGTCTGAGTAATTTGAACATCAGTAAAATGCTCTCAAATCTCAAACTTAATCAGCAGGATATGAGGAATATTACTGCGCAAATGTCCGGTGTGGTTGAAATAGCGAGGGAAAATGCCGATGATGTTGCCAGTGCTCAACAGGAACTAAAGCATATTGTCAAAGTGCTCAAAGAAGTAATGAACCGGGTGGATGTAACCAGTAATGCGATTGAAAGTCTGAATGAACACAGTGTAAGAATGAATGATGTCATTACCATGATTGCCGGTATTGCAGAACAGACCAATCTGCTGGCATTAAATGCGGCCATTGAAGCCGCGCGTGCCGGTGATCAGGGCAGGGGCTTTGCCGTGGTGGCAGATGAGGTTAGAACTCTGGCAGCCAATACCAAGGATGCGACCGATGAAATTACCTCTATGATTGCGAGCATTACCAGTGAAACGAAAAAAATGCTGGTAGATTCCGAACAGATGCGGGAAATGACTAATGAATCACAGGAACAGATTCAGGCTTTTGAAAAACGTTTTACCAGCTTCTCTTCAGCCACACAGACTACATTAAATAAGATTTCCTATGCCCAGAAGGTTAATTTTGCCTCCCTGGTTAAAGTTGATCACCTGGTCTATAAACAGAATGCCTATCTTGCCATGAGTCAGGGTCAGGAATCTGATGAGGCCAAAGCCGTTGGTGTGGATCATCATAACTGTAATCTGGGTAAATGGTATTACGAGGGTGAAGGACAGGAGCACTTCAGTCAGCTTCAGGCTTTTAAAGATCTGGAAAAACCACATTCTATTGTCCATAAGGCAACCCATGCAATTATTGAATTAATCGGCCAGAACTGGGAGCAGGATGAAGCTATTAAAAACCAGATTGTACAGGGCTTTGAAACGGTGGAAAATGCCAGTGAACAGGTGGTTCGTTTACTGAACACTCTTGTTCAGGAACAGGAAAAAGCCGATCATTAAATACAGAAGTCCCTGAAAATCAGGTAAATGAACTTACGTTTTAATTTCCGGTCATGCCTTCCTGATAGGAAATCAGGGTAGAAACAAAGTCTGGTTTGCCCGGTTCTTCCTGAACAATTTTAACCGGCAGATAATTCAGTTCAGGGGCACACCACAGAGTAATATTTTTGTCCTTCCTGTAACGGTGATGATAGATTTTCAGGGTTTTGTAGCTGCCCAGTGAGGTATAGACTCTTTCTTCCCCCAGAATTTTAAAATCATACTCCTTAATGCGTCCGCCATCGGCAATGTTCAGCCGAAATTCTTTATCCTGCCGGGTTTCATTGTTTTGCAGAAAAAGCATCATGGCCAGCTGATAAGAAAGCTTGTCAACGGTGCTGTCCGGTATATCCATATCCCATTTACTGTTTTTGTGCTTGTGGTGATTGGTGACTTCTTTTTTATTCCAGTCAAACAGCAGTTCAACATTACGGCGGGTAGTGTTGTTTCGTATCTGTAAAAAACTGTATTTCTGGGGATAAATTTTATTATCCCGGATCAGGCCTTCGCTTTGTTCATTGCGGGTTTCATCTTTTTTAAAAGCCAGCAGGCCAACCGGCATGGAATAGGACTTAAAATGATAGAAGACCTCGTTGTCATCTTCCTTATCATTGCCTTTGTTACTTAAGCTTAGGGAATTGGTGACATTAATGCCTTCCAGACCCATAGCAGTCACCATATAGGTAGCGACAAAGGGTCTCAGAGTCGTGCCCGGATGTGAATGTGCCGCATCGGCTCTTAGGGTACCTGAGGCGATACTAAAGAACAATAACAGCAATAACGATAGTTTGGGCAATAACATTTTATTCATACCGGTTTGCCGTCTAATAATACCTGGTTGCCGGATAATTGCAGCCGTTTTTCTGCAATCCATTGAATGACCTTAGGATAGGCCTTATGTTCTTCTGTCAGTACCCGCTGTGCCAGTATCTGTTCAGTATCACCGGCCATTACCGGTACGGTTTTCTGTAGAATAACCGGGCCGCCGTCCAGTTCGGAACTGACAAAGTGAATGCTTAAACCATGCTCAATATCACCGGCTTCCAGAGCCCTGCGGTGAGTATGCAGCCCCCGGTATTTAGGCAGTAAGGAAGGGTGGATATTAATCATTTTACCGTAATAATGGTTCACAAACTCATCGGTCAGAATACGCATAAAACCGGCCAGTACAATCAGCTCTGGCTGGTATTTATCAATGGTTTTAATTAACTGGGTATCGAAACTTTCCCGGCTGTCAAACTGGTGATGTTCAATGACTTCCGTAGGAATACCGGCCTGTTGTGCCCGCTGCAGACCAAAGGCATCGGCCCTGTTACTGATCACCGCCATAATCCGGGCATTAAGCCGGCCTTCGGTTATGTGGTTAATAATGGCCTGAAGGTTACTGCCGCTGCCAGACAGAAGGACTACAATTGGCAGGGCAGGTGTAGCGCTGTTGTTATCTTCTGTCATTAAACAATACTGACAGTGGGGTCTTCATTATCACTGGCTTCAATGGTGCCCAGAGTAAATATGGTTTCACCCTGTTGCTCAAGCAGTTCAATGGCCTGTTGCTGCTGCTCAGGTGCTACTACTACAACCATGCCGATACCACAGTTAAAAGTACGGTACATTTCAGTGGCTTCAATATTGCCCTGTTCCTGTAACCAGTTAAAGACTTCAGGACGCTGCCAGCTGTCTGACTGGATAACGGCCTGGGTATTAGCCGGCATGACCCTGGGCAGATTTTCCAGCAGACCGCCGCCGGTAATGTGGGAGAGAGAATGAATATCTACCTGCTGAGCAAGAGCCAGCAGGGATTTAACATAAATTCGGGTGGGTTCCAGTAAACGGTTGCCCAGGGTGTCACCGTCAAAAGCACTGTTTAAATCAGCCCCGGATACTTCTATGACTTTACGGATCAGGGAGTAGCCGTTTGAATGCGGGCCGCTGGAAGCCAGCCCCAGCAGGACATCACCCTGACGGACTTTGGAGCCGTCAATGATCTGTTCTTTTTCCACAATTCCGACGCTGAAGCCGGCCAGGTCATAATCATTACCTTCATACATACCGGGCATTTCTGCTGTTTCGCCGCCGGTGAGGGCACAACCAGCCAGTCGACAGCCTTCACTGATCCCTTTTATCACATCAGTAGCGGTATCCAGGTCCAGATGACCGGTGGCATAATAATCCAGAAAGAACAACGGCTCGGCACCGGCAACAATCAGATCATTGACACACATTGCCACCAGATCAATACCAATCGTATCATGTTTGCCGATGTTAAGTGCCAGTTTTAGTTTGGTACCTACACCATCGGTACCGGAAACCAGTACCGGGTTTTTATAGCGGTCCAGGGGCAGTTCAAACAGAGCGCCAAAACCGCCCAGTCCGCCTAATACACCGGGCCGATGCGTGGCTTTGGTGAACGGCCTGATGCGTTCGATTAGAGAATTGCCTGCATCAATATCAACCCCGGCATCACGATAACTGAGCGATTGTTTACTCACCTGGTACTCCTGGCTAGTGTAAATTAAAACAGGCATTATACTGCAAACAGAGTTATGGAATCCAGATGGATATACTCAGGAGATATTTTTTGATACCCTATCGGGTCAGGGAATATGGATAGAAAATATGAAATTAAACGTGTTATTACAGGGTAAATTGCACAGCTACTTAGTGCTTCTGGCCGGGCTGATTTTCTTTAATCTGCTGGTCTGTGGCCAGGTGTTTGCCGGCAGTGCTGTCAAGCTGTATGAAGCCACAATTAAGGTCAGTGAAGATAAAACGGAAAAACAGCTTATTGAAGAAGCCTTTACCCGTGTGCTGATAAAAGTCACCGGGCATTCAGATATCAGCGCTGCAACGGCTTATCCTGCCATGCTGGCCAAAGCCCGGGATGCTATTTCCCAGTTTCGTTATGATTTTAAGGCACCTGAAACGACGAATAGTGAAGCAAACAATAATCCGGGTCAAACCGATCTGCAAAAAGAACCGAAAAAAGAGAAATGGTTCTGGGTGCGTTTTAATCCCGGTATGATTGACAGTATGCTTAAACAGGCTCAGTTGCCGATCTGGGGCAGGGTGCGTCCCAATACCCTGGTGTGGCTGGCCATGGATACGGGCGGTCAGCGAGCTCTGCAAAGCGAGTATGAACAACCGCAAATATACCAGGCATTAAAACAGCAGGCCGAAGAGCGGGCTATTACGCTGATATTCCCGTTTCTGGATCTGCAGGATCAGAATAATATTTCAGCCACAGATATCTGGGGTAATTTTAATGATGCCATTTTACTGGCTTCACGACGTTACCAGTCCCAGGCGGTTTTAACCATCCGTCTTGAGCAGAATAAAAAAGGTATCTGGAGCAGTCAATGGAACCTGTTAATGCTGGGGCAGGTGCAGGGCTGGCAATTACAGGATAAGGATCAGACTCATATGCTGTCAGCCGGTATTGACGAACTGGCGGATCGGCTGGCCCGGCAGTTTGCCCAGGTCAGCAGTGATACCGGCAGTGCTAATGATGTGCTGGTGCAGATCAATAATGTCAGTAACTTCCAGGAATTTCAGGAACTGGATGATTATCTGCGTAATCTGGCCAGTGTTAAAGCACTGGGGCTGCTGCTGACACAGCAGGACAGAGTGGTTTATAAAATTACTTACCGGGGTGATAAAAACGCCTTGATCCAGGAAATTCGACTGGGTGATATGCTCAATAGTGTTGAGCGCAGTCATAATAATGGTCTGGAGGCAAACCTTAATGATGCACGGGATTTTAAACCGGTCATTCTGGATAACAGCCTTGAGCGGGAAAAAAGCACTGAGCGGGAAAAAAGTCATAAGCCGGGTTCAGCTCTGTCTGAAAGGGAAAAAGCCCTTAAATCTCTTGAGGTGGGTACATCCGCTACCAGGGATAGCCCCCAGGGGCAGAATGTTCAGGGACAAAATAATAGTACGGTGAAAAGATCATCCCGTACATTGATCCCTGATCTGGAATACTGGCTGGTACGTTAAGGTAACGACAGGGATATATTTAAGGACTGTTTAAGGATTAAGTGATGAGTGAATCTCAAAAGTGGATGTTATTGTCCATAGTGCTGTTAATCGGCTGGCTGTTTTATCTGTTATCGCCCATATTAACACCCTTCCTGGTTGCGGCCCTGATCGGTTATCTGGGCGATCCCCTGGTGGATCGGCTGGAAGCCAGAAAACTGTCCCGAACCCTGTCCGTGACCATTGTCTTTGTGGTCTTCAGTTCAGTTTTACTGCTGGTACTGGTGCTGCTGGTGCCGCTGCTGGAAAGCCAGATTATGGCACTGTATCGCAAACTTCCGGATTTTATTGATTTTATTCAGCAGAAAGTCATGCCCTATATCTTGAATCTAACACATACTGATCCGGCTGACGGTGGACTGGATTTTTCGGGTTTTAAAATTGCCCTGCGGGAAAACTGGCAGAGCATCGGCGGACTGGCTGGACAGGTGGTTAATTCTATTTCCCAGTCCAGTATGTTAATTATGGCCTGGCTGTCCAATATGGTTTTAATTCCTGTTATTGCATTTTACTTTATGCGTGACTGGGATATCCTGGTAGAAAAAATTGATCACCTTCTTCCACGCCATGTAGAACCTCTGGTGGCTCGTCTGGCCAGGGAATCAGATGAAGTGCTGGCGGCATTTTTACGTGGTCAGCTGCTGGTCATGGCCTGTCTGGGCTTTATATATTCCATGGGGTTGTGGATAGCCGGGCTGGAATTTGCCCTGCTGGTGGGAATGCTGGCCGGCCTGGTCAGCTTTGTGCCTTACCTTGGGTTTATTGTCGGCGTTCTGGCGGCTATTGTTGCGGCATTGATCCAGTTTCAGGATCTGAGCCTGTTAATGCCTATTGCAATTGTGTTTGGTATCGGCCAGTTAATTGAAAGCCTGTTGCTAACGCCGTTGCTGGTGGGTGATAAAATTGGTCTACATCCGGTGGCTGTTATTTTTGCCATTATGGTGGGCGGTCAGTTATTCGGCTTTGTGGGGGTGCTGATTGCACTGCCGGTTTCAGCCGTTATTATGGTATTACTGCGGCATCTGTACCAGTCTTATGTGTCCAGCGGTTTATACGCTATCCAGACGCCCGGGCAGGACTCATAAATGCCGTATCAGGAATTTACCAGACGTCTGAATGCCTTAAAAGCATTATCCGCTTCCCCGTTGTTTGCCGGCAATAAAATTGGCCTGGAAAAGGAAAGCCTGCGGGTCAGTCATACGGGAACACTGTCTTTATTATCCCACCCTGAAGCACTGGGCTCGCCATTAACGCATCCCTATATCACCACGGATTATTCTGAAGCCCTGACGGAGTTTATTACTCCGCCTTTTGAAAATATTAAAGATTCCCTGAATTTTCTGCAAAATACCCAGAAGTTTGTCTATCAAAATCTGGATAATGAAATTCTCTGGGCCACCAGTATGCCCTGTGTAGTGGCCGGTGAGTCCAGTATTCCCCTGGCCCGCTACGGCAACTCCAATGCCGGTACCATGAAAACCGTTTATCGCCGGGGGCTGGGGCATCGCTATGGCCGGGTAATGCAGGTGATTGCCGGGGTGCATTTTAATTTTTCCCTGGCAGAATCCTTCTGGCCTGTACTGCAGGAAATAGAAGGCGAAAGCCGACCCTTACAGGATTATATTAATAGCCGTTATTTTGACCTGATCCGCAACAGTCAGCGTATGGGCTGGCTGGTGCCCTATCTGTTCGGTGCTTCTCCGGCCGTGTGTAAGTCCTTTTTAGTGGGCGGTTCTACGACACTGGCGGAGTTTGATAATAGTACCTATTATGAGCCTTATGCCACCTCCCTGCGTATGGGGGATATTGGTTATCAGAATAATAAGGAAAACGAGACCGGTATCAAGGCCTGCTATAAAGACATTGACTCTTATATTGCCAGTCTGACCTGGGCCATAAATACGTCCTATGAAGGTTATAAAAAATTCGGCTTTCTGGTGGACGGCCAGTATCAGCAGTTAAACTACAATATCCTGCAAATTGAAAATGAATACTATTCCACTATACGCCCCAAACAGCTCCTGCAGGGGAACGAAAAACCCACCATTGCCCTGCGCAAACGCGGTGTAAAATATGTTGAACTGCGTTCACTGGATGTCAATGCCTATGATCCTCTGGGCGTAAATGAGGATCAGCTGTATTTTCTTGAAGCCTTTTTATTATTCTGTTTATTGCAGGACAGCCCGATTATAGAGCTGCCTGAACAGGCTGAAATTGATCACAATGAAATGCTTACTGCCCACAGAGGGCGGATGCCCGGTCTTAAACTGTCCCGTCTGCAAAAACAATACCGTTTAAAAGACTGGGCTATGGAAATTATGCAGGAAATGGCAGGAGTTTGTGAATTACTGGATGGTGATGATCCGCACAAGCCCTATACCGCCAGCTTAAATAAGCAGACTCAGGCTGTTCAGGATCCGGAACTGACCCCCTCAGCCAGAATGCTGGATGATATGCGCCAGGATCATGAAAGCTTCCACCGTTTTGCTGAACGCATGTCCCGCCAGCATTTTCATTATTATAAAAATATTGAGCTTAACCCGGAACAGGAACAGTTTTATATTGCTGAAACAGAAAAATCCATTAAAAAACAGCAGCAGATAGAAGCGTCTGATACACAGAGTTTTGAAGAATATCTGGACGAATATTTTTCTCAGAGCTGATATTCGAGCGGTTATTAAAACAGATGCCGCTCAATAAATTCTTCCACAAACGGCTCCCGCTGAGCGCTATGAAATCGATCCACTTCCTCTCCATTTACAAAAGCAATAACTGTAGGAAATCCGCGTACTTTATAACGCCCGGCAATACGCATATTTTCATCAGCATCCACCTTCGCCAGTAAAAATTCACCGCCATAGGCTTTGGATATCTTATCCAGAATGGGCATTAAAACCCGGCAGGGTCCGCACCAGTCAGCACTGATATCAACTAAAACCAGCCGTTTATGCGACTCCTCAATAACAGTATGCTCAAAATTCTGTTCGGTGGCATCCACTACATAAACTTCCGGCCCCAGTTCAGGGTGTAAATCTGGGTGATTATGTAAATCCATTCAATTTCCTGTCTTTAAATCAAAATTTCGGCTTATTATCCTGAATTTCAGAGCGTATATCTATATCTGCAGACAAAAAAGCCCGTCTCTCAGAAGAAAGACAGGCTTTGTATCGCTTTAGCCTAATAACTAAACTGACTGATAAGTCAGCCAACAGGAGTTACTTTTTGGCTGCATCCTGTTTAGCAGGTGCTGCAGGCACCGCAGCTGGACGTGGTGCAGGGGCTGCATAAGGCGCATAGCCGTAACCATAAGGAGGGTAATCATTATTGATATAACGCTGATCACCATAGCCCTGATAGCGGTTATCCAGGTTATTATAGCCATTACCATATCCGCTGCCTTCCAGAGAACCGCGGGTATTACCACGTCCACGACCGCGGCCACGGGCTTTAACGGTTATTTCTACATCACCATCCATATCGGCATCAGCAGAACTATCCCCCCAGCCATTGCCATAAGCATTACCATAAGCATCATTATTAAAGTTGTTATAAGCATTACCGTTCCAGTTGGTATTACTGTCACTGTCATCACTCCAGGGTCCGCCCCACCAGGCAGAAGCTGAGGCGGAAATCGTAACAGCTCCAACAATGGCGGCTGCAATTATTAGTTTTTTCATTTTATACTCTCCAATATTCTTTTTAACAGTCATATTTTTTGTTTATGGTTATGTGTTATTACTGTTTTATATAGCCTGATAATAAGTTGAACTTTTAAATATTCAAGCTGTCTATTTATGTGTTAAATTAAGTATATTGCTAAGTAGTAATATAAACAATTAGTAATTTCCCTAATTGTGACTACTTTTTTTATGGTTTATGTGATTTACACAGCTTAAACAGCCCGGGCCAATTGAAAACTGACCACTTCGCCCTTATACTATTAAATAAGGGGATGAAACGGCTTCGACAGAGATTGGAACCCTGAAGTTCATGCCGAGAAATTTCAGTACTCTCGTAAAACAGTCTGGAAACTTAAAGTAATTGCAAACGATGATAATTACGCTCTAGCTGCTTAAAAACCGGCTAGCTTTTGACTACCTTTATCTGTGGGGGTAACTCAGAAGTCACTTTACACAGCTTTCGCCCGTTATTCAGTCCGAGTTTAGCGGGTTAAACTTTAAACGGACTCGTGAGGATTTGCCCTGGCTACCCGGCAAAAACTCATTAAAACTACCGGTAGTGCTAAGCATGTAAAAAACTGATGGCAGAAGGTTTCTGGACGCGGGTTCGACTCCCGCCATCTCCACCAGACAATCATTTCAAAACGTATCAAACTGTCCCACAAGCCTTGTACTATAAGGCTTTTGGCGATATTCAGAGTTTCTTTATATACCACCTTGTTTCATTTAATAACAGCCTATTGACGGTATTTATGACGGTACTGTATCGTTCATGAAATATAAAATTTGACGTGATGTTTTTTTTGATGCAATATGGTATCAAAATTTATGAGGTTTTATGGTATGCGAACTACAGTGACGATAGACGACGAACTTTATAAACAGGCACTGGAAATGGCCGATCCTGAAATGGATAAATCTGATCTTTTTCGAGAAGCTATCAAAACATT
>Ga0256831_1000371_pt1 | contig 23487 bp, 22 predicted proteins | sample 132544metaG_FD_189087 | JGI IMG/M metagenome (GOLD analysis project Ga0256831, IMG submission 189087) | Hydrothermal vent microbial communities from Lau Basin, Pacific Ocean - 132-544 | ecosystem: Environmental > Aquatic > Marine > Hydrothermal vents | place: Pacific Ocean: Lau Basin | collected... | reverse complement strand
GTTGAATCTGAAGAGCCGGGGATTGGAGAGAAGATTGAGGGAGCTCTCAATCTCCTTAAAAAACTTGAAGAGAGAGGAGGGAAGAAGTGAGCTGGACGATGCTACTGTGGGGGCTTGTTGTCTTTTTGGTCATATCGCTTCCAACCATAACCGGGCTTATGAGGATACTTTCTGCGCTGAAGTTCCTTGAAACCGCAACAACAGACAGGTTCAACCCGCTAAACGCCATAAAGCCGGGAGGGTTCGCCTACGCCTTAACTTTCAGCTTTAAGATTACCTTTCTGACGGCTGTAATCCTTGACTACGTTGAGTACGTAAAACAGGTCTACTACATCATCTCCCTCTACCTCTTCTTCCTGCTGATAGACTTTATAGTCCAGTACTCCGGAGAGGCCTTTAGAGTTCTCTCTATGAACATTAAGAGCGCCTTCGTTGGGGGCTCACTTCCCGTATTTACCATCTTTGTTCTCAACTTCTTCATTCAGAGGAAGCTGAAGAAGATCATTCCTGCCGAGATGGAGAACTACAGGAGTGGAAAACGGTCTCCTGCGCTTAAAACCTTTGACCAGAAGGGGTAGAGATGGAGCTAAAAACTTTACGGGTTGACCTTGACGAAGAGAGAGTTGTCTTTAAACCCTTTGAGAAAGAAGGGATTTACGGAGTTATAGACTACGGGATTTACCTTCACTCTGAAGTTTACAGGAGCTACAGGGTTTCACCCTACGATAGCAGAAACGTTCTTGTTTTGGGGTTGGGGCCCTTTGCCGGCTCAATACTTCCGGGCTCCCACAGGCTAACCTTCTTCTTTCGCTCTCCGCTCTACGGAGCTCTCTACCCTTCAACGATGGGAGGGGCTGCCTACACCTTTCTAAGAACGGGAGTTGACATTCTGACGATAACGGGAAGGGCGGAAAAGCCGGCGGTTATTGTGATAGAGGGAGCTCCCGGCCAGCTCAACCTCTCTGTTGACTACCTGAGCGAAGAGAAACTGTGGGAGGTGTGGAAAGGCTACAGTGGGAAAGAGGGAGTTTACGCCCTGAGCCAGTACCTTTTAGAGCTCTACGGTGAGAGGTTTAAGGGAAAGGAGTTCAGAATAGCCTGCGTTGGCCCTGCAGCCTACTCAACAAACTACGGTGCCGTCTTCTCTCAGGCGATAAGAGACGGGAAATTTGTTGAGGGAGCAGAAGACTGGGCTGCAAGGGGAGGCTCAGGGTCTGTTATGGCCAGGGCCCACAACGTTGTTGGAATCGTTTTCGGCGGAAGCTGGGAAGGAAAACGGTTCAGGGCTTTAGACCTTTCAAACTTTGACTACGTTAAAAAGCTCTTTGCCGAAGTTTACGATGAGCCTCTCTTTAAGGTGATTGCAGAAAAAACCGAGAAGTACCGGTACAACCCGAAGCTGAAAACTGGCGGAACCTTTGGCGGAGACTACCTCGCAGAGAGGGACAAAACGCCGGTTCTCAACTGGCAGATAGCCTACATGAGCCGTGAAGAGAGGGAGAAACTCTACAAAGTTATAGAGGAATACTACGTTGAAGTGTTTAACTCTGAGGCGATAGATACGAAGAAGTGGACAACCTGCGGTGAGCCCTGCCCTGCAGTGTGTAAGAAGGTAAGAGAGGGCTTCAAGACAGACTACGAGCCCTACAACGCAAATGGCCCTCTCTCTGGGAGCTTCTACCTGAAGGCCAGCGATTTGGCCGTAAAAACTGTTGACGCAATGGGGTTTGACGCAATAGAGTTTGGCGGCGTTGCCGCCTGGGTTTTTGAACTGATTGAGAGAGGGCTTTTAGAACCTGAAGAGGTTGGACTCAATGAAAAGCCAGACTTTAACTTAGAAGCCGTTTTGAAAAATCCCGTTGAAACCAGCGAGAAGAATGCAAAACTCCTCTCTCAACTTGCCAGAAAAGTGGCATTTAAAGAGGGAGAAATACCGGAACTTCTGGGAAGGGGTAAGAGAAGGGCGGCAAAGGTTCTTGACGAAAAATTTGGCGATAGACTTCCTCAAGGGAAGAGCTTTAAAGACTTTGCCGTCTACGTTCCGTTGGGGGAAGACGGAGAGGTAAACCCTACAATGTACTGGGCTATGGGAAACTTCATCCCTCTTCCCGTTCAGGGAAAGTACTGGACTTACTACAAATTTGGTGTGTTCCCTGAACCTGAAGAGCTTGCCGAGAGGATGTTTGAGAGCGCAGTTGCAGAGTACTGGTACGACAACGTGGGCTGGTGCAGGTTCCACAGGCGGTGGATGAGAGCTCTCTCCGAGGTCTCCTGTGAGCTCTCAGAGAAGGGAGTCTGCAACGTTCCACTGAAGTGGACAAAGTCCGTTTTGGAGCTCCTCTTCCTGAAAGCCTACGGCGAGAAGCTGAACGCTGAGGAGCACGGAAGGAGAGTACTTGCGAAACTTGCAGACTACGCCCTGAAGGCCGGCTACTACCCTGTTTTTCCAGACTCAGAGAGGGTTTTAGACCTCATCGTCTCTGCAAGCAGTGAGTTTAACAGGGAAGACTGGGCTGAGAGGTTCAGGGAGAATAAAATAAAGACCGTCAGGGAATACGTTTCAAGGACTTTAGACCGCTACAGCCAAATCCTTGGAGTTGACTGGAGAATTTAAGGAGGTGGAGATGAAGCTGAGCTACCAGACTGAGATAAAGGGAAAGAAGGCAGATGCACTTATAACTGGAGTTTACGAGGGGCTGAAAGAGGTTGAAGAGAAGGAGAAAGAGGCTTTAAAGGCTTTAGGGTTTAAGGGAAAAGCCGGAGAGGTTGCAGTTCTTCCCGGAGAGGCCTTTAAGAGCGTTATCTACGTTGGAATAGGGAAAAAGGGAGAGCTGAAGCCCGATACTGTAAGGCTTGCAGCTGCAAAGGGGATAAAGGAGGCGAAGAGGAGAAAGTTCAAAAAGGTTGTGTGTGAACTCCTTGGAGCAGACAAGCTGAAAGAGGAAGCTGCAAGGGCTGTTGCAGAAGGGTTAAAGCTTGGAAGTTACGAGTTCAACAGGTACAAGAGCTCTGAGGAGGAAAAGTTTGAGGTTGAAAGGGTTTACGTTGCCGGAACGCCTGAGTTTAAAGAGGCCTTCAGGTTAGGAGAGATTTTAGGAGAGGCTGCGAACTACACAAGAGCCCTTGTCAACGAGCCGGGGAACGTGATAACTCCTGAATCGTTGGCAGAGGAAGCCAAGAAACTGGCCAAGGAGTACGGCTTTGAGTGCACAGTTTTTGACGAGAAGAAGCTTGAGAAGAACAAAATGGTGGGAATTCTGACCGTTGGAAGGGGAAGCAAGAACCCGCCAAGGTTCATCCACATTGCCTACAAACCAAAAAAGGCTAAGAAGAGGGTTGTTCTGGTTGGTAAGGGCGTGACCTTTGACAGCGGAGGCCTCAACATAAAGCCTGAACAGTACATGAAGACGATGAAGTCTGACAAGGCGGGAGCCTGTGCAGTTCTTGGAATTATGAGAGCAGTTGGTGAATTAAAGCCGGACGTTGAAGTCCACGGCCTTATACCAACCGTTGAGAACATGCCCGACGGAAAGGCCTACAGGCCAGACGACATAATCGTTTACAGGAATGGAAAGAGCGTTGAAGTCCACTCAACAGACGCAGAAGGCCGCCTCATACTTGCAGACGCCCTCATCTACGGTTCAGAGCTTGAGCCAGATGTTATGTTGGATATGGCAACCCTTACAGGTGCCTGCGTTGTAGCCCTTGGAAACTACACTTCAGGCCTCTTTACAGACGACGAAAAACTGGCGAAGGAGCTCCTCTCCCTCTCTGAAAGAAGTGGCGAGAAGATGTGGAGACTTCCCTTAGACGAAGACCTGAAGGAGGACATTAAGGGGCAGTACGCAGACATTCAGAACGTTGGAAAGAGCCGCTACGGTGGTGCCATAACGGCAGCCCTCTTCCTTCAGAACTTCGTTGACGGTGAAAAAGTAAAGAGCTGGGCCCACTTAGACATTGCTGGCCCTGCGTTCCTCTCAAATTCCTGGAAGTACTACTCTGCAGGAGCAACCGGCCAGCCCGTTAGAACCATTACAGAGTTCCTCTTAAAACTCAGGTAATGAAGCTCAACTCAAAGCTCTTCTCCCTGTCGCTTTTGGTGGGCCTCTCAACGGGGCTCGCTGTCTCATTTTACGTTCTGCTAACCAGGGCGATCTCTTTAGCCCTTTACCTTGGAAACCCTGAAGAGACAATTCCAGAGCTCCCTTTCTGGTACGTGGCCTTTATAACAACCTCATCAATCCTTGTTGTGAACCTGATAATCCTCAACAACGAAAAGGCCAGAGAGTACGGAATAAGGGAGATAGCGAAGGCTTTAGACGAGAACAGGCTCACATTCACCTTCGGAGACCTTGCACAGAAAATCGTTGCATCTGCCCTCTCAATAGGGAGCGGTTTTGCAGTTGGAAACGAGGGCCCTTCGGCCGCAATCGGGGCGATGATTGCCTACAGGTTCCACAGGTACTTTAAGCTTCCGAGGGAGCTCCTCAAAGTGGCCATCGGCGTTGGAGCCAGCAGCGGGATAGCGGCCGTCTTTGTCTCTCCGATAACGGGAATTCTCTTTGCCGTTGAGAACGTTGCCTACAGACTCATAAGGGACTTCATCGGGTTTATGATAATCGGGAGCTTCTCAGCCTTCCTGTTGGCCCTCTCCTTTCTCACTCCCTTAATCTTTCAGTTCTCAACGGGAAAGGCGGTGAGGGTAGACTACATCGGCCTTCTGCTCCTCTTTATTCCCGTTTTAACTCTGAGCATCTACATCTACCTGCTCTTGAGGGACAGAGCCCTCTTCTACCTGAACTCCCTTGCCACCGAAAAGCTCAGCCCGTTTCAGAGAACCCTTGTTATCTCCCTTGTTGGAGGATTAACGGTTGCCCTTCTTTTGAAAATCTCTCCCTTTGCCGGTTTTTCAGGCCACGAGGTGGTTGAGTCGCTGATAAACGGCAGGTTCCACATTCCGCTGCTCTCCCTTGTTCTTTTGGTTTTCCTCAGAATAGTTGCCAACGCCGTTTCCCTCTACGCCAACGCAGTGGGAGGTCTCTTCATAACCCTTATGAGTATCGGAGCTCTCGTAGGTTACGGTTTTGGTGAGTGGGCAAAGGGTTTCGGTTTAAGCGTTGAGCCCTTTTACTTTGCGGCAATCGGTGCGGCAGTTTTCGTTGGAGTTGTTATGAAGATTCCCTTTACCGCCGTTGTTCTTGCCCTTGAAACAACCTACGACTACAACGTAGTTATATCTGTGGGAATAGCGGTCTCTGTTGTTGGATTTATGACCGGAGCCGTTTTTGACATAAGGAAGGGCTTTTTGAGACGAAGGTTCTGAAAGGGCCGGGCCGAGCCCGGGGGAGGAGGTCCCTAAAAGGAGAACTCGGCCCTAACCATCCCTGCAAATATGTTGTCGTTGTCTGAATTTCCGTGGGGGTTAACAACGTACTGAAGGTCTGGAGTTACGAAGAAATTGTTAGATAAAGCCATTCTGTAGTAAGCCTCAAAGTGGTACTCTGTGTCGTCGTTCTTCAGCTTATCGTTGGGTATAAGGGCTGCAACTCCCACTCCCAACGTATCGTTTGGGCGGGACTCAAAGAGACCGTTAATACTCGCACCAAAGGAGACAAACTTCTCAACTTCGTAGACCTCATCGTTCCCGTAGGCCGCCCTGAAGAAGAGACCTGCGTTTTCTGAAATTTGCTGGTCAAACGAAACGCCAACTCCCCAGCCGTCGTCAGTTCCGGGCTTCCTTTTTGGATTGTCTGTCTGTTCTCCTATCTTTATGTGGTCTGCAGAGTCATCCCAGAAGTAGAGTCGGTAGTTCCCTTTCAGGCCGTTAAACTCTGGAGAGTACTTGAGCTGAAGGGCGTAGAAGGGCTGATCAAAAACGTTGTCGTAAACGCTCTTTTCCTTCTGAACCCACTCCTTTCCGTCGTAGGTAATGCCTTCGGTATCGTTGCTCTGAACAACTGCATCAATTTCAAACCCATCTGCAGGAATCAGCGTCAGGCCAACCATTGGGGCAAAAATGTCTTCAGGGTCTAAAATGGGGTTGTTGACGAAGGGTTTTCCAACAAACTGTGTGGTTTCGTCGTTGGCGTACTCGTTGTCGTCAATCATGATGAAGGGTTCTGTTTTTCCGACAACTAAATTCACCCTGCCGTTCAGGAAATCTCTGGTGTAGTAGGCTTCAAGCATCTTAAAGGTTCCCTCTGTGTCTGGGTTGTCGTCTGACAGGGTGTTGAGGTTTGCAAATAGGGGCTCGTCTGCCTCATCAAAGAGCTTATCGGCTCCAGTTCCAGCTCCGGAGTGGAGGCGCATGTAGAACTCTCCCTTACTATCCGGCTTAAAGGTCAGTTCAAGGTCTGCGTTGTATCCTGCACCGCTGGGGTTTGAAAAGTTCTGCCCGTCAATTGTTCCAACAGAGGCTCCCTGGTAGTAAAGCCTTACGCCTCCGTGGATTTCAAGGGAAGAGAGTCTCTCTTTAATCTGCTCAACCTCTCTCTCTACCTGTTCCTCTTTAGCGTTTTTCTCCTTTAAGGCCTGTTCTAACTGAGAGATGCGGGATTTTAACTGAGAGAGCTCCCTCAGTATCTCCTGGTCTGTCTGGGCCAGAGCTCCCTGAGATGAGAGTAAAACAGCCGTTGCTACAAGAAGCGCTCGTTTCATGATGCCTCCTCCTGCAAGTTTTTTTATCTGAACAGTTCCTGCAAGGGTCCTTTGTGAAACGGAAAATCAGATAGCCGGCTAAAAGAAGGGTAGCTATGTAGAACAAAAGCACTTTGAAATCCTCCTTATCGCCTTAATTAGTAATTCCTAATTTAGTTAGCATTTATTGAAAACACAAGGTTCATAATATATCTTGCAATGAGGTTTCCTTAGTAATAAAATCTGTTGTGAAAATCATACCAAATTTGTATAATTAGACAAAAATCTTAATATCTAAAGGAGGAGAAGATGAGGAAGCTGATGAAGGCTGGAACGGCAGCGCTACTATCTCTCCTTGTCTCACCTGCAGCTTTTGCCCACTTCATGCTTCTAAAACCTTCAACAGACATAGTTGAAGGCCACAGGGCAACAACGATAGAGATTGAAGCCAAGTTCACCCACCCCATGGAGGGTCAGCCGAACATGCCCTTTAAGATTCTTGACAGTGGTGTAGTAGTTAACGGACACAAAGAGAAGCTCCACTGGAAGAAGGTGATGATCCCGGCTATGGAGGGATCAAACAAAATGGTTCCCATGTACAAAGCGGAGTTCAAACTCAGGAGGCCCGGCGTTTACAAGTTCTACATCTACCCCAGTGCCTACTTTGAACCTGCAGAACAGCAGTTCATTCAACAGGTAACAAAGGTTGAAGTTGAGGGATTTGGAATGGAGGAGGGCTGGAACAAGCCCATAGGCCTTAAGGCTGAAATCGTACCTCTAACAAGGCCTTTTGGACTCTGGGAAGGTAACACTTTCAGGGGAAGGGTCTACTTCAACGGAAAACCTGCGGCGAACGTAAGGGTTGAGATTGAGTACTTAAATACAAAGGGAATTAAGGTTCCTGCCGATGCCTTTGTTACTCAGGTGGTAAGAACAGATAAAGACGGCTACTTTGAGTACACAATTCCCTGGGCAGGATGGTGGGGCTTTTCCGCCATTGGCTACGGTGGGAAAAAGCGCTACAAAGATGGAAAGCTCTACCCGGTTGAGTTTGACGCTGTAATGTGGGTTAAAGCCTATCCCAAACCAGAAGGGGTGAAGTGATGCATATCTCAGAGGGAGTTCTTCCAGGCTGGTGTCTGATAACCGGTTGGGTTCTTACATCCGCAGGCCTTTATTTAGGTCTTAGATCAATAAGCGGCAGGAAGATTCCGCGAACGGCTCTCCTTTCGGCCGTTTTCTTCGTTGCGTCTTTAATACACGTTCCTATAGGTGTAACAAGTGTTCACCTGCTTCTCAATGGCCTTGCAGGTGCCCTCCTGGGCTGGGCAGTATTCCCGGCCCTCTTTGTTGCACTTCTGTTTCAGGCCCTGCTCTTCCAGTTTGGAGGAATAACTGTTTTGGGGGTGAATACGTTTAACATGGCCTTTCCCGGCGTTGTGGCCTATTACGTTGTTAGGCCTCTTCTTAAGAAGGGAACTACAGGGGCGTTGATAGCAGCAGGGGTTCTGGCGGCTCTGATAGGTGTGTTTTTGGCGGCCACTTTTGTCAGTGCAGAGCTTATGAGTATAGGGAGCTCCTTTACAAAAACGGCAGAGCTGGCGTTCTTAGCTCACATTCCAGTTGCGGCAATTGAGATGGTAATAAACTCTTTTGTTTTCCTCTACCTTAAAAAGAGCGGAATTCCGCTGGAGGTTTAGGCATGAAGAGGCTGTTGATTTTTATCTTTTCTTTTTTATTCCTTCTAACAGCTCAATCCTTTGCCCATAAGATATCGGCCTTTGTTGATGTTGAGGATGGTAACGTATCACTCGTCTCCTACTTCAGCGATGGGACACCTGCAAAGAACGCGAAAGTTACAGTTTACGACTCTAAGGGAAACGTTGTTCTGACGGGGAGAACAAACAAGGAAGGTGAGTTTGACTTCAAGATCAAAAAAAGCGGAAAGTACAGGGCCGTTGTTCTGGCAGAACTTGGTCACAGGGCGGTTGTTGACTTTACTGTAGGAGCTCCTGCCACTTCTGAGAGTAAAGCAACCGGAAATACCAAAACTGAAACAGGGGCTCAGAGCTGTGCAAATTCCACTGCTCCTCCTCCTTCCGTAGAAGAGTTCAGAAAAGTTTTAAGGGAGGAGCTCCGACCTATACACAGGGAGCTCCTCAAGGTTGAAGAAGCCCAGAGCTCTATTTCCTACAAAGATGTTATTGGAGGCCTGGGCTGGATATTGGGTATATTTGGTGCTGCAATGTTTGGATACTGCTACAGAAGGAGAGAAGGTGGAGACGCCTCTTAACGGAGAGGGGCTTTTAAGCCGTTTAGATCCAAGGATTAAAATAGTTCTGTTCCTTGTGCTTGCCTGGACGGTTGCCCTTGCTGGCAATCTGCTCCAGGTCTTTGCCTTCCTTCCCCTTGCCCTTCTCTTCTACGGAACTGCCTACAGGAAAACGGCAACAATACTGAAACTTCTCCTCTTTGCAGATTTCTTTTTGCTCTTTGTAGTTCTTACTCAGCTCTTTTTAGGTTCTCCTTACGAAGGGGTTTTAATCTTCTTCAAATCAACGGTGATCGTTCTCTTTTCCCTTCTGTTACTTACCACCTCTTCCGTTTTTGACCTCCTTCACGCTCTTCACCACCTGAAGGTTCCAAATAAACTCCTCCAGATAACTTTCTTTTTCTACAGATACCTTTTTACAGTAAAAGAACAGCTGCAGCTTGCAGAAAAATCTGCCAAATCAAGAGGATTTGTGCCTAAAACTTCAATTCAAACTTATAGAACTTACGCTTACTTTATGGGAAATCTTTTGCTTAAAAGCTATTTTAAGTCTGAAAACGTCTATAAAGCGCTGATATCAAGAGGGTTTAAAGGATACTTTCCCGTTTTTAGACACTTCAATTTGAGAAGGTTTGATATTCTTTTTGCACTTTTCACAATTATCTACTGGGGAGTTGCAGTTTGGAAGTTCTATCTGTAGAAAACTTAAGGGTAAAACTTGAAGATAGAGAGGTTCTGAAGGGAGTAAATTTTTCCCTGAAAGAGGGAGAGAAGGTTTTTATAACGGGGCCAAACGGAGCAGGGAAGACGACCTTTCTTGAAACCCTCATGGGTTTTGTCCCTTTTGAAGGGGTGATTTCCTTTAAAGGGAAGAGGCTTTCAGACGAGGAGGATTTTAACCTTTTGAGGGGAAGGGTCGGATACGTTTTTCAGAACCCTGACGACCAGCTCTTTGCTCCAACCGTTGAGGAGGAGCTGGCCTTTGCTCCACTTGTTAAGGGGCTAAAGAGGGAAAAGGTGGAAGAAATTGTGGAGAGAGCTCTCAAAGAGTTTGAGATAGAACACCTGAGGAATAAACCGACCTATAAGCTTTCAGGTGGTGAAAAGAGAATTGTCTCTGTGGCCTGCGTTGTTACCATGGAGCCAGAGCTGATTCTTTTAGATGAACCCACAACGGGACTTGACAGGAACAGGTGGGAGAAACTCGCAAGCTTTTTTGAGAAAACGGGGAGCTCCCTTATTGTTGTAACCCACGACGCAGAGCTTATGGAGAGACTGGGCTGGAAGAGGTACGTAATGGAAAACGGGGAGCTCCGTGGTGAGTAAGGTAGGCGACAAGAGGTGTTAAAAACACAACTTCACCAATAAGGAGAAGAAAAAAGAGCATAGCCCTCTTACCGTCAGACCAGTCCTTTCCGAAGCGCACTGTAAGAAAAATGTCCAGGGTAATAAGTGTTCCCATAAAGAGGTTAAACTTCCAGTCGTTGTTAGCCACTACAGGTATGTAGAAAAAGGCTCCATTCCTTAAGGGGAACTTCCTGGCCTCTTCAGGCCACCGTTTCCCTACAAGAAGAAAGCCTGCAATAATCAGAGAGAGTTTGAAGAGGAAAAGGAGAAAGCCGCTCATTTAACGGCAGTTTCCTCCTTTGAGCTCTTTTTCCTCTTTCTCTTCTTTCTGCTCTCTTCAGGGTAGAGGGCTATCTCAAATACCGGCTCAACTCTGTTGACGAATATGAGCTCTATCTTCTTTTTGGCCTCTTCGGGGAGCTCCTCCATAACCTCCTGTCTGTTCTTTTCGGGGAGAATTACTTTCTTGGCTCCGTACCTTAGGGCTGCAAGAATCTTCTCTTTGAGCCCTCCAACTGGAAGAACTTTACCGCCAAGGGTTATCTCTCCGGTCATTGCAACTTCTTTTCTCACTTTCCTGCCTGTAAGGGCAGAGAGCATTGCCGTTGCAATGGTTATGCCGGCGGAGGGGCCGTCTTTGGGAATTGCACCTGCAGGAACGTGAACGTGGATGTCTATTTTCCCGAAGTCCTGCTTTATGTTGTACTTCTCTGCGTTGGCCTTTATAAAACCTAAAGCGGCCTGGGCAGACTCTTTCATAACGTCGCCAAGCCTTCCTGTAAGGATTAACCTTCCAGAGCCTTTGGTAACTACAGCTTCAATGAAGAGAACGTCACCTCCTACGGGAGTCCAGGCAAGGCCTGTAGCAACTCCAACCTCGTCCTCTCCAAGTTCAAGCTCTGGGATGAACTTGGGAGCTCCCAAAATCTTTTCAACCATCTTCTTCGTAATTCTATACTTCTTCTCCTTCCCTTCGCTTATCCAGAGGGCCACTTTCCTGCAGATGGCGGCAATTCTCCTGTCAAGGTTCCTGACTCCTGCCTCTCTGGTGTAGTGGCGGATTATGTAAAGAAGTGCTGAATCTGTAAATTCAATGTCCTTTTCCGTCAGTGCGTGGTTTTTCATCTGCTTTGGAACGATGTACCTTTTGGCTATCTGGAGCTTCTCGTACTCTGTGTAGCCGGGGATGTTGAGAACTTCTAACCTGTCATACAGGGGTTCAGGGATTGTGTGGGGAGTGTTGGCAGTTGCAATGAAGAGAACTTCAGACAGGTCAAAGGGGTGGTTGATGTAGTTGTCAACAAACTCCCTGTTCTGCTCAGGGTCTAAAACTTCTAAGAGGGCTGCTGCAGGGTCTCCTCTAAAGTCTGAGGCCATTTTGTCTATTTCATCTAACAGGATTACCGGGTTCTTCGTTCCGGCCTTCCTCAGTGCCTGAATGATTTTGCCGGGCATTGCGCCAACGTAGGTTCTCCTGTGGCCTCTTATCTCTGCCTCGTCCCTAACGCCGCCTAAGGAGATCCTTACAAACTTCCTTCCCAGTGCCCTGGCTATAGACCTTGCAAGAGAGGTCTTTCCAACTCCCGGAGGACCAACGAAACAGATTGTCGGCTGTTTTACCTCTTTTACCTTCTTTTTCCTTTTCTTTATCAGCGACTTAACGGCTAAATACTCAAGAATCCTGTTTTTCACTTTCTCAAGGTCGTAGTGGTCTTCGTCTAATATTTTCCTTGCCCTCTCTATGTCCAACTTATCTCTGGTTCTCTTAGACCAGGGGAGCTCTATCATCCACTCAAGCCAGGTTCTTAAAACGGCAGCCTCTGCAGATTCGGGGTGCATCTTCTCAAGGCGGGCAAGTTCTTTTAAAACGGCCTCTTCAACCTCTTTTGGCATTTTAGCTTTCTTTATCTTTTCCCGGTACTCCTCTATCTCTTTACTTCTCTCCTCTTCCTCTCCAAGCTCCTTTCTTATGGCTTTCAGCTGCTGCCTCAGGAAGTACTCCTTCTGTTCCTTCTCCATAGACTCACGGGCCTTTGCCCTTATCAGCTCTTGAACCTCTAAGACCTTTATCTCGTGTTCTAACTTCTCACTTACCTTTTTGAGCCTCTCTATCGGGTCAACGGTTGAGAGGAGGTCAATAGCCTCTTCAGTTGAGAGGTCTAACTGGGCAGCTGTAAGGTCTGCAAGCCTTCCCGGGTCTTCAATAGACCTTAAAATTGCAACCATGTCGGGGGGAATCTGTTTTCCGAGGGCAACAACCCTTTCAAGCTGGTCTTTGACTAACTTTACAAGTGCTTCTTCCTCAATACTCCGGGGTCTATACTCCGGCTCAAGAATGTGCTGGAGCTTTGCCCTGAACAGGCCATCTTCTCTCTTAAGCTCCTCTATTTTTGCCCTTCCAAGACCCTGAACTAAAATCTTTACACGTCCGTCGCCCATCTTCATTGCCTTAAGTATCACGGCGACGGTTCCGTAGTCGTAGAGGTCTTCTCTTGTAGGCTCTTCAATCTCCTTGTTTTTCTGTGTTGCTAAAAAGATGAGCTTGTGCTCCCTTAGAGCTTCCTCAACTGCGTTAAGAGAGAAAGGCCTTCCCACAAACAGAGGGGCTATCATCATCGGGAAGACAACAACGTCCCGCAGGGGTAAAACGGGGAGCTCTTCTGGAAGCTGCGGCTGATTTATCGGATCGTTAACCATCTCCGCCATCTTTCATCTCCTTTTCAACTCTTTTTTTCAGGAATTTGAGGAACGGTTCCCTCAAATCCTCTCTCATAAGTGCAAAGTCAACAGTGGCCTGAAGGAAACCCAACTTATCTCCTGTATCGTAACGGCTAACCTCTAAAATCCTACCATAGATGGCTTCTCTGCTGTTGAGAAGCTGAAGGGCATCTGTAAGCTGTATCTCTCCGCCTCTTCCAGGGGGTGTTTTCCTGAGGGCGTCAAAGATACCGGGGGTCAGAACGTACCTTCCGGCGATTGCAAGGTTTGACGGAGCTTCTTCTCTACTGGGCTTCTCAACTAATTCATCAAGTTTTAGAACTCCCTCATCAACCTCTTTTCCGCCAACTATTCCGTACTTCTCAACTTCCTCTTTTGGAACCTTCTGGAGGCCGATTACAGAACATCTGAACCTGTTGTAAACCTCTATCAGCTGTCTTATGGCAGGTGGTTCTGAAACCATAACGTCATCACCGAGGAGAACGGCAAAGGGCTCGTTTCCAACAGCCGGTTCAGCGGTAAGAATGGCGTGCCCAAGGCCTAATGGCTCTTTCTGCCTTATGTAGATAAAGTCTGCCATATCGGGGATTTCTCTGACGATCTTGAGGAGCTCCTCTTTTCCCTTCTCCTCAAGGTTCCTCTCAAGCTCTAAGTTCCTGTCAAAGTGGTCCTCTATGGCCCTTTTGTGCCTTCCTGTAACGAAAATTATCTGTTTTATTCCGGCGGCAACCGCCTCTTCAACTATGTACTGAATAACCGGCTTGTCAACTAAGGGAAGCATCTCTTTAGGCTGGGCCTTTGTTGCCGGCAGAAACCTCGTTCCAAGACCTGCTACCGGAATAACAGCTTTTCTAACAACCATACTCCCTCTCCCTTTTTATTACTTTATTTCCCAGGGAAACCTCCTGGCAAAGATACATTTTAAGTATCTTGATTCAGGAATCTGAAGAACGAATGGGTGGTCCTTGGCCTGATAGGTTGTATATAGAACTTTTAACGGGGTTCTCGTATCAAAAGCTGCAGAGGTCAGTATCTCTTCTAAAATGGGCGGCGTTATGTGGTGGGAGCAGGAACAGACAACTATACTTCCGCCTGGTTTCAGCATCTTCAGGCCCCTTAAAAAGAGCTCTTTATAACCCCTCTTTGCCTGTTCAACAACCTTTCTGCTCTTTGCAAAGGCCGGCGGGTCTATAACTATTGAGTCAAATTTCTCTCCACTTTCAGCCATTGATTTCAAAAGCTTAAAGGCGTCTCCCTTAACGAACTTAAATCTGTCGGCAACGCCGTTCAGCTCTGCGTTTTCTCTGGCAAGGTCTAAAGCGAGTTGAGAGCTATCAAGGGCAACAACTTCTCCGGCGTTTCCTATAACAGCAGCGTGTATCCCAAACCCACCAAGGTGGCAGAAGGCGTCTAAAACTCTATCTCCTTCCCTTACAAACTCTTTAGCAAAGAGGAGTTTGTTTTCCCTCTGGTCTAAGAAGTATCCAGTCTTCTGGCCTCCAACTATCTGAACGTTAAACTTTATACCGTTCTCAAGGATGACCACCTTTTCCGGAATATCTCCGTACAGCGGCTGCTCAATTAGGGGCAGCCCCTCAAGTTCTCTATTCTGAACGGTTGATTTCTCATAGATACCTTTTGGTTTAACCACCTCAACGAGTGCTCTAACAACGGTCTCTTTGAGAATTTCCATTCCCAGAGTTGTTACCTGAACAACTAAATAACCGTTGTAGTAGTCAACTATGAGCCCCGGAAGGTAGTCGGCCTCTGAGTGGATGAGTCTGAAGGCTGTACAGTTTTCCGGAACGATCTCTTTCCTGTATGAGAAGGCTTCTGAAATTCTCCTGACGAAGAAGTCGTAATCTATCTCTTCCTCTTTTCTGAAGGTGAGGATTCTGATTGCTATGTAGCTGTTGGGATTAATGTATCCCTTGGCCAGGAAGGCTCCTCTGTAGTCTCTAACTATACAGAGCTCCCCTGGCCTTGGCCTCCTTGAGTAAGAGAGTATCTCGTTTTTGTATATCCAGGGATGAAAGCCTTTTATCCTTTTCTCTTTCCCTTTTTTGATTGAAACCTGAAGCATCTTACCTCCTGAGGAGAGCTCCCGGCATCAGCCTTAAGTACTTTTTAAAACTCTCCCTGTAGGAAATTCTACCTGAGAGGAGCTCTGAGGTAAGCTGTGCCACTTCCTTAGAGCGTTTCAGTACAAAGAAATTTAGTCCTTTGAGCGAGAAAAAGAGCTTCCCCACTATACGGGCCCATTTAAACTCCTCTCCAAAGAGGGAGTTGATTGCCGTTTCATAGCTACTCAAACGGCTCAACTCTCCGGTTTTAAAAAACTGTCTTACAACTCCTGCAGCAACCGTTCCGCTTTTAACAGCGTAGTAGATACCCTCTCCCGTTAAAGGGTCAACTAACCCACCGGCGTCTCCGAGGAAGAGGACGTGGGGCCTGTAAACATCGTTCTGGCTCTTCCCGGCCGGTATGGGGAAGCCGGAGCTCCAGATCTCTTTCCCTGTTAAACCGTGCTTTCTGTTGAACTGAGAGAGGATTTCCCTGAGAGATGCCGTTACTTTCTTTGACTTAAATTCGCCAATTCCCGTTGTTACTACATCTCCCTTCGGAAATGCCCAGTAGTAACCCCACTTAAATCCTGAGAAGTCTATTATTATTTCTTCTATAGAACTCTCAACGTACGATTCGTACGTAAAACCTATCTCCCTTTTAATTCCCAGTTGTCTGGCTATTCTGCTGTTAACTCCGCTTGCAACCAGTAGAACTTTAACTCTGTAGCTGTCCTTTGTTGTATTAAGGATGACACCGTCAATGTCCCTCTCTATGGTTAAAGCTGTCTCTCCAAGGTGTATATCAAAATGGGAGTGGTTTAACGAGTTAAAGAGGAATGCGTCAAGCTCCTCTCTCTGAGTTAAGTAGGTAAGAACTGAACTGTCGGAAAGGAGTGCTGAGTTATCCTTGTTGTAGAGGATAAACCGGTTGACCCGTTTCCTTACAACCGAGTCAACTTCAGGGAAAAAATCTTTCAGAATTGCGTAAGCTTTAGGAGTCAATCCGCCTGCGCACGGTTTTTTCCTGGGAAAAGAGGGCGCACTTTCAACAACAAGAACCTTAAGACCGGAGCCCTCTAAAACCTTTAGTGCAGAAACACCAGCAGGCCCCAAGCCTACAACTGCTACGTCGTAAACCATTTCCCCCCGTCCTTATTTTTGTTTAAGTATTCTAACGGCCTTTGTAGTCTGATATCAGCTTCTCAAACTCTCTAAACAGGTAGCGGGAGTCGTGGGGGCCGGGGGAGCTCTCCGGGTGGTACTGAACGGTAAAGAGAGGTTTGGTTTTGTGCTTCAATCCCTCAACCGTTCCGTCGTTCAGTGAATGGTGGGTAACCTCTAAGTCGTCTGGAATTGTAGATTCATCAACGGCAAATCCGTGGTTCTGGGCCGTTATCTCAACTCTGCCTGTCTTCCTGTTCTTTACAGGCTGGTTTGCTCCCCTGTGGCCGAACTTAAGTTTATAGGTAGATGCTCCAAGGGCTAAGGCTGTAAGCTGATGCCCCAAACAGATGCCGAAAATTGGCTTTTTGTACGTTGCAATAAGGTATTTAATGGTTTCTATGGCGTAAGTTACAGCTGCCGGGTCACCGGGACCGCATGAGAGGAATATGCCGTCAGGGTTCATCTTTAAAATCTCTTCCGGTGGCGTATGGGCCGGAACAACGATCGGTTTAATGCCAACGTCAACTAAATTCCTCAGTATGTTGTACCTGATTCCAAAGTCCAGAACTACAACAGAGTATTTGAAATCCTTCCTCTCCGGGTATCCCTCTCCCAACTTCCAGGTTCCCAAATTCCACTCGTAGGGTTCCTTACAGGTAACTTCATCTACAAGGTTCAGTCCTTCCATTGGGGGAATAGAGCGGGCCTTTGAGATAAGGCTGTCAACGTCTAAATCAACAGTTGAAATAACGCCCCTCATCGTTCCTGCGCTTCTCAGCTTCTTTGTGAGCTCTCTTGTATCTATCTCACAGATACCAACAACTCCGTACTCTTTTAAGTAGTCTTCAAACGACTTCTCTGCTCTCCAGTTAGAGTAAATCTCAGATATCTCCTTAACTATAAAACCTTCAGCTTTTGGGCCGTCAGATTCAACGTCTTCCCTGTTTGCCCCCACGTTTCCTATTAAAGGGCAGGTCATCGTTACTATCTGTCCTTTAAACGACGGGTCTGTTATTATCTCTTGATACCCGGTCATTGAAGTTGTAAAGACAACCTCTCCGGCTGTTTCCCCTTCCGCCCCGAAACTGAAACCTTCGTAGTATGTGCCGTCTTCTAAAGCCAGTATAGCCTTTTTCCGATTTAACATCTTTAACCCCGGCTAAACCTTTCAAATTCTAAAGTTAGCGCTTATTATATACTACCGATATTAATGAAAACCTGCGGAGGTAAAAATGTTCAGGCTCTTCGCTGTTATTTTCTCTCTTCTCTTTATTGCCGGTTGCCTTTCTGAAAACGGTAAAAAGCCTCTCATAGTGACAACTCTTCCTGTTTGGAAAAGCGTTGCTGAATACATTGGAGGAAGGGATTTCCGCTATTACTCAATCCTTAAAGGCGGAGAGTCTCCCCACACTTATGAACCAAAACCTTCTGACGTTAAAAAAGAAAAGGAAGCTTCCCTCATTATTATCCACGGTTTGGGTCTTGATAACTGGGCTTTAAAAGGTGTAGACAGGAAGAAAGTGCTTGATCTTGGAGAGCTCTTTGCAAAGAAATATCCTGTTGTTAAACGGCCCGGATACCACCTCTGGATGAACCCTGTTCTTATGGAAGACGTTTACTTTGAAGTTGCAGAGAGGTTGGTTAAGTTTTACCCCAAGAGGGAAACCTACTACAAAAAAAGAGCTGAAGACTACGCTGCAATGATTGACCAGATGATAAACAGGATTGACAGCTGTTTAAAGGGAGCAAAAACAAAAGCTGTAGTTGTTTACCATCCGGTCTGGGAACCTCTACTTGAAACCTTTGGAATTAAAGTGATAGAAGTTGCCAGAACTCCAGAGGAGCAGGTTACTCCAGAGAGGATAAAAGAGGTAATTGAAGAGGCCCGGAAAGCTGGAGCCAAAGTGGTTATAGGTGAAACATTTTCAGACCAAAAGGTTCCCAAATTGATAGCTAAAGAGATAGGAGGAAAGGTTCTAATTCTTAATCCTCTGCCTGAGGACAACTACGTTATAGCCCTGTCAAACTGGGGAGAGAAAATCTGTAGTGCTATGAAGGAGTAGGGTATGATTTTGATGATTGATAACTACGATTCGTTTACCTACAACGTTGTTCAGTACTTTGGGAAACTGGGCGCAGAGATTGAGGTTTACAGGAACGATAAGATAACAATAGATGAAATAGAGAAGAAAAAACCTGAAGCCCTTGTAATCTCTCCGGGGCCGTGTACTCCAAAAGAGGCAGGAATTTCTGTTAAAGCTATAAGGCACTTTGCCGGAAAACTACCGATTTTAGGAATCTGTTTGGGCCACCAATCTATAGGCTTTGCCTTTGGGGCGAAAATAAGGAGGGCTAAAAAACTTATGCACGGGAAGGCCTCACTCATCCACCACGACGGTAAGTACCTCTTTGAGGGAATGAAAAACCCCTTCTCTGCAATAAGGTACCACTCTTTAGTTATTGACAGGGAGACGCTGCCGGAAGTTTTTGAGGTAACGGCAGAGAGTGAGGATGATAAAGAGATAATGGGAATAAGGCACAGGGAATTTCCCATATTCGGCGTTCAGTTCCATCCGGAGTCTATACTTACCGAAGATGGAATAAAGATCATTGAGAACTTTCTGAAACAGATATGAAAAAGGTACTGATAGTAACCGGGGAGCTCTCCGGTTTTCTCTACGCTAAGGAGGTTGTGAGGGAGCTCCCGCCAGACTTCAAAGTATTCGGCGTCTTTTTAGATGAAATTCCCGGAACAGAGAGGATTTACGACTCCAAAAAGCTCATAGCTTTCGGCCTCTTTGAAGTCCTTGAAAAACTTCCGGGGATTTTGAAAGGAAAGAGGACAATTACCTCTTTCCTTGACAGGGAAAGACCCGATGCCGTTCTCCTCATAGACTTTCCCGGTTTCAACCTGAAGATAGCGAAAGAGGCAAAAAAGAGGGGAATAAAGGTTTTCTACTTTATCCCACCAAAGCTCTGGGCCTGGGGAAAGTGGAGAGCGAAGCAGCTCAAGGAGTTTACAGATAAGGTTTTTGTCATTTTTCCCTTTGAAGAGAGTTTCTACAGAAGTTTGGGAGTAGACGCAGAGTTTGTAGGAAATCCACTTGTTGACATTGTTAAACCTGAAGTTTCTAAAGAGGAGTTTTTAAAGGAGTTCGGTTTAAGTGGCGATTTCTTCGCCCTTCTTCCCGGAAGCAGACCTACAGAGATTAAATACCTTTTAGAGCCTTTAAAGGACTTTGCAGAAAATTTTGGAGGAAACTGGCTGATTCCCGTTGCAGAGAGCGTTAAGGAGCTCTTTAAAGATTTCAGGTCTGAGAATATAAGGTTAATACCGGAAAACAGGCGGTACAGTTTAATGGCCTACGCTAAAGCCGGAGTTGTTGCTTCAGGAACCGCCTCTTTAGAGGCAGCCCTTTCAGGCCTTCCACACATCGTTGTCTATAAACTGAACCCTTTAACCTTTGTCGTAGCAAAGAGGGTTGTTAAGCTGCCCTTTGTTTCGCTTCCAAACCTGATTGCAGGAAGGGAGGTTGTGCCGGAGCTTCTTCAAAACAGGGTAAACAGGGAAGAACTATGGCACACCTTTGAATTAATTCTTGAGAACAGGGAGAGGATGAGGGAGCTCCTTCAAAAAGATGTAAGGTCAAAACTGAAAGGAGGAGCAGTAAAACGGGTCGTTGAGAGGATAACTGAGGAGGTTTGATGGAGCTCTTTGCGGTTTCCCAGCCGGGTTTAGAAGAGGTTACAGCAGAAGAGTTAAAAGGGCTTGGAATAGAGGGAAAGGTTGTTCCCGGAGGGGTTGAGTTTAAAGGAGATTTAAGGGAGATTTACCTAACAAACCTGTGGCTCAGGAGCGCAAACAGGGTTCTTCTAAGGCTCTGCCGTTTTAAGGCAAAACACTTTGCAGAGCTTGTCAGAAAGGCGGCAAAGTGCAACTGGGAAGACTACATAACAGAAAAACTGCCCATAAAGGTAAGGGCTACATCCAAACGCTCTAAGCTCTACCACACAAAAGCTATAGAGGAGAGGGTTTTAAGGGCGATAAAGGAGAGACTGGGCTTTGAGCCGAAAAGGGCAAAGTACGAGGATGAGGGAACCAGCGTAATCGTCCGGTTTGAGAACGACGTTTGCACGATAAGCGTTAACACTTCGGGAGCTCCTCTCCACAAGCGGGGCTACAGGGTTTGTGAGGTTGAGGCACCGCTCAGGGAAAACCTTGCTGCTGCAATGGTTCTAATTTCCGGCTGGAGGGGAGAAGTTCCACTTATAGACCCTTTCTGCGGCTCGGGAACCATTCCCATAGAGGCCTCTTTAATTGCCGGAAACGTTCCGCCGGGAAGGAACAGGAAGTTTGCCTTTATGGAGTGGAAGAACTTTGATGAAAACTTGTGGAGGGAGCTCCTTAAAGAAGCAGACGGAAAGAGGAAAGAGGTAACTGTTCCCATTTTAGGGTTTGACATAGACCCACAGGCTGTTGAGTGCTCTATTAAAAATTCTGAAAAGGCAGGAGTTTCAGAGTTTGTTCAGTTTAAAAACCTCTCTTTTCCAGAAATCTACTACGAGAGAGCCGTAATCGTTACAAACCCACCTTACGGCGTAAGGCTTCCAGAAAGGCAGATAGAGGCCATTTACTCAAGGTTTGGAGATTGGGCAGCCCGCCACTTTAAGGAGGTTGAGATCTACTTTTTATCACCAAACAAAAGGCTTGCAAAAGAGGTTGGAGAAACAGCTGAACTGATAACCTACTTCTCAAACGGTGGAATCACTGTAGGGCTTTACAGAGTAGCCTATATTTCCAGGTGAAAATTATCAGGAGGTAGCGGAATGATAGAGAAGGTTCAGGAGCTCTCTGAAGAGGTAAAGCGGCTGAAAGAGAGGTACCAAGAGATAAGGGGGTATTTTTGACATAGAGGGAATGAAGAGGGAGCTCTCAGAAATTGAAAGGGAGATGTCATCTCCAGGTTTCTGGAACGACACGCAGAAAGCTCAGAAGCTATCTCAGGAGAGGAACAGAATAGAGGCCCAGCTCAACGCCTTCTCTTCGGTTGAACAGAAATTAGAGGACTCAGAGGTTCTCATAGAGATGGCAGAGGAAGAAGGGGATGAGGAGCTCCTCAAAGAGGCGGAAAACAACCTTAAGGAAGTAGAAAAGGAGCTCAACGAACTTGAAGTCAAGAAAGTTTTATCAGGGGAATACGATAAAAACAATGCAATAGTAACAATCCACGCAGGGGCCGGAGGAACGGAATCCTGCGACTGGGCAGAAATGCTCATGAGAATGTATCTTAGGTGGGCAGAGAGGAAAGGTTTTGAGGTTGAAATATTAGACCTTCAGGAGAACGAAGAGGCAGGAATAAAGAGTGCAACCCTTTTAATAAAAGGCCCTTACGCCTACGGTCTTTTAAAGTCTGAACACGGAACCCACAGGCTTGTAAGAATCTCACCCTTTGACGCCAACGCCCGCCGCCACACCTCTTTTAGCGGAGTGATAGTCGTTCCAGAGATAGACGACGAGGTTGAAATTGAGATAAGAGACGAAGACATAAGGATAGACACTTACAGAGCTTCTGGCGCCGGTGGTCAGCACGTAAACAAAACAGACTCAGCCGTTCGTATTACACACATCCCAACGGGAATTGTCGTTACCTGCCAGAGCGAAAGGTCTCAGATACAGAACCGCCAGAGGGCTATGAAGATTCTAAAGGCAAGGCTCTACGAGCTTGAGATGAGAAAGAGGGAGGAAAAAATAGCAGAGGCAAAGGGGGAGCACAAGAGTATTGCCTGGGGGAACCAGATACGCTCCTACGTTTTCCAGCCCTACCAGATGGTTAAAGACCACAGAACGGGAGTTGAAACCTCAAACGTTAACGCCGTAATGGACGGAGAGATAGACCAGTTCATAGAAGCCTACCTCAAACAGAAGGCCCGGCAGTAGCCGGCCTCTCCTCAATCTTTCTTGTAATATTCCAGAAACTTTCTATAAAAATTTCCTAATTTTTCAGCAATTCAGAATTTATTATTTATTTATAACAAATCTTGATATTTAGAAAATAAGAGATAAGATAATTTCTGTAAAACGCATCCTTGATAGGAGGAAAAGATGAAAGGGAGGCGATGGAAAGTTACTCTTTCGGCAGGAACCCTTTTCCTGTTAGGGCTGTCGGCTCAGGGTTTTTCTCACCCGTTGGTGCCCCTTAAAGACATCAACGGTAAACCCATCTCCGAAACGCTTGATACTTCAAACAAAATTACCATCGGCGGGAAGACCTACGTTGCAGGGAACCCCGTAAGCTGGGAAGTTACCTGTGGAGCCTGCCACAAGGAGATTACGGGGGATGTAAGTACAGGGCTTCACTCTCCCGGTCCTATACACGCAGCCTACCACATAGGCAGGGGCTGGGAAGAAATGTCGGACTCTTTCGGTGCCGACAGGGTAAGGAAAGGCATTGACTGGAGGAAGTTCCTGAGATCTTTGGGTGACGATGGTGCCTGGTGACCACCCTCATACCGCCAGTTGGCGGCTAAACATCCTGCAAACGACCCAGGTCTTGCCCCAGACATAAACAACGGCATTGACTACAGGGGCAAAGTTGCCTACGACATGGATATGGGAACCCCGGATAAGGTCTTTACCTGTGCCTCCTGCCACTCCGGTGGAATTATGACCTTTGACAGGGACTCTGGTAAAAGACACGATGAAATGGAAAACTGGGACAATAAAAAAGATGGAACAGGCTTCTTCTCAAAGGCTTCATATACAGATAGTGAAGTTGACGGAGATCTCTTCTCCTATACAGCAGATGAGGAATCCCGGGGTTATATAGGAATGCCCCATAAGTTCAACTGGAAAAAATCTGGTGTTCTTGATACAGACTGTCTCCTGTGCCACTCCGATAGATCTCTGGCGGAGCAGGAAAAACTTGTAGTAAAAACTTCAAACGGCTGGAGCGCTGCAAACCCAACTCCAGCAAACCCAAGGGTATTTGTTTTTGTTAAGAAGGACAAATATGGAAAAGTTGTTGAAATCTCAATGGGATTCCCTCCTCAGTTAACTCAGAAGGATATCCAAAAGGGCTGCACAATAGATTCTGCAGCTTTCTATTCAGACCCTCTTGAAAGGTTAGTTGCAGTTTACTACGGAGATGTTATTCAGCGGGTTATTGGGGCGGAGCTCAGCAGCTCCGGCGTTGACCCCAGTACACTCAACCAGCAACAGATGATGGCAATCCAGAGCTTCACAATCGGCGTTATTACAGGTTACCTGAAGCACGGAATGACAAC
>Ga0256831_1000370_pt1 | contig 23506 bp, 24 predicted proteins | sample 132544metaG_FD_189087 | JGI IMG/M metagenome (GOLD analysis project Ga0256831, IMG submission 189087) | Hydrothermal vent microbial communities from Lau Basin, Pacific Ocean - 132-544 | ecosystem: Environmental > Aquatic > Marine > Hydrothermal vents | place: Pacific Ocean: Lau Basin | collected... | reverse complement strand
TACTCCAAAGGGTGTCCCTGGCCTTAGACAGCGGGGAGGTAGGCTTAGAAGCAGCCATCCTTTAAAGAGTGCGTAACAGCTCACCCGTCGAGGTCAGGGGCCCCGAAAATGGACGGGGCTCAAGCCGGCTGCCGAGACCCCGGCGCACGGACCGATGGGTCCGTGATCGGGTAGGCGGGCGTGCCGATGGGGTGGAAGCCGGGCCGTAAGGTCCGGTGGACCCGTCGGTATTGCGGATCCTGCCGGGAGTAGCAGCATAGCCGGGTGAGAATCCCGGCCGCCGTAGGGGCCAGGGTTCCACGGCAATGTTCGTCAGCCGTGGGTTAGTCGGTCCTAAGCGGGTCCGTAACTCGGCGCCCGCGAAAGGGAAACGGGTTTATATTCCCGTACCGCGGTGGTAGGTGCGGCAACGCAAGCCCCGCTTCTGACGCCTCGGGGTAGGCGGACCGGCCCACAAGGCCGGCTAAGCGTATAAGCCCGGGGAGTGCCGTAATGGCGAGAACCGGGTGAAAGCGCGAATGGCCCCCCGTAAGGGGGGTTCCGCCGATCCCTGGGGCCCGTGAAAAGGAAGCGGGGAACGATCCACCGCGACCGTACCGAGAACCGACACAGGTGCCCCTGGGTGTGAAGCCTAAGGCGTGTCGGGGGAAACCCAGCCGAGGGAACTCGGCAAATTGGCCCCGTAACTTCGGGAGAAGGGGTGCCTGCGGGTGCGTAACCCGCAGGTCGCAGTGACTAGGGGGGCCCGACTGTTTAGTAAAAACACAGGTCCCAGCTAGCCCGAAAGGGTTTGTACTGGGGCCGACGCCTGCCCAGTGCCGGTATGTGAAGCCCGGGTACAACCGGGTGAAGCACCGGTAAACGGCGGGGGTAACTATAACCCTCTTAAGGTAGCGAAATTCCTTGTCGGTTAAATGCCGACCTGCATGAATGGCGTAACGAGGTCCCCACTGTCCCCGGCTGGGGCCCGGCGAAACCACTGCCAGGCGCATATGCCTGGGACCTCCGGTGGGAAGCGAAGACCCCATGGAGCTTTACTGCAGCCTGCCGTTGCCGTACGGCGGGGGGTGCGCAGCGTAGGCGGGAGGCGTCGAAGCCCGCCCTCCGGGGCGGGTGGAGCCGTCCATGAGACACCGCCCACCCCCTGCCGTACGGCTAACCCCCGGAAGGGGGGACAGCGGTAGGTGGGCAGTTTGGCTGGGGCGGCACACCCTCGAAAAGGTATCGAGGGTGCCCTAAGGTCGGCTCAGGCGGGTCAGGAATCCGCCGTAGAGTGCAAGGGCAAAAGCCGGCCTGACTGGACCCGTAACAGAGGCGGGTCCAGCCGCGAAAGCGTGGCCTAGCGAACCCCTGTGCCTCCCCGGTGGGGGCCAGGGATGACAGAAAAGCTACCCTGGGGATAACAGAGTCGTCTCGGGCGAGAGCCCATATCGACCCCGAGGCTTGCTACCTCGCTGTCGGCTCTTCCCATCCTGGTCCTGCAGCAGGGGCCAAGGGTGGGGGTGTTCACCCATTAAAGGGGAACGTGAGCTGGGTTTAGACCGTCGTGAGACAGGTCGGATGCTATCTACCGGAGGTGCTGGGTGCCTGAGGGGAAGGCTCCCCCAGTACGAGAGGAACAGGGAGCCGCGGCCTCTGGTCTACCGGTTGTCCTACCGGGCAGCGCCGGGCAGCTACGCCGCATCCGATAAGGCCTGAAAGCATCTAAGGCCGAAGCGGTCCCCGAAAATAGGCACCCATTCCCAGGTCCTGCCTGGGACGAGGGCTCGGGAAGAAGACCCGTTTGATGGGGCGGGGATGTAAGCGGGAAGGGAAACCGACCCGTTCAGTCTGCCGCTCCCAACAGCCCGAGATCTCTGCCCCCGAAAGGGGGGCTGGGCATTTGACAGGTCAATCGGCCTGTGCACGGTCCTCGCCTTTAACCCTGCCTCTTCTGTCTCATTGGGATTGCATCTTCCAAAGGGCCAAACATGATGTTCATGCTTTTCGTGCGCAACCGTTAAAACTCCACCAGAGGAGCTTTTTCTTGTGATGCCTTATGAGACTCCTTGTCTTGGATCTCGACGGAACGCTGTGGGATCATGAGGATGCATCCCGCTTGGTTCCTCCGTACGAGTTTCACGGCGATTATCTCACCGACGCCCACGGGGAAGAGCTTCACCTGTTCCCTGGCGTCCGGGAGTTCTTGGAGTGGGCAAACCAGAGTTTTTTGCTCACGATAGCCAGCTGGAACGTCGAGGAGAGGGTGAGGCCTATTCTCGAAGGCTTCGGCCTCTGGGACTACTTCCTGTTCCCTAAGATAGAGGGCCATCCCAACAAGGCCGACATGATAAGACGAACCCTGGAGGATCTCGCATCTGCTGGCTATACTATCGGGGACATCATTTACGTGGATGACAGGGGCATCCACGTTGATGATATCAAGATGACCCTTCCCGAGGTCGAATTCGTCCATATGTGGGTGGATGTAAATTCTTTTGATGAATTAAGGGAACTCCTTGAAAAGCTGGGGTGAGTATTATGGAACTGCTGGTCGTTAAAGATAAGCGCATCGATTACGATGGCTCGGCCATTGGAAGCCACTGGGCCTACAGGAACTTCGGAATCCTTGGAAATTCGCTCGTCGTCTTCCGCGGGAAGTGCGACGTTAAAGTCGAGGAAATGATTGACATAGAAGATTTGAGGGCGAGCAAGGAGATAAAGAGCGACGACATGGTGCACTACATAGTCGAGGTCTTTGATTTGGTTAACACCCTCTTTGCCTCAACGATGCAAAAGCTGTTCATAGCCAAACTCTGTGAGGTTCTAGGTGAATACGGCGTTGAAACCGTCAGGAAGGGCGACGACATCTACGTTAACGGGAAGAAGCTCAGCATTTCAATAGCCACCGTTTCTCCGGTCAGCGTCAAAATCCACATCGGGATAAACGTCGAGGCCAAGGGAATCCCAGAGGGTGTCGATGCGATTGGCCTCAAAGAACTCGGCATCACCGACATTGATGACTTCATGGAGAAGACCGGAGAAGCCCTCGTTGTCGAGTTCAACAAGGTGAAGAGGGACGGCCTTAAGGTTCGGTGGGCTCAGTAGATAAAAAACAGCAAACTTCCAACGAGCGGAACTGCAAGATTGTCGTCGAGCCAGGGCTGGTATTCCGCGAGCATCAGGATTGTTGCCCACCCTATTTTCTCTATCAACCCTCCATCAAGGAGATAAAGCCCTATTATAACCGCCGTTATTAGGTATCCCAAGCTTCCTGTCCAATGCTTCTTGAGCTTGACGTTGAAGCCGTGTTTTGTGAAGTAGTAATGTCTTATGATTCCAGTGACCCCATCGCTAATCGCCATCGCGAGTAGTAAAGCAGTTGCATACTCTCTGGGAAGTAGCAGAACGATCACTGATGCCGAGAACGCAAAGAAGACTTCCCCGTAGTTATGCTTTATCTGGTACCACGAGAACTCCATCCTCTTGAGGTGAGGCCAGAGCTGGAAAAGGCCAAAGAACACCGCCGAGGCGCTGAAAACCTTAGCAGGAATGTTCCCGTAGTAGAACATCAGAACCGCGGGAACTATGCTGAAGTGGATTATCTTCCTGTTAATCCACGCCCACTTGGGACCGAGTTTCCTTGTTACTGCTATGGCTGTGAGGATAAACCCCGCTGCGAGACCGGCGTACGGAGCCCATTCTAACATCGATTCCCTCACCAAAGGCATAATGAATGAACCAGCAAAAAGTCTTTCGATAAAAACTAAAAGATGTTTCCACTGAACGAGTTCATTATTTTTTCTCTCGAGAACCCTGTCTTTGAACTGATGCAGTAGACTGTCTAACACCTTGAAGTGATACTGTCAGGATAAATGGGGCTCACCTTTTGAAGCCATTCAGTAACATCAACAGGCGACCTCTGATAAAATTGTACCGGAAGGCAAACAGAAAAATAAACCTGTGAACACTCCTCCAGTTCTTAGCTCTAAAATTATTTCAGAAACTCTTTGTTCTCCCCTTAACAGTCCTGAACCAGCGTTCAATACCTGTTCCTCGGCCCGGAGGTTATGTAAAAATCCAGTCTCATGCTGTCAAACGCTGATTCATACCACTTTCTTCCATCAACTATGAAAATCGGCCTGTTATGTTGGTGGCAGGACTTTAAAACAACCAGAATAAAACCCTAGGCAATCCACCGGTTTCTAGTTGTTTTGGTCCATACTACGAAGTGCTCTCAACATCAGTCGCACTCCCAGAGAAATCTTTTCCCCCTTGATTTCTATTACTGTCTCGTCGACTGGGATGAAATTTCTCCGTTTTTCTAATTCCGAGGGTTTTTGGTCTATAAAAAGGTTTTAAGGCTGAAATCGTTAGGCATAGTTCAATGCTCCAGCAGTAGGCTTTAGGCTAGTCAGGGACGGCGATCATGAATATCCATCGTATTTTGTCTCAAACACTGATAATCCATATGAACTCATGAAGGGTATCCACGCGTGGATAACCGGTGAACTTTTGGGGAGGTGAGCACCATGATAAGAAGAGTTCAGACTCCATAGCGTTCACATTGCTTGTTTGATAGTGCTTACTATTTTTGTTGTTAATACCGGAGAAGCTTAACCTTAAAAGCACTTTCCCGGAGCTAAGCGCGGTGGTGAGGATGGTTCACTGGGCAGACTACATGGCCGAGAAGATAATCAGGGAAAGGGGCGACAGGGAGGAGTACGTCGTCGAGAGTGGAATAACCCCGAGCGGTTACGTTCACGTAGGTAATTTTAGGGAGTTCTTCACGGCTTACATCGTCGGCCACGCCCTCCGCGATAGGGGCAAGAAGGTGAGGCACATCCATATGTGGGATGACTACGACCGCTTTAGGAAGGTCCCGAAAAACGTCCCGCAGGAGTGGAAAGAGCATTTAACAAAGCCCGTTCGCGAGGTTCCTGATCCTTGGGGCTGTCATGATAGTTATGCGGAGCACTTCATGGAGAAGTTCGAGGAAGAAGTGAGAAGGCTCGGTATCGAGGCGGATTTCCTCCACGCCAGCGAGCTGTACAAATCTGGAGAGTATGCCGACGAGATAAGGCTCGCCCTCGAAAAGAGAGACGAGATTAAGGCAGTCCTCGACAGGTATCGCGAGAGGGCCAAGCAGCCACCCCTGGAGGAGAGCTGGCAGCCGGTGATGATCTACTGTCCGAAGTGCAGGCGCGAGGCGAAGTTCGTTTCCTGGGATGGCGATTGGAAGGTTAAATATCGCTGTGAACACTGCGGGAGTGAGGGAGAGACGGATATCCGCGAGGGGAACGTAAAATTAAGATGGCGCGTTGACTGGCCGATGCGCTGGGCGCACTTCAAGGTTGACTTCGAGCCGGCCGGAAAGGACCACTTAGCTGCTGGGAGCTCCTACGACACCGGAAAGGAGATATCCGAGAAGGTCTTCGGCTGGCCGGCACCAATGACCCTCATGTACGAGTTCGTTGGGATAAAGGGTCAGAAGGGCAAGATGTCGGGGAGTAAGGGCAACGTGATACTGCTTTCTGACCTCTACGAGGTTCTCGAGCCCGGAATAATCCGCTTCATCTACGCGAAGGCGAGGCCCAACAAGGAGCTCAAGATAGACCTTGGCCTCGGCCTGCTCAACCTCTACGACGAGTTCGACAGGGTCGAAAGGATATACTTCGGCCTTGAAAAGGCCAAAAATCCGGAGGAAGAGGAGGAACTGAAGAGGACATACGAGCTCTCGATGCCAAAGGTTCCCGAAAGATTAGCCGCTCAGGCTCCATTCCGCTTCCTTGTAACCCTCGTCCAGATGCCGCACCTCGACGAGGAGGGCATCATCAGAATCCTCCAGGAGCAGAGGCACGTTCCAAAGGAGCTGAGCGAAGAAGACCTTGAGAGGATTAGGCTCCGCATAAGGCTCGCGAAGAACTGGGTCGAGAAGTACGCTCCCGATAACGTCAAGTTCAACCTCCTCACAAAGCCGCCGGAGATTGAGCTCCCTCCCGAGGTCAGGGAGGCGATGCTCGAGGTTGCCCAATGGCTCGAGAAGAACGAGAAGTTCAGCGTTGACGAGCTCAACAACGTCATATTTGAGGCGGCAAAAAAGCACGGAATCCCGAGCAAGAAGTGGTTCAAGACCCTCTACAACGTCTTCATCGGCAAGGATCGCGGACCGAGGCTGGCTCCTTTCCTGGCCTCCCTGGACAGGAACTTCGTGGTCAAGAGGCTCCGCCTGGAGGGGTAAGGTGATGACCATGGGATCCGTCAGAATAAGCGCGCCTGCCCACCTCCACACCGGAAACCCCGATCTGAGCGGCGACATGGGAAGGCTCTATGGGACGGTCGGCTTCGCCATTGAAACCCCAAGGCTCGAGATTGAGGTCAGGGGGGCTGAGAAAGATAACTCAAACGACGGGGACGCGCTCAGGTTCCTCAGGCGTTTCCGTGAGAGCTACAACTTTCCACCGGTGGAGGTGGTTGTGAAAAGCTACATCCCCAAGTGGGTTGGAATCGGCTTCCACACCACTCTGGCCCTGAGCGTGGGGGAGGGAATAAACAGGCTCTTCAACCTCGGGCTCAGCCTCGAGGAGATAGCCCTGGCGATGAAGCGCGGCTTAATAACGGCCCTCGGATTCTACGCCCTCAAAGTCGGCGGCTTCATCTACGAGGGTGGCTTTCCGGTGGACAGGCGAGAGAAAGTCGTCCCGCCGCTCGTCTTCAGGGGTGAGATGCCAGATGACTGGCTGTTCGTGGTGGCCATTCCAGAGACGCCGAGGAAGGCCCTTGCGGAGGTAAGGAAGAGGGAGGACGAGATACTCGGCAACTTGAAGAAGATGCCCCCGGAATTGGCCGACAGGCTCTCTCGAATAGTTCTCATGAAGATCCTGCCGGCTTTCGTCGAGCGCGACATCAAAACCTTCGGCGAGGGTCTCTACCTCTTCAACCATCTCCTCGGCGAATTCTGGAGCGACTACCAGGAGAACGTCTACTGCTGCGACATAGTCAACGGGGGAATAAAGCACATGATTGAAAGGGCGCACTGCGCCTGCCAGACGAGCTGGGGTCCTACGTTTTACGGCCTGGTGGACGGTAGGGAAAGGGCCGAGGAGGTTAGATCGGCCGTCGAATCGTTCCTTCGGGAGAACGGTGACGGTGGTGAGGTGTTCGTCACCAGAGCCGACAACCGCGGGATGGTGGTGGGACGTGGTTAAGGCCGTTGGCATCGACTCCGGGACGAAGAGCATGGACGTTTTCGGCTTCGACGACGAGACCGGCGAGATAATCGTTGACACCGCCGTTGACCGGAACAGGGTCACCGAGAACCCCGCGATAATCGTTAACCTCCTGCGGGAAATCCAGAGGGAACACGGGAAGATCGATGCTATAGTCGGGCCCAGCGGCTACGGGACCCCGCTGAAACCCGCCCGGGAGGTCACAGATGAGGAGATAGCTCTCGCGACCTTCATCACCGAGGCCGACGTCAGGAGGAGGCTCAAGATAGTGGGCCTCAGGGAGCTCATGCTCCTCCTCAGGGAAGCGAAGGATCTGAACGTCTACTTCACGCCCGGCGTCATACACCTCCCCACCGTTCCAGGGTGGAGAAAAGCCAACAGGATCGACCTCGGTACGGCTGACAAGGTCTTCACCGTTGCACTTGCGATGGTTAGAGAAGCGGAGCGGAAGGGGATCCCCTACTCCCAGACCAACCTCATTGCCGTTGAAGTCGGCTTCGCCTACACCTCCGCGATGGCAGTCAAAAACGGCCAAATCGTTGACGGAATGGCCGGGACGGCTGGCTTCCCCGGCTACCTTGGAATGGGCTTCATGGACGGTGAACTCGCCTACGCTCTGGCCAACGCTCTCGACGACTTCGGAAAGCTCGTCCTCTTTCAGGGTGGGGCCGCCTACGTGGCCGGAGTGAATCCCTTCGCCGTATCGCCGGAGGAGTTCGTGAAGCTCGCCAGGGAGGATGAGATGGTTAGAGAAGGCTACAACGCGATGGTGGAGGCAATAGTGAAGGACGTCTTTACCCTGCTTCCCTCGACGAAGCCCGAGGCAATCTACCTCAGCGGCCGCTTTTCAAGGATTCCGGGGTTCTTCAACGACGTCAGGAACGCCCTGGAGAGGGTCTTCGAGAGCTACGGCTTTTCGATTGAGGTCATCAAGCTGGAGAGCAGGGCCAGAGCGAAGGAGGCCGCCGAAGGGAGCGCTATAATGGCGAACGGCATCGCGGGAGGGAAATATAAGGATCTCGTCGAGGCGCTCCGCCTGAAGGAGAGCTCGGGTTCAATCTTTGACTGGGTAAACCTGAAGGAACGCGATAAGCTCAAGATTTTCGAAGAGCTAATTCTTTAGGCGAATTTTTTTGAGCGTAGGTTTTTATTCTTCCCCTCCAATTTCTTGCGGTGGTGCTCATGGAGTTCAACTTAATTATCACGGGTGTCGGAGGTCAGGGCGGTTTGACACTCTCCAGGATAATCGGGAACGCGGCCATGCATGAGGGCTACAACGTGAGAATCGGTGAGACCCTTGGAATGAGCCAGCGCTACGGGAGCGTTCTGAGCTATCTGCGCTTCGGTGAGGAGGTCTATTCTCCGCTCATTGAGGAGGGAGGGGCAGATTTAATGCTCGCCCTCGAGCCGGCCGAGGCTTTGAGGAACGCGCGCTTCCTTGGAAGGAAGAGCACCACGGTTATCAACGCTTACCCTATCCACACTGCAACTACTTTAGTCGGCAAGGAGCGCTATCCTGAGCTCGACGAGATACGGGACGCTATAGGAAAAATCTGCCCGGTTTACATGGCCAACTTCCAGAGGGAGGCCGATAAGATAAACCCCCGTACTTTGGGCGTTCTGATGCTCGGCTACGCCTACGGTAAGGGCCTCATTCCCCTCAGGCGCGAATCCCTGCTGGAGGGCATAAGGCTCACCCTCCGCGAGAAACTCTGGGATATGAACTTCAGGGCCTTCGAGCGGGGTGAAGAGCTCTCGGGTGATTAAGGCTCTTTACGTCCTTTCATACCCTGCAAAGAAGGCGTAGAACAGGACCGTTGCGATGGCGTAGAGCACGGCCGTGGCGTAAAAGGGGTAGGCCAGCGACATCGAAAACAGGGTCCCACCGAAGGAGTTGCCTATCCCCCGCATGAAGGTTGAGAAGGCACGTCTTATCCCGTTTGCCGTTGCCTTCTCCTCGGTTCTGAAGAAGCCCATCATGAAGGAGTCGTTTATCGGCCAGATAATGTTCATCAGTATTGCCCTCAGAACGTAGACGGCCCCTGCAAGGGCGAAGGTTTCTATGGAGGGGAACACTGCAAAGAGTAAGGTTGCCGTGCCCTGAAAGGCGGTTATAACCCTCACGGGCCCGTATTTTCTGACCAGTTCTGGAAGGCCGAAGGAACCCAGGCCCATCGCCAGCTGCTGAAAGAAGAAAATCCAGCTTATGGCCTGAAGCGTTTCCCCGAAGCGTATCTTAAAGTAGAGGCTCATAAAGGGAATGGTCATCCCCGCCCCAAGACCTATGAGAGCACTCGGCAGGGAGAACTTGAGGATTCTGAGGACCAGCGATTTCCTCCACTCTATCCGCCTGACCCTGACCACCACGTCCCTCACCACGAGCAGGGCCGGAACCACGAAAGTGAACTGGAGGAGGGACAGGGAAAATGTGATCCTGTAGGCCGTTATTTCAGGAAACCCGATTTCCATCAGGTGGCCCGGGAGAAAACCGGCCAGCAGAACTCCCAATGAGTTAAAGAGGGTACCCAGACCGAAACTCCTGGAGAATGCCTCGTGTCTCATCTCGTCAGGGACGAGCTCGCTGAGGTAGGCGTTGTAGTTTGGCTGTCTTAACCCCATGTTCACACCCACAAGCACGAATCCAAGGAACAGGAGGGTCGTGTTTAACGCCAGCACCTGCAGGAGCCTTCCAGTCGCCCCGAGGAGGGCGCTGAGAATGAGAGTTTTTCGGTATCCGAGGTGGAGTGATACCTGTCCGGCGAGGAGAAAGAAAACACCACCCGAGAGGGTCTGGACCGAGAAGAAAGCCCCCAGTTCACCCATACCGTAGCCAAGAGCCTTCAGGTAGAAGGGCATTATGAAAAAGGAGAACCAGAGAAAGGTCTGGCCTAAAGCGTTGGCCCCGATGAGTATTCCGGCGTCCCTTCCGTACTTTGAGAGCATGGCTAAACGTCCCTCATAGCGCTTATAAGTCTATCGAAATGAGGCTTTTATCTGATAAGCCCTATATACTTCTGGTGCCGGCTATGGAGTTCAGGAAAATTCAATTTACCGGGAGAAGCTCCTACATAATTTCCCTGCCAAAGAAGTGGGTTCTGGAGCACGGGCTCAAACAGGGGGACACCATACCCCTGGCTATAAACCCCGACGGGAGCATAACGATTTTTCCTAGGGAACCGCGTGAGGTCAGCGAGAGAAAAATCCTGAACATATCGAGAGAATTCTCCCCAGACATGGCGATCAGACTCGTCATTTCGGCATACATCCAGGGCTACGACGTTCTTGAAATAACCTTCGCAGGGGAGATGCCCATATACAAGGTGAAGGTTCGCAAAGTTCTCCAGAGCCTTCCGGGCGTCGAGATAATCCTCGACGAGCCGGCTAGAATTGTGGCCAAGAGCCTCCTCGATGAGGACGAGATAAACATCTCCGAACTCCTCGGGAGGATACGCTCCCTTATAGTATCAATGCTCGGGGACCTTGAGATGCTCATCTCCTCGCCCGGCGACGATGAGATACTGCGGGACATAGGCGACCTTGAGAACGAGCTCGACCGCTTCTACTTCCTCATAATCCGGGCCGTCAACCGGCTCCTGAGCAGAAGAAGCGTGACCGAGGAGAGTGGCATAATCGGGAGAACCTTCGATCTTCTTGGCATACTCTTCATCGTCCGAAACATCGAGAGAATAGGCGACCACATAACGCGCATAGCGGAGAATCCCGGTGAGATCAACGTCCCCTACCTCAGGGAGAAGTTCGTTGAGATGATGGCGCAGATAGAGGAGCGTGACCTGAGAAAGATAGACAGGCTAATGCTGGAGCTCAAGGAGGAGATTCGCTCCGTGGATCATCGCAGCTCGATGGCGCTGGAGAGCTACCGTCGGATCCTTGAGTACCTCGAGAACATAGGGGAGACGATAATAAACATGGCCCTCAGCTGATTTCTTCTCGTTTCCACAATCCTTTTAACCCTTCGAACGTTCTTTCCCCGGGTGGTTCCCATGGGGGCGATCATAGTTCACGGCGGTGCCGGAACGATAAGGAAGGAGGAGAGGATTCCAAAGGTTCTGGAGGGCGTTAAAGAGGCGGTTCTCGCGGGCTGGCGCGAACTGAGGAGGGGCTCCGCTCTGGATGCCGTCGAGGAGGCAGTTAAGACCCTCGAGGACAACCCCCTCTTCAACGCCGGAACTGGAAGTGTTCTGACGCTCGATGGCAGGGTCGAGATGGATGCGGCGATAATGCGCGGGAAAACTTTAGATGCTGGTGCCGTTGCCGGAATCTGGGGGGTGAAAAACCCGATAAGCGTCGCCAGAAAGGTCATGGAGAAGACCGATCACGTTCTCCTAATCGGTGAAGGTGCAGTAAAATTCGCAAGACTTCTCGGGTTCGAGGAGTACGATCCGAGGACGGAGGAGAGGCTGAAGCGGTGGGAAGAACTAAGGAGGAAGCTTATCGAGAGGGGTGAAGCCAGGCACTGGAAGAAGCTCAACGAGCTGATCAGGGAGTATCCGGAAGTTTTGAAGAGCACGGTTGGGGCTGTGGCTTTCGACGGCGAGGAGGTAGTTGCCGGAACCTCCACCGGAGGGGTTTTCCTCAAGATGTTCGGGAGGGTCGGAGATACGCCCCTGATAGGCGCGGGAACCTACGCCAACGAGGTTGCCGGGGCTTCCTGCACGGGCCTCGGAGAGGTTGCCATAAAGCTTGCCCTGGCGAAGAGCGCAACCGACTTTGTAAGACTCGGCATGGACGCCCAAGCCGCGAGCGAAGCCGCGATAAGCCTCGCGACCAAATACTTCGGGAAGGACACTATGGGCATAATCATGGTTGACGCGAACGGAAACGTCGGCTTCGCCAAGAACACTAGGCACATGAGCCACGCATTCATGAGGGACGGCATGGACGAACCGGTGGCGGGGGTTTGAACAATTAACAGAACCCTGCGGGACGTATGGTTGCTCAACCTCTCGACCTTCTTTTTCTTCCTCGGAATAAGCGTAGTCAACCCCATAATCTCTCCCTTCGCTATAACGCTGAGGGCGACTCCCCTCATGGTGGGCATTATAGCCGGGATAACCTCGGTAGTCGCGCTCCTCTCAAAACCGCTGGGTGGACTGCTCGGGGACAGGGGATACCGCTTTCAGGCGATGATACTTGGTAACGTTCTCGGCGCGGTGGCGGGTCTGCTCTACGTTCTGTCGGCCGTCACCGGGAGCATCTGGACCCTGGCCTTCGCGAGGGCCATCCATGGCCTTTCCATGGGCATTTTCTTCCCCTCAAGCCTCTCAACGGCCGTTGACCTCGCCCCCAAGGGCAGGGTTGGCGAAACCCTCGGCTGGCGCGGAATGATGTTCTCCCTTGGCAACATAATCGGCCCCGCCCTCGGTGGCTACCTGTCGGATGTTATGGGCTTTGTGGGGGCCTTCTCCTTTACAGTTGTGTTCTCCATCGTGGGGGCTCTCTTCGTCCTGCCGGTATGGAGGGAAGCCGGAAGGATCGTGGAGCGGGAGATTCGGGAAGACAGGGCCAGCTATTCGGAACTGCTAAAGGCCGGCTTCGTTGCAGCATCGCTTGCCCTCTTCTTTTTCTCCTTCTCCTATGCGGGGATTATAACCTACCTTCCGGCCCTCTACAAGATCATTGGAATACCGCAGAGCGTCTTCGGGTTCTACATGATGGTCATTGGAATAGCGAGCTTCATAATGCGGGTCATCGGGGGCAGAACCGCCGACAGAATGGGACCCGTTCCGGTCATCCGAATTGGGATACTCCTCGTCATAGCCGGCTACGTGGTTCTGATACTCTACAAGCTTCCACCCCACTCATATGCCAGCGCCCTGCTCATAGGAGCCGGCTTCGGCCTCTCAGTCCCCGCTATGCAGCTCATGGCCCTGGGAAATCTCCCCCCAAGGATACGAACGATGGGATCGAGCATCTACACGATGTTCTTTGATCTTGGAATGCTCGTGGGCCAGATTTTTCTGGGCTACGTCGCCGGTCTGAGGGGTTACGCCGGTGTCTTTCCCCTTCTCCCGGTTATAGCGGCCGCATCACTTATAATAGTCCACGCGCCCCTCCTCTTCGGGGGTAGAAAGGAATGAAGGTCAGGGTTTCCTACGGAACAGCTATAGCTATGGGCCTCATAAAGGCGAAGATGCTCGCCAGGCCGACCACCGCTTACCTTATGACCCACTGGCCGGGTCACTGCAGGAACAACTGCGCCTTCTGCGTTCAGGCCAGGGAGAGCAGGGCCGACCTTCAGAAGCTCTCCCGTGTAACCTGGCCGGCATTCGAGCTCGATAGGGTCATTGGGGCGCTTCCAAAGGGGAATTTTGCGAGAATCTGCCTCCAGACAATAGATTATCCAGGAATGGTGGAGGACGTTTTGGAACTTCTTGAGGCCTTTGCCCCCCTGAACCTCCCGGTTTCGGTCTCGATAACGCCAGTTGGGAAGGAAATCATCGGGGAGTTCAAAAAGCGGGGCGTTGACTACATAGGGGTGGGTCTCGACGCCGCGAGCGAGCGAATTTACCGGGACGTCAAGGACTCCATCTATTCCTGGAACGAGATGTGGGCTTTCATCAGCGACGTCCTCGACGTCTTCGGTCCCGGTAAAGCCTTCGTCCATCTCATAGTCGGCCTCGGTGAAACGGACAGGGAGCTGGTTGAGACGATGGCAAGGTTATATGACATGAACGCCGAAGTTTCCCTCTTCGCCTTCACCCCTGTCAAGGGAACGCGCCTTGAGGACGCCAAACCGCCGTCCCTCGAGCGCTATCGCAGGGTACAGCTTGCAAGGTATCTCCTCGAGATCGGTCTCGCCTCCGTGAAGGATTTCACCTTCGACAACGAAGGCAACCTCACCGGCTTCGGGATTCCAAAGGAGAGGCTTGTGGATCTTATCCTGCCTGAGGTCTTTGCCACCCACGGCTGCCCCGGCTGCAACAGGCCCTACTACAATGAGAGGCCGAAAAAAGAGCCTTACAACTTCCCGGTGAGGCCTGAGAAAAGCTACGTGGAAAGGATTCTTGACTCTATTCTCTGAGGTCTTCAAGTATCCCCCTGAACTCGCCGGGCAGGTCTTTTGCCTCCACTCTTTTCCCCTCAGCTATCTTGACCAGGCCTTTAACGAAGGAGTACAGCTCTTCGTCATCCCTCACGAGGCCCAGCGTTGGCTCCATATTCTCAGCCAGCTCTCCGAGGCGGTTCTCGTTCTTCAGGATGGTCAGTATGTCGGCCAGTCTCTTTATTCCGAGCGTTCTTAGTTCCTCGTTGGGCGCGCGGTAGATGGCCCTGATGGCACACTTAACGGCCCCGCGGTAGTTGTTCTCCTGGAGGAACAAATTGGCCATCCTGAAGCAGGCCTCGAAGTAGAGCTCCGGTTTCCCTTTCCTCGTCAGTTCCATCATGTCATCGAGCTTCCTCTTGGCGGTTTCCAGATCGCGCCTGTTCTCGGCCTCTATGGCTTCCCTGAAGAGCTCAAGGGCCTTCTCACTAACGTCCACTGCCTTCACCCCTGCTCTCAAGCCAGGCCTCTTCGAAGGCAGGCCACACCTCCTCAAACTTCTTCTCCACGCGCCACTTCCTCCGGAAGGCGTTGAGGAGAACCGTTAGATCCCTTTTGAGGAGTTCGTAGCTCTCGGGTTTGTCCGTGGTAACGTACTGGGCCCAGTCTATGATGAGGACGTCGCCATCATCGGTCAGAACCACGTTGAACTCGCTCAGATCGGAGTGAACTATTCCAAAGCGGACTATCTTGAGGTACTCGTCAAGGACCCTGGATAGTATCTCCTCTGCCTCTTCCTTCGTCAGGTCTGTGTCCCTCAGGTCGGCGAGCTCGGTGCCCTTTATGAACTCCATCACCACGACGTGCCGGTTCCACGCTATCGGCCTCGGAACACTCGCTATCGGACTGAGAAGCGTTAACGCCTCGTACTCTTTTTTGGCAATCAGCCTTGAAACGTAGAGCCAGCTTGTGTGGTGCTTGTCCTGGAAGACGTGAGAATGATAGCCGGCCCTTCTGGATGCGGTTCTACCGCCTATGCGATTGAACTTTACCGCGACCTTCTCGCCGGAGGGGGTTACGCCAATGTAGACATCCGCGTCCTTTCCAACCCCTATCTGGGCGGTGCTTATGGCCTCTATGATGCCCTTCTTTGACAGCGCCCTTATCGCGAGGACATCGTAGCCGTGTACCGTGAGCTGGTAGCCTATGTAACCGATATCGCCCCTCCTGATCACGAGGCCCCAGTCGTCGAGTTTGCCGAGCCTGAAGGAGGCGGTCTCGACGTCCACCCTGGCGAAGCGCGCTATCTCCTCGAGGGGCACCCATTTGTAGCGGCGCATGTTCAGTTCTACCCCTCTCAGTATGCGGAAGTCGAGATCTCGCAGGTTCGGGTAAGCCTCGAGCGCGAGCAGTTTGCTGACCATCTTTTCCCACGGGGTTTGCTAACCCCGGGGATTTATAAACCTTAGTTACCCTGCGACAGGCTTTTAAACGCTCAGCTTTCGGTCGAATATCATGAGGAAGAGGCTTCTCCTCCTGCTCAGCCTTGGTTGGATACTCAACTACGCCCACAGAATGGCTATTCCGCCGCTGATACCGACGATAAAGGCCGAGCTTGGAATAAACAACGCCGAGGCCGGCCTGCTGATGACCGCTCTCCTCCTTCCTTACGCTTTGGTGCAGGTTCCCGCGGGCTACCTGGGGGACAGGCTCGGAAGAAAGCGCCTGCTCGTGATGAGCATCATCGGTTATTCCCTCTCCTCGGCCCTCATACTCTTCGCCAGGCAGTACTGGCAGCTCTTAGCCGTCAGGGTACTCTACGGTCTTTTCTCGGGCTTCTACTACGCCCCCGCGACTGCCCTGATAAGCGACGTCTACCGCGAGAGGAAGGGTTCTGCCCTCGGAGTCTTCATGGTCGGCCCGCCTGTGGGGACAGGAATAGCGCCCCTCATCGTCGTCCCCATAGCCCTCCACCTCCAGTGGCGCTACGCTTTTCTGGTTCTCTCAGCCCTGAGCCTGGCCATCGGCCTCGTGCTTATTTTAGCGATCCGCGGGGAGGTCTCCAAACCGGCGAGGGCATCGTTCTCCATTCCCCAGCATGCGTTCCTCCTTAGCATTGCCAACTTCGTGGTTCTCGCGGCATTCTTCGGCCTGTTGACCTTTCTGGTTTCCTTCCTCGTTACCTCGGGCCTCTCCATAGGAGAAGCCTCCGCACTGTTTTCCCTCCTCTCGGTGGTGGGTATAGCGGGTTCCCTCCTCGGCGGTGATCTCTACGACCGGATTGGGAGGAAGAGCGTATCACTCGTCTTCGGTCTCAACGCCCTTCTAACTCTCCTGCTCGCTCTAACTGCATCCCCATGGGTGGTGGTTCTCCTCGGCCTGACCTTCTACTCGGTTGGGGCAATAGTTACCGCCTACACCTCCGAGAAGGCCTCCCCTGAGAATCTCGGTTCGGTGATGGGCTTCGTGAACATGGTGGGCTTCTTCGGTGCGACGGTCGGCCCCTACCTCCTCGGCCTTCTCATAGATCACCTCGGCTACGAAAAGGCGCTTCTAACTGTCCCGGCGATGTATCTCCTTGCCTGGGGGATGATAAGGCTGGAGGAGATAGAGGAGGGCAGAAAAGGGAAACTTTAATGGTGAAATCAGCCGTACATGACTTCGTGCATCGCTATCTGCTGTGCCAGCCTCTGCTCCGCTCCAAAGACCTTCTCGATGGCCTTCAGGAAGTCATCCTGCGTAACGTATTCACGCCTGTCCCTTATGGCGAACATCCCAGCCTCGGTCGCTATGGCCTTTAAATCAGCTCCGCTCGCTCCATCGGTCATCTCCGCTATGAGGCGCAGGTCAACGTCCCTGAGGTTCATCTTCCTCGTGTGGACCTTGAGTATCTCGAGCCTTCCCTTGAAGTCGGGCAGGGGAACCTCTATGAGCCTGTCGAACCTTCCCGGCCTCAGCAGTGCCGGGTCGAGTATGTCTGGCCTGTTTGTTGCCGCTATGACCTTGACGTTCCCGCGCGGGTCGAAGCCGTCCATCTCAGCCAAAAGCTGCATCAACGTCCTGTTTACTTCTCTCTCGCCGCCGGTGGTCTCGTCCATCCTCTTCGCCCCGATTGCATCTATCTCGTCGATGAATATTATCGTGGGAGCTTTCTCCTTGGCCAGCTCGAAAAGTTCGTGGACGAGCCTCGCCCCCTCACCTATGAACTTCCTGACGAGTTCGCTGCCTACGACGCGGATGAAGGTGGCGTTGGCCTCGTTCGCTATGGCCTTGGCCATGAGTGTCTTTCCGCAGCCGGGCGGACCGTAGAGGAGCACACCCTTGGGCGGCTCGATTCCAACCTTTTCAAACAGCTCGGGGTGCCTGAGCGGAAGTTCTATCGCCTCCCTGAGTTCCTGGAGCTGCTTTTCGAGGCCGCCTATGTCCTTGTAGGTAACCTTTGGTCTTTCGATGACCTCGAATCCAAGAACCCTTGGGTCCTTCTCGGTCGGAAGGAGTTCAACCACTGCCATTGTCCTCTGGTCGAGGGCAACCCTGGAGCCTGGCTTGAGCTTGTCACGCTCTATCCAGGGTGCGATTCTAACAACGAATCGCGGTCCGTTGAAGTTCTGGACTATTGCCCTGTCCTCGTCCAGGAGCTCGAGTAGCGTCCCCGCGAAGGCGGGGGGCTGTCTCATCCGGGACATCTCCATCCTTACCCTCGAGAGCTCCCTCTCGAGTCTGTCCTTGTCTGCCTCTAACGTCCTTACTTGGAGTTCAAGCTGCCTTATCCGTCTCTTCAGGTAGGTGACGTAATCATCGTACCCATCGGAGGGTTTAACGTCAAAGTTCTCGGCGCTCATAATCCCACCTCTCACGATAAACCATTCGCAGAAGTGCCTTTTAACTCTATCCGTTCATAGCACGATCGCCCCTTATATAGCTTTCGCAGGCCGTTCTTCGAACTTCAAGAATTAGTAACACAGGCACCCATTCATTCCGAAATTCTTATTAACTTTGAGATCGAGGTATGAATGGCTATATCCAGAGGTGGGTGTAATGAGAATTGAGATAAAGTTTCGACCCGCGGAGGAAGACACCGTCCTCCCCTTCAACTACAACTACGACGTTTACACCCAGCTCCTCGAGAAGATCGCCATCGTGTCCCCTGAACTGGCCAGGGAAGTGGAGGCCAGCCATGTGGACTACTTCACCTTCTCAAGGATCATGGTGCGAAAGCGCGAGCTCATCCCCGACAGGGGAATACGGGTTCTCTCGGACGACGTTTCGCTCTACGTATCATCGTCCTCGGGGGAGCTCATGAAGTCCCTTGTGGAGGGCTTCATCGACAGCCCCGTTCTGAGGGTGGGCGAGGCAACCTTCATCGCCGAGGACCTCAAGGTTCTGAAGGAACCGAAGATCTCCCGAACGGTGCTCTTCTCCACCCTGAGCCCGATAACCGTGCGCACCGTCAAGCTCAGCGGGGATAGGATGAAGATATGGGACCTTTATCCCAACGAGGAGACCTTCTTCGACAAGCTCAGGAAGGTAATGCTCATGCGCTACTCGGCGATGGTGGGCTCTATGCCCGAGGAGAGGGAGTTCTCCGTGGACGTCATAAAGTTCAAACCCGTGCGCATACTCGTCAGGGACACCTACTATCGCGGTTCCCTCATGATATTCCGCTACACCGGTTCGAAGGAGATCGCGAGGTTTGGCTACGAGAACGGCTTCGGGGAGAAAACGCGCTACGGCTTCGGAATGGTTAAGGTGATAGACGAAGAGCAAGAACGAGAAGTCCAAGCATGAGTTCGATTCCCCACACGATAAGAACGAGCATTGGCTCCGTCACTTTCACCTTTCTCATTATCGCTCCCAGAAAGCTTGGGTACGGGGGTGCTTTTAGCGTTCCGTCCGGCATTACCGTGGTTCTTCCGTGTTTTCTGACTCCAAAGCGAACGCCCAGGGCTTTTATAGTGAAGTCCAGGAGGTGCGGGATCAGGAGTATAGCAGCGTAGAACTCCACCTTGCCGGTTATTCCAACGAGGCCTATCAGGGCCCCCATGCTCAGAGTTCCGGTATCGCCCGGAAAAACCCTCGCTGGATATCTGTTCCACCAGAGAAAGCCAAGGGCTGCACCCAGTCCCGTCAGCGCCACAACCCTTGCCGGTCCTTCAGTTATCGCCGCCAGAAAGCCCAGCGCTATCGCCGAAGTTCCTATCTCGAGACCGTTGAAACCGGCCAGCAGGTTGACCAGGTTGGCGGATCCGACAAGGAAGAGGATGGCGAATAGGGGATAGAGAACACCTAGATTCAGGGTGTGGCCGGGGAGATAAATCACGGGGGAAATGTCAAAGAAGGCCACGGGCGCTGCCACCAGAAGCGAGAGCATAACCTTGTGAGACTGTCTCAGTCCGGTCAGGTCGTCAATTATCCCCACGAGGCCGAAGAGGAGGAATATCGCGAGGACCCCGGCCATCCCGTGGGAAACGAAGGGAAGGGCCGCCACGGATACCCCTATCAGGAGGGACAGGCCGCCCATTTCGGCGACCTCGGGGAGATCCGGTTTGTGGATGTCCCTGCCGGTTATTCCGGCTCCTTTCATCAGTCGGGCGATGTAGGGAGTCAGGATGAACGTCAGGGTTAAAGCTATAAGCGGTGCGACCGTTACCATACAACATCCCCCAATCCCTTGGAATGCCGAAAAATAAACCCTTCGGTGAAAGGAATGGACATTCGGCTGGTCGTCTTTGATCTCGATGGAACGCTCGTCGGTGCCAGGGAGTCCTTCTCCGATCTCAAGGAGAAACTGAGGAAGCGCCTTCTTGACATGGGCATACCCAAAGAGGCTCTCGGCGACCTGACCCCCATGTACGAGACGCTGGAGCATGTTTCTGGTGAGCTGGGGATTGACTTCAACGAACTCTACAAGCATCTGGTTGAACTCGAGAGGGAACGCATGGAGGAGAGCTTTCTCTTCGATGGCGTCCGGGATGTTCTCGGCTTTCTCAGGGACAGGGGGATTAAACTGGCGCTGATGACGAGAAGCTCGCGGGAGGCGGCCCTCAGGGCCCTCACCATGCACGGTATCGGGGAGTACTTCGACATGATCGTCACGAGGGACGACGTTCCGGCCGGCGAACTCAAGCCGGAAACAGGACAGCTGAGGGCGATAATTGAGTCGCTCGGCGTTGAACCCACCAGGACCCTCGTGGTGGGCGACCACGGCTACGATATCATTCCGGCGAAGAAGCTTGGCGCTCTCTCCGTTATGATAACCTCCCACGACTCGGGGAGGATGAGCTTTTCCCTCGATGTGAAGCCCGACTTTGAGGTCCCCACCGTAGTGGAGTTCGGGGATCTGATGGAGAACCTTCTGAGCACCTACGTCGTCGTTCCAGCGTACAACGAGGAGAAAACCCTCGGAAACGTTCTCGAAGACCTGCTCCGCTACTTTAGAGTGGGGGAGATAGTGGTCGTCAACGACGGCTCCCGGGACGGAACGGAGGAGATAGCGCGCTCCTACGGTGTCCACGTGCTGACGCACCTGGTCAACAGGGGTCTCGGCGGGGCCCTCGGAACAGGTCTCGCCTACGCCCTCAGGAGGGGCGCGAGGGTTATCCTCACCTTCGACGCCGACGGCCAGCACCTGGTGAGCGACGCGCTTCGCGTTATGAAGCCCGTGGCCGAAGGAAAGGCCGACTTCGCGGTTGGTTCCCGCCTGAAGGGAGACACGAGTGAGATGCCCCTCGTAAAGAAGTTCGGGAACCTCGTTCTGGACGGTATAACCGCGGTTTTCGCACGCAGGTACGTCAGCGACAGCCAGAGCGGACTCAGGTGCTTCAACAGGGAATGTGCTTCGAAGATCCGGATAACCTGCGACCGCTACGCGGTTTCGAGTGAGATAATCATCGAGGCCGCGAAAAACGGATGTAGAATTGTAGAGGTGCCGATTAGAGCAGTCTATACGGACTATTCAATGGAGAAGGGAACGAACATCCTGGAGGGGATTAAAATCGCCCTCAACCTGCTGTTTGATAAGCTGAGGTGATGGTTGTGTACGCGGTTCAGTACCTGGCGATAACCGTGCTCGCAGCCCTGATGCTCTACGTCCTTGGGAAGTACGGGAAAGGGGAGGTTGAGTGGGGGGACCTGCTCTTCTGGGAGACCCTTCTGGTGGGCCTCCTGATAGTGGCGCTCTTCCCCGTGGAAATCGCGAACTTCATAAGGAACCTCCTCGGACTCGGCAGGGGCCTGGATGCCCTCTTCGTCGTGGCGATAGGCCTCGCGTACCTGCTGGTATTCAAAACCTACCTCGCGGTGGACAGGGCCGAGCGCGAGATAACCGAGCTGACCAGGAAGATAGCCATAGAACTTGAGGAGATGAGGGAGAAGATTGAGGAGCTGGAGCGGAAACTGGATGGGAAGTGAGGACCGCTCACTCGATGAACTCCCCGAAGAGCTCCTCTAAAAATATCCTCACCCTCTCCTTGGGGAGTTTGAACTGCCTTATGCTGACTATTCCCTTTTTCCGCGCTTCCCTCAGGAGTATCTCAGTTGCTTCGTTCGGGTACATCTCCTCATAGACTATCTCCTTTATTCCGGCGTTGAGGACGAGCTTGAAGCAGGTGTCGCAGGGGAAGTGGGTGACGTAAAGGGTTGCCCCCTCGAGGCTTATGCCCTTCCGAGCGGCCATCGCTATGACGTTTTGTTCCGCGTGAACCGCTCTGTGGCAGTGGCCGTCAACTATGAGACAGCCCACATCAATGCAGTGGTCCATTCCCCTGGGTGCACCGTTGTAGCCCGTTGCTAGGATGTAGCCGTCCTTCACCGCCACCGCTCCGACTCTAAGGCGGGGACAGGTTGCCCTCAGGGAGACGAGCTTTGCTATGAGCATGAAGTACTCGTCCTTGGTCGGTCTAACCCGCTTTATCCTATCCGCCTTCTCCCTGTCGAGGAACACTTCGACCGTCATGGCCCATCACTGCACGCGGTTGTTGAACATATTGTTGCCATGTATCTCGAGGAGTATGCGAAGGATCCTCTCGTCGTAGCTGGGGTGGGTGTCTATTATGGGAACCCTCTGCTTTCTCTCTATGCCCGGCTCCAGGCTGGGAACCGCGCTGGACCGCAGACCTTCCCGCAGGTCCTCGTAGTACTTGAGTTCTTCTAGGGCACGCTTGAGACTGACCGGGGTTTTCAACAGTCTAAGTGCGGTCTCATCGGCCGCGAATTCTCTCTCCTTGTGGAATCTGGCCCTCAGGATCTCGTGGAGGATGAGGAGCCCCATGGCAGCGGCACCGGCGATCGGCCCGGCGAGGAGCACCACGACCGCCGTCAGAAAGGCCATCAGATGCCGGCTGTAGGCGAGCAGGGGGAAGGTCCTTGTATCACCGTTCTTTATATGGCCGAGCTCGTGGGCGGCAACGGCCAGTATCTCCTCCCGATCCAGCACCTCGAAGAGCCCGAGGGACAGAACTATGGCGTTCCTGAAGGAGTAAGCGGTTGGAACGTATTCGTCAAGGAGGTAAACCCCTGGCATCGGCAGGTCCGCCTTTCCGGCCATCTCCGCTATGCCGTCGTAGAGCCAGGGCATCTCGCCCCTCTGGAGTTCGGTGTACTCCCTCCCGCCGTGGAGTGAGACCCAGAGATATATCAGGAGCACGGTCCCGGAGACCAGCAGCAGCGGCCAGGGGCCCAGCTCGGAGAGGGCAACGGCCGCCAGCAGAACCTCGAGACCGATGAGAACTGGGAGCATTGCCATCACTTCTTCATTTTGGAGAGATAGGCGTAGGTAGCCTCCCTGAAGTTGCTCATGAGGGCGTCGAGGATGCTCTTCACCACCTTTTCCTCGAACTCCTCCCTGGTCGTCGTTATGGAGTAGACGTACCTCATTCCACCCCTGCCCTTGTCAACGCTTCTCCTGAGAAGTCCCCTCTCGCAGAGCCGGTTCATGAGTATGCTGACCGTTGAGCGCCTCAGCTCCGGATGTCTGATCCGCAGAACCTCGTATATCTGTCCAGCGGTGGCCACCTTTCTCCTCCACATTTCCTCCATTATCTCGGCCTCGAGGGGAGGGAGAACGGCTTTGATGCCTTCTTCGGTCAGCTTGAACTCGTGGGGTTCCATCCTCATCACCCTCTCCATACTTTTTCATCAGGCAAAAGGGCTAAAAAGTTTTCCCGTTCCGGACGATTAGATTTTTAAGGCAATGGTAAAGAGTATGTATGGGCACGGGCCGGTGGCTTAGCCAGGACAGAGCGTCGGCCTCCGGAGCCGAAGGTCGCGGGTTCGAATCCCGCCCGGCCCGCCAGAA
>Ga0256831_1000369_pt1 | contig 23540 bp, 20 predicted proteins | sample 132544metaG_FD_189087 | JGI IMG/M metagenome (GOLD analysis project Ga0256831, IMG submission 189087) | Hydrothermal vent microbial communities from Lau Basin, Pacific Ocean - 132-544 | ecosystem: Environmental > Aquatic > Marine > Hydrothermal vents | place: Pacific Ocean: Lau Basin | collected... | reverse complement strand
AGTTAGTAGATCAATTGACAAGATAATGCTCAAAGGAATCAGTAGGTATTCCAGGTTCATGTAGAGGTTCTCCGAGAATAACTTTATTTTTGATAAGTTGTTCGCTAAGTCATACATCTCCGTCAAAACAATATACGTGAATAATATTAGTACAAAGTATGTGCTGAGCTTAACGATGAGGCTTGGTGCCAAAAAGTATGTGTTCCAGAACATATAGGTTGCCAGGGTAATTGAGGCTATAATGGCTATATAAACAAATAGTGATAATACAATTATTCCTGCTGAGGCTTCCATGCGCGTGTCTATATTATTATTTCTTGAAATCATCGATGGTCATCTGCCTCTCACTGTATATTTTCTCGACAATATGATCATATATGTGCGTTGGAACACTATGTGTTCTCCTAAGATATAAGAGGAGCTCTTTTTTCGTAGGGTTTCTCAGCACGGGGCCCCTACGAAGTGCTTCTGCAACGGTCATTCTGATCTGCCAGTTGCCCACGGGGTAGATATATTGTGGCGCGACCTCCCTCAAAATTATTACCTTGGCCTGCCTCCTAGTGCTTGCAAGGTGCCCGAGAATAGGTGTTCTTGCCGCAAGGAATCCTCCATCCATCTTCTCCGGGCGACCACGGTAGTCGTCACGTATGATGAGTATTGACGGCTCAGCGTGTGGGTTCCAAAGGCTGTTGGGCATCCATACCTCTATCCACTCGGAACTATATCTTCCCGGGTAAAGTATTATGGTGTACTTGTTGTAGAGATACTCGGCATGGTAGACCAGTACATCGCTTATAGGTCTCGACAAGTGTATTGTTCTTAGATACATTTTGGCTACAATACTGTCAACCGCTGTTATGCTCCATCTCGTGGGAACAAGCTTCCTCCGCCTAATAGTTCCGATGAAACCGAGAGATAGGGCTCTTACTATTTCGTAGTGGTCGAGGCCTTCACGGTGAAGGATCCAAACAGCTTCTTCGGCCCTAACATCATCCCATATCAGCTTCTCGAGAGCTGGGTGAAGAGACGGATTACCTGATACTCTTATTCTTCTGGCCGATATCGTGGGGCCTATTGGCGGAAGAAGAGGATCAAGTCTTAGCCTGGGCTTCGGTATACCTGATAGTTCTGCCTCTGCGTCAACTGGTTTTCTCGACAAAGCCGCTAATCCTATTTCTTTCTCGTACAACATCAATGGATCGTTCACTTTCGCTTTCTTCTTAGCGTACACTAGCTGTGATCTTAGCTCTATTATGTCTCCTAATCCTAGTCTTAGGAACCATGAAGAAGGATCATCGTATTTCTTGGCCTCATCACCATGTATGCAAGGCGGGAGGCCTATGTACACGTTGACGTATGGATACCCGTACTCGCCTACCAGGGCAGAAGGCGGTGTAGCTCCGTTGACTCGTGTGTTATTAATCCTCGATATCATTTTGACCTTGCCGCGGAATCCGCGTAGGAGTGGACAATATCCAAGCCCGCAGAGATTACGGTATCCCTTGCATCTTAGACATAGGTCCCTTGGTTTGCCTGGCAACTCTGTCTTCACGCCACTGACCTATTATCAGGTTATCACTTACTTTATAATTCCTTATTAAGCTAGATAAAATGATTCGACGACACAACAATGATTGGGGAACGGTTGATATGGATGACTATATGGTCGTAACACATACTGATATGGATGGAGTGGGGTCAGCCGCCGTCTACATACATTATAGGGGGTATAGGCCTTCCAAGATCATGTTTACTGAGCCTTATCTACTCATAAAGGCCTTCAAGAAGATCTCCAAGATTCGGAATGTCCACACCATAGCCTTCATGGACTTAGGGATGAACCAGAAGACTTACGAGTACATCAGACCCATACTGGAGAAAAAGATCGCCGAGGGAATCGAGATAGAGTGGTACGACCACCATATATGGGATAAAGAATGGCTTGACAGCCTCAAAGAGGTCGGTGTTAGAATCAATGTAGATAATTCCATCTGTGCAACGGGGGTTGTCGCCAAGTACGCGCCTCGTCGAAGCAGTATTAATAAAGAGTTTATCGAAGAACTCGTAAAAGGTGTTTGCTCGGGAGACCTGTGGAGATTCGATCACTGGTTAGGCCCATGGTATCTCAGACTCATAAGGAGAGACGACCCGGATTCGTGGCGAGAAAAAGTGCTGAACACTATTCTCGAAGAGAAGCTATGGGATAAGAGCTTCGATGAAATACTGATTGATAGAGTCGAGAAAGAAATCAATGCTTATGGGGAACTGGAGAGACTGGTAAAGCTCAAGAGAATCAATGGAATACTTTTTGCCTTTGTAAAAGCCAACAAGTATATTGAGAACAGCTTCGCCGCCGCCTACATCATGGCGCGCAAGAACGCCGAGGTTGTAGCGGTTATCTCGGATAAGGGTAAGGTAAGCCTGCGAAGCAAAGAGATCAATATAAGGGAGATCGCCAAAGCCCTAGGGGGAGGCGGACATCCCCACGCCAGCGGTTTCGCAATGAAAATACCGATCATAGTTAGAATCAAGAAATTATTCAGTGAAACCGCTGTCCTAGACTATATTATGAATAAAATAATCAGTATTGCTCCCCAGTACCTGCCTCAGAAAAAATCAACTGCATATACGTGGTAACAAGATTATTTCTCCATCAACATCTTTGACGGAAACATAGTCACCGATCATGTAATGGTAAGCCGTTAGCGCGGCTATGAGTGCGTCAATCTCATCTTTCGAAAGAACTCTGATCAAGGACTGTTCAAGCCCTTCGCGTACCATTAATTCCCATATACTACATCCAGATGATAAAAGCGAGCTCCTCGGATGTGTTTCAATAACTAAAACACCTCTTCTTTCTAGTATTTCTCTGAGCCTAATGGCCCTCGAAACAAGCTTCCTCATTGCGGGCCATCCCGGCGGTAACACCTTGTAGCCCATCTTGATCATTTTCCTGTCAACTCTCCTAAATCCTCTGGAATGAGACAGAGGAGAATCTATCGCTACTATTTTGGGCTTGTATTTATCAAGTAATGAAAGGATTTCTTCATCTCCGTAAACTTTTGATATAAAAATGAGTCTTCTCTTCTGGAGAAACGCTATCCCCGAAGGCCTATCCTGTCTAGCTCTGAGATCGAGGCCTGCCACCTTCACCATCTGACCCTTGGCCCGGGATCATATCCTATTTCTACCCTGTACTCATTGAAGACCGACTCTGTCTTCAATATCCATTCATGTAGCTTATCCGGTGTCTCGGGGTACTCGTTTAGATACAATGTTTTAACCTTGTTCATATAGCTTCTAACTATTCTTAACTGGTTCAATAGGGATGGCTTTCCCAGAAGCCTGATAAGTTTTCCTACACCCCGAATTATCTCCTCCACAAGGCTTCCTTTTGTCCCCAGATCATATATTGAGGCACCATCAACGATCTTGTTCCTAAGTATCCATTCGAAGTCGTCGTTTGTCAGTTTCTGTAGATACATTCTCAGGATATCCAGTGATGCTTGTTTTGCACCATAAACAGCCATGTATTCTTTGTTGGCTTTCCACATGGTTGTCTCATCAACTCTTCCGGCTTCAAGCGCGTTGGCCATATTTCTCGCCACTATGCTGGCTGACAGCATTGAGGAGCCTATTCCGCCTCCATGGACAGGGTTGACGGTATAGGCTGCATCCCCCACTACTCCCACGTTGCTCCATACGAGTGTCGGCATAGGTCTTCTCGTCGGGACTATACCGCCCCCAGCGTGTAGTAGTTTGCCCTTGAACCTTGGCTTTAAGTACTTGTTATAGTTGTGCCTAGGGTTGTAGCCTTGGGGCCCCCATACAACGCCCAGTCCTACATTGATGATCCTCCCCTCGGGGTCTTTAGGGAAGAGCCACCAGTAGCCTCCGGGGGCTACCTCGGTATTCAGATATATGATCGCGTATTCTATGTCCGACTCTAGCGGTTTCTCGAGCTCTATGACCTCTCTATACGCTATATTGAAATCCGTCATGTAGGGCCTCTCGGCCAGGGGCCATTCACTGGGTAGTTTAGGCCTGAGGCTTGGCTTGGCGCCGCTCGCATCAATGAATGCCTCGGCATATATTTCTCTGAGGCCGGGCTCGCCAACTTTCTTGACTATTATCTTCTCTACCCTGTTATTCTTCAAAGCAACATCGACGAGGACATGGCTATCATAAAGTATGCCACCGTGATCAAGGACTCTGGCGAGAAGCCATTGGCCGAACTTAACACGGTTAACACTTACGCCTTCTCCCGGAACAACTAATCCGTATTTCTCGCTGGGACTGTAGATCTTGACGCCCGAGTATTTGTGATCAATAATGCTGGACGGGGGTTTCCAGCCGAGCTCGGAGAAATGGTGGGTACCTATTGCATCGCCGCAGGTCTTATCTCCTATTCGATCCCGGGGCTTGCTCTCGATAACCGCTACTTTGAAGCCCCGGGCGACGAGATCATAAGCAGCGGTTAATCCTGCGACTCCAGCTCCAATAATTGCTACATCATATTTCTCGGCCATGTTTACACCTTCGAAAAACAGTTTACTAGTCTAAGGTTATATTCTACTATGACTTATAAGGACAACCATGAATTAAATAAGATATTATCGCCTTTAGCTTCGACAGCACTGATTTGCGGATAGTTAAATTAAACCTAGACAACTAGATGTTAATTATTAGTACCGTATTTACGACAATCATGTATGGTGGAGTATATTCATGTCATCGAAAAAACCCTATAAGTTGCTGGAAGGACTGACAAGCGTCTATAGGATCATATCGACGAGACCACGTGCGGGAAAGACAAGTCTTGGTGCTCTCCTTACAAGGGAGCTTAACAGGATAGGTGTTAAGCCTACTGTGATCCTCCAAACAAGCTCATCAGTGCTCGAAAAATTCAATGACGCGTTCAGATATAGGAATGCAGGGGCATCCAATATTGTGGTCTCTAATCCTGAAGAACTAATCATGATAACCGAGCCTATGGAGAGCCTCGAAGAAATCATCAAGAATCTCAGCTACTATACGCCATTAGTACTTGCCGAGGGCTTTAAAGGGGCAAACATCGGGAGAGCAATAGCCATTGTCGAGGAGCCTAGGGAGATAGAGCTGATCTCGGGTGAGCCGGGGTTATGGTATATAGCCAGTAACGATCTAGAGGTAGTTGAAACCGCGCTTCAGCAAGGCTTCAATGCTCTCCTTATAGACGAGGCGGAGAAGCTGGCGAGAGAAATCTACAATGACGCTATCACACAGATCTCTTCCGCCATAAACATTGATCCTTCTCTCTGCGGAATGGCTTCAAAGCACGAGGTAGCGGAAAAATTGTTGAAGGGATTCATAACTCCATCACAGTGTATTGAGACGAGAGGCGTAAGTATCATTGTTAACAATAAGCCTATTATACTAGATGATAAGCTGGCAAATGCATTGATAGGTGTTATTGAGGGATTCTTATCCAACGTTCTACCAGCTTCGATCAAACCTAAAAACATCAGGATAGAGTTGAAGCAAGAGTAAAAAGGCGTTTTAACCGGCGAGGATAATTTTACGGTAATACTTTGAGCAACATACCCTCTACAATTAATGGAGAATATCTTGTCGCTAGATTAACTGCTTCTTGTAGACGGGTCGAGCTGCTACTGTAGATTGTTATTAGTGGGTCTCCCTTGTTTACCCTGTATCCTACTTTGGCGTGGAGGTAGACGCCAGCTCCTTTATCAAACGGTGCCCCCGCTGCACGTGCTATTGTTGTTATGGCCGCATTATCGATATATGTTACAGCCCCGGCTATAGGCGATGTTATTGTGTAGGAGTGTTTTCCGACAGGGAGGTCTTCGGGCTTTACGTTCGGGTCCCCGCCCTGTGCTTCAACGATCTCCTTGAACTTCTCGTAGGTCTTGCCCGACATGAATATCTCGCGTGCCGCCTCGAAGCCCTGTCCTGGCGGTACTTTTCCACTGAGCTCCAACACCATGCCGGCGATCGTTAATGCCTTGTCCAGTAGGCTCTTCTTACCTTTTCTCTCAATCATAGTCTTCAGCGCCTCCATAGCCTCAAGAGCGGGGCCAGCGGTCGCCCCTATTGGCTGGCCTCCAAACGTCAGCGCTATCTTGATCCTCATCCCGAGCCTGGCGGCCTGCCTTATAAATATCCCTGCAAGCTGGTCGGCTTCCTCAAGGCTTTTGACCTTGGCTTTACGCCCGACCGGAATATCTATTACGAGGTTGTCCACACCCATAGCGGCTTTCTTCGCTAGTATGCTTGCAACCATCTGGTGCCATGGATCAATGCTTAGTTTACGCTCTATATTCACGAAGATATCGTCTGCAGGGGCTAGATTGAGCCGTCCACCCCAGGCAAGTGTTGCCCTGACCTTCCTTGCTATCTCCTTTATCTCCTCGGCAGTGAAATCCACCCTCGCAAGCGTCTCCATGGTGTCTGCTGTCCCGGCCGGACTCGTTATCGCACGGCTACTCGTCTTAGGTATTAGTAGGCCTGCCGCAGCTACTGTTGGGACAGCTATTAGAGCTACTTTACTGTTGCCGGGCACACCACCTATGCTGTGCTCGTCGAAGACCGTGTCTTCGAACACTATCTTGCTCCCGGTCTCTACCATTGCTCTTATTAGGGAGTGTAGCTCGTCCTCGCTGAGCTCATAGTATAGCTGGCTGGTCAGGAAAGCAGCGATTTCTGCCTCGCCGTATGCTCCGTCAACTATATCTTTTATTAATTTGAACATCTCGTCCTGGCTGATCCTTTCCCCCTTGAGCCTTCTCTGCAGGATATAGAAGCTCGGCGGAACCGGTATAGGGCGTACCCCGACGGTGTCGTGCTTGGTCAGCTTGAGCGCATCGATTATGTCTCGGCTGACTAGTATTTTTCCCGGATTAACCATTGTTCTTGTCAGGGCCACCACAGCGTTCCTTATCCTATCGCCTTTGGCGAGCCTTACCCTCGACGTTGGACCTAAACCCAGCTCGTGGGCGTCAGACTCGTGCATGATCACGATTGATCTGCCGATATCTACATCTATGGGTTCAATCTGAAAATGACGGGTCTCTAGATGGATACCCATTTCCCTTACACCTATATATGATATTTTCGCAAAATTATATTGGTGGAATTTTTCTGGGCAAACCATTATCTTAGGTATTGAACGAATATTTAAATATTTCCCAAGAACATGCCGGAGTTTTTATTCAAGATCAATAATCATTGGTTCACCCAATAAGATGTTAAGAACAGCCCTGATGATATGACGACGAGTGAGGACTCCTATAACTCTCTCTTTTTCATCAGTCACGATGACGGCAGAAACATCAAGATGTATCATCTGTCTAATAACGTCAATGAGTTTCTGATCTATTTTCACAACAGGGGGTCTCCTATCCATAATGCTCTCAACGGGAACATTTAGGCTCTTATCCAGTGGGAGTATAAATCGAGATACTGTGAACGATGACAATATGCTCCTATGACCATGCCTTAGTTGGAGGCTTTTAAGTAGATGAGTATCTGTTATAAAGCCTACGGGTCTCCTGCTCTCATCTATCACGATCACTATCTGTGGATGACCCGTAGCAACCGCCTTTAATATGTTATAGAGCTTAGTTCCCGGCCTAGCTATAATGTATGTTGTTGATGGAGGCCTGTATTTTCTCATGAATTCTCCTACACTCATCTCAAGTATCTCGTCGAGAGACAACGCCTTACTGTTCTGTTCACCGCCGTTAGTCAATACGTACTGGCACCCCAAACATAGAATAAGACAGGCATCGTCCACACTAACGGTTCTGTCCCCAAAACTAAAATATTTGCGGGAAAGAAATCCTTGTCAGCTGCTCAGCCAAGATTCTCCTTTATCTTCTCTACCATAAACTTTGCAAGAGCCTCTTTACTTGGGAACTCGTTGGGCGGTGCATAATATGCTGCGACACCTTCATAGCCTGCAATGTGATTATAGAGTTTCTTGTCTCCGGTGAAGAATATGACTTTCTTGCCCTTCTCGGCAAGGGTTTCCACGAGTCTCGCCACATCATAGTCGTTAGCGGCTGGGTGTCTGAAAATATTCCCGACACGGATTGTCTTCTCCAAGCCCTTACCTACTATCTCGTGTATCTCAATGTCTCTGAACTCCCTAGACAACACCTCTACGAAGAACCCTCTGAACATCTGGTCTAGTACAACTGCCACGCCTCTACGTGGTCCCGGTGTTCTAGGTGCTTCCACAGGCTCTAGGGGTACACCCGGAAGGTAGCCCCTCAGATCTTCTGCTTCTTCAGGGCCTAGGCGTAGGATCAGCTCACCCCTGTATATTTCGCCCTCACCAACCTCTACAAGAGCTCTAAGCGCCTCAGCAAAACTATTATAAACTCCTAATATTCTCCCATGAGCCATTGCTATGTATTTCGGCATAATAGATACCCCCATTCAATCATGATATACGTCTACGCTACTTATTAAAAAGACCTAATCCAAAAACTAGAGCACGGAAACAAAACTGTTCTAGGCGATATGATTATGAGCATTAGGGTCGCTATTATCGGTGCCGGACCCGCGGGATTAGCGGCTGCATCCCGTATCAAGAAACTTAGACCCGATTACCACGTAACAGTATTTGAGAAGACTCGATGGGCGAGCTTCGCGCTATGTGGGACACCGTACTATGTCGGAGGTCTTATCGATAAGCCGGAGAAACTAATGCATTATCCTCCCAGATTCTTCATTGAGAAGAGGGGTATTGATCTAAGGCTGAATCACCGGGTCACTAGTATTGATCCCGATAAGAAAACCCTAGAATACGAGGGGCCGGATGGGAGAGGAAAATATGAGTGGGATATACTGCTCATAGCCAGCGGTGCAAAGGCCGACCTCCCAGACATACCTGGAATCGACCAGCCCGGCGTCTATAAGCTTCACCACATAGATGATGCGGTCGTTCTCAGAGAAGAGATCAGCAGAGATTCCGTCAGGGACATCGTTATAATCGGTAGCGGCTACATAGGCTTAGAGCTCGCCGAAAACCTTCAAAGGATCGGTAAAAACGTCATAATATCGACGCGGTCCGAGTACCCGTTGTCAAGGCTCTTGGACCCCGATATGGGTGGGAAGCTCGCAAGTATCTTGCGAGACAAGGGGATACTAATCAATTATGGCGAGAGCCTTAAGGAGATAAGGAGGAAGAACGGACGCCTAGAAGTCATAACCTCCAAGAACACCTACGAGGCCGACGCCGTAGTAGTGGCTACAGGGATAGAGCCTAACACATCGATCGCCGAACAACTAGGTCTTAGAACAGGGAAGAGCGGGGCAATCATCGTTGACAGCATGATGAGGACAAGTAATCCGGACATATACGCAGCAGGCGACAACGTCGAAGTTAAACACGTTGTTACAGACAAGTATACCTGGGCTCCTTTCGCACAGGAAGCCAATAAGGAGGGATACGTGGCGGGCTCAAACATTGCAGGTAAAACAATATTGTTCCCCGGCGTCGCAGGCACGAGCGTGACCAGCATTAAGGGAGTAGTTGTCGCCGGGACAGGGCTAACAATGAAAGAGGCTGTTAGGCACGGATTCGATCCTATTGCGGCCCTAGTCGAGGCAAGAACTAAACCTAGCTACATGCCCGGCTCCGGGAAAGTCTTGCTGAAAGTAATTGCTGATAAGAAATCAGGGCTCCTCCTAGGGGCCCAGGCCATTGGTGGTGAAGACGCCTATTGGAGGATTAATGTTGTCGCCGCACTCCTTCATAGAAGAGGCGTTGTAGAGGACCTATTCTTCACAGACCTCGGCTACGCGCCACCCGTCAACACGGTATGGGACGCGCTTGTAATCGCCGGAAGAATACTATTGAGGAACTGGTAGATAGGCTGTGAGTGAATGCGTTCTTTTCTCATCACCTAGGATCATACTCTCTTACAAGCCGCTCATCGCTACTGATAAGCTACTCGTATGCAGAGGGAGGGTTATAGCTTATGGTCTCAACGCCGAGAAAAAAGCCTCGGCCGTCGGGGCCGAGAAGAGGAACTATAATTACGTGTTAGCGCCGGGCTTCATAGACACACATATGCATATTGATACTCTCGCGGTCATGTTACGGACAATAGACTTATCCAAAATAACTAGTATGGAGGAACTCTCAGAGCGAATATCTGTTGTAAAGAACAAGGTAGGAGAATGGATCGTCGGGAGGGGATTCGACCACAACTTGTTCATCGATGATAAAATCATTGATAAAAACAAACTAGACTCATTAATTCCTGAGCATCCTGTACTCCTAATACATAAGAGTGGCCACATGGGTTTCCTCAACACAGCTGGTATTAAGGGGTTGGAGACACTCCTAGAGACTCTACCAAAAGATCAAGTTGATCTGGAGAAAGGCATTCTAGTTGAAGACGCGCTATGGAAGACATACTCCTGGATCAAGAGCAGGATCGAAAAAGAGGATTTCATTAACATGATACTGGAGGCTCAAAACCATATTCTGAGACACGGTGTTACCACAGTAGCTGTTACGGGATGCGATGAGCAATGCATGAAGGCACTGCTAGGGGCAGAAAGAAGCGGAGAACTGAGAATAAGGGTGTACGTCTACATTTATCCTGGACAAGAGGACTGGGTCGAGGAATATTATCGGTGGAGAGATAAGGCGAGAGGAAACATTAGAGTTCTTGGAATAAAACTGCTCGCCGACGGCGCTCTAGGTACTAGGACGGCATATCTCTCAACACCTTACAATGACGATCTTGGAAATCGCGGAAAACTACTTCTAACGCATGATGAAATAATAAAATACGTCGAAGAGGCGGTCAAGGCCGGTGCACAAGTGGCTATCCATGCTATCGGCGATGCGTCTCTGGATGAGGTTCTAAAAGCCTATTATCTATTCAAAGAGCACAGTCATTTGCTCAGGATCGAGCATGCGAGTCTCGTCAGGGATGACCAGCTAGAAATGATACGTGAGATAAAACCACTCATAAGTGTGCAGCCGAGATTCATAGCATCAGATAAGTGGATAATGGAAAGGATAGGATATAGGGTCAGATGGGCATATAGGTTCCGTTCGCTCATGGAGAGGACAACAGTAAGCTTCTCGACAGATTGTCCCGTGGAGCCGATTGATCCTCGTGACGGACTATATTATGCAGTCACTAGAGATCCTGGAAGCCCCTACGAGAAATACGCACCTAATGAAAAACTAGAACTCGTAGATGCCCTCCACCTTTATACGAGAACAGCGTCATTCCTCCTACGTGATAGTTCTCTGGGTGCTCTCCTGCCCGGATGCTATGCTGACATTATCGGCTTTGACAATGATCCCTTGATGATCAATATCGGGCTTATAAGAAGTATTAAGGTCTACCCAGTGAGCATCAATAATTTGATCTTCTAGTTGTTCTGTATTATTAAACATTAAATATTGGGACATACGAAGGATTAATTAAGAACATGTTTCGGGGTCGTGATTGTCCCTCTACAGAGATAAACGCAGCAAGAAGGAGATCATTGAAGATGTTTTAAAGGATTTGGAGCCAAGTCTTCGGGAAGAAGCTCGCCGAGTACTTGAAAAAATCAAGGGTTTAGAGCTCATGGATCGCGAAGAGCTCAAAACGATGCTTAGGAAAAGGAGGATTATCAAGTAGTCTTTTATCCGATAGTTTTTTCTATTATCTTTGCATCATGTTTTCTGCATAGTTCCTTTATCTTGTTCTCGGTCTTCTCAATCATTTCTTTGAGCCTATCCTGTCGTTGTGCCTCCATGTATAGTCTGATCTTGGGCTCGGTACCGCTTTTCCGCACTAGAATCCATGAGCCATCTCTGTACTCGTACCTGTATCCGTCAATAGTTATTATGTTATCGGGCCCGCCTAGCAGTGTTTTCAGCTCTTCAACAAGATCAAGGTATATTTTATCCCTCACCTCTATCGGCGAGAATAAATAGCTTCTCCTATCCCATGGATAGTCGGGGATACCCTCTTCATCAAGGATTTTAGCGAGAGGTTTACCTCTCTCCACGACTAGCTTGGTGAGTATAGCCGCTTGCCATATGCCGTCGACCCAGGGACCCCACCTTGGATCTATTAGTTTCCAGGGCTCTGCCGCTATCGCTACATTTGATGCGCCGAGCTCTTTTACTCGCTCGTGGGTTTTCCCTAAGAGGTATCGCTCTAGCTTACCTCCTAGTTCTTCGACTACTTTATCGACTACCTTGCCCGTGTCGATTGATACTATTACGTGTCCTTTTCTCTCGAGTAATGCCAGCTTAGCGTATAATGCTATGATCCTGTCCTGCCTTATGAAGCCTGTATGAGGATCGAGTACGGCCAGTCTATCAGCGTCGCCGTCATGGGCTAGGATCATGGCTGGTTCTATAGAGGAATATAGCTTCAAATACGACTCAAGGACATCTTTGCGTGGCTCGGGTGGTCTGACTGGGAAGTACCCGTCAGGATTAGCATTGATCGTTATTGGTACTGCTCCAAGGATACGAACAATGTTTGGTGTGACATTATATGCCGTACCATTGGCTAAGTCTATGACTATTCTGGGCTTCCATACAGGTCTCGTTTCACCGATGATGTTTGCCATGTCACGGATGTAGTCATCGAGTACTCGAGGAATTATTCTCGTCTTTCCTACTTTGTCCCATGGTAGAGGTTTTGTTTTGTCGAGGTTCTCCTCTATTACGTTTTCGAGGCTACGCACGTACTCGTAGCCTTCATTGTCGTAGAATTTAAAGCCATTGTATTCTGGCGGGTTGTGGCTCGCGGTAACCGATATTCCGAGTGCCCCGTGTTTTTTCGCCGCATAGGCTGCGACGGGCGTAGGGGCTAGGCCTATGATGTTCACATTGAATCCTGAGGCCATGAGGCCCGCTGATATTGATGCCGTGAATAAGTGGCCCGTGGTCCTGGAATCATATACGATATAGGCTTCACGGGCACGAATTGTCCGTCTCAGGACTAGTCCCAGTTTATATGCGAGCACTGGATCCAAGACGTCGGGGTATTTTTTCCTGATCCCAGCGGTACCGAATAGCTTCAAGGCCCATCACTGCTTCCTACGATACCTTGATCATACATGTTTAAAGGTATCCATGATAAACCTAATTATTTCTTCTCTAGCAAAGCGTAGAAGAAGCCTATTGTTCTATGTTTATGTGGCCATGCCCTCATGGTGCCGGGTATAAAACCGGGGCTGTATGGTCCGTTCAGCTCGACGAGTCTTGCATTGCCGTGTTTCTTTAGGAACCTTGCTACCACGTCCTCGTTCTCTTCTCTCAACAAACTACATGTACAGTAGAGTAGCCTTCCCCCTCTTCGTAGTAGCTTCCAGCCGGCCTCGAGCAACTCATACTGTAGTTTGCTCAGCTCCTCTACTTTCTCTGGACGTAGTCTCCACCTAAGATCAGGGTTTTTCATTAGGGTTCCATCACTACTGCATGGTGCGTCGACGAGTACTCTATCAGCTATCTCCTCGCCCAGTATTCTCGGGGCTTCTCGTCCGTCCCTGAGGTAAGTCTTGACTATATTTATGCCAGCCCGCCTAATGATTTGTTTAAGCCTCTGCATTCTGAGCTTGTTGATGTCGAAGGCATATATTGTTCCTTGATTCTTCATTAGTTCTCCCATGTGCTCGGTCTTGCCGCCCGGCGCTGCCGCTATGTCTACAACGGTCATGCCGGGCTCGGGTGCGAGGATAAGGGATGCCAGAGCGCTGGCTTCCTCCTGCATTATGATCATTCCTTTACGCCAAATAGGAGATTTCTCGAAGTTGTATGGGCCCTTAAACCTTATGACTGTAGGGACTATTTTTGAGACTTCTGGCTGTTTTCCCTCCTTCTTAAGCTGCTTTACTATTGCGTCGACACTGGTCTTGAGGGTATTGACCCTGATGCTTATTGGTAGTGGTGTGTCAAGACTTCTTATGAGCTCATCGGTTTCGTCGCCTAGGAGTTCTCTTATCTTTCTCACATACCATGATGGCAGGAAGTACTTATACTCTATTTTTTCGTCCTCACTGCTCGGCTCATACTTGTAGTTCTTTAGTTTTGTTTCGAAAAGCCTGTGGTAATACATGCCGGTGTAGGGATGGGTTTTATGCGAGATTAGTTCAGCTACTGGTTTATCGAGTAGTTTTAGTGTTTTCTGGGAAGGATCCCTAAAAACTATGATCTCTAGGACTGCCCGGAGCGCTGCTCTGAGCCACGGGTCCAGTATTAGTGGTTCGACCCCGATTACCTTCTCGATAATCCTATCAAGTATTCCCAGATGCTTCATTATACCGTAGAAAACGGCTGTCACGAGCGGGTCTCTCTTACCACCTAACAACCCGTATTTTCTGAACGCTCTTCGCTTAGCGTCCTGGCTAGGCTTAATCTCTTCTGCGAACCGTACAGCCTCTATCAACGCGTATATCATTTCTTTTTCGAGCAGAAGTTTCGCCAAGTCACTACACCGTTTGATATCATAATTTGTTTAACAGGATTTAATATAGGTGAAACGATAATTCATTATAGCTAGCACGGCCAAGGGTGTTGCATTAATGCCGAGACGCTACCGAGTGGAAACGTTCAGCGGAGACATAGTTGATGTCGAGGTAAAAGATACCGGCAAGAACAAGGTGGCTGTGAGGCTCATTGGTGGTAACGAGGAGCTTGAGATTATCTTCAAGAAGAAGGTTGACGATAATACCCTCTTGGTCGAGATCAACGGTGAAACCTATAAGGTCAGAGCCGATGATACCGGTATCTTCATTAACGATGAAAACGCGCTGGTGAGCAAGATCGTTGAGCTTATACCATTGGCTGGTGCATCGGGAACAAGTAAAACGACCGGTAAGGTCATCAGCAGACCAGGAGAGATCAGAGCACCGCTTAGCGGAAAAGTCATAGATATTAAAGTGAAGCCGGGTGACAAGGTCACAGCCGGTGATGTAGTAGCATTAATAGAGTCTATGAAAATGGTCACTATGATAAGGAGTGATGTCGATGGAATAGTTGAGGAGATCAGAGTTGAACCTGGCAAAGCCGTGACAAAGAATACATTATTGATCCGTATAAAGCCGTTCGAGGCGAAGAAGAAGGAGAAATAAGGGAGCCCTTATCCTCTTACAATGGCATATTACCGTGCTTCCTGGGTAGTATATGCATCATTTCCTCTTTCTTCTCTTTCAGCATGTCGAGGGCAAGGTATATCTTGTACCTGGTATCAGCGGGATCAATGATATCATCGACATATCCGAGCTCCGCAGCTCTATACGGGTTAGCGAAGACCCTCCTGTACTCCGCGAGTTTTTCTCGGAGGAAGGCGTCGGGGTCTTCTTTCTTCATGGCTTCTTTCCTGTAGAGTATTCTCACGGCTCCCTCGGGCCCCATCACCGCTATTTCTGCTGTTGGCCACGCATAAGTTACGTCTGCACCGAGGCTCTTACTCCCCATAGCTATATAGGCTCCCCCATAGGCTTTTCTCACGATCACGGTTATTTTGGGTACTGTTGACTCGGCATATGCATAGAGGATCTTTGCGCCATGTTTTATTATCCCACCATGCTCCTGGTCCAGTCCAGGCATGAAGCCGGGCGTATCGACAAACGTTATAATAGGTATGTTGAAGCTGTCACAGAACCTTACGAAACGAGCTATCTTGAGGCTCGCATCAATATCTATCACGCCCGCGTTTACCGAGGGGTTATTGGCTACTATACCCACGCTGTACCCGCCTATCCGGCCGAAGCCCACGATGGCTGATCTGGCGTAGTTCTGGTGTACCTCAAGGAACCGCCCGTCATCAATGATCCTATATATTATCTCGTGCATATCAAATGGCTTTGAGGGATCAAGCGGAACTATATCCCTTAGATCCTCGGCTTTCCTATCAACAGGATCATCTGTTTTGACCCTGGGGGGATCTTCATCGAAACTACTTGGCAGATATGATAATAGCTCGCGTACAAGCTGGAAAGCAGTATCCTCATCTTCCGTCACAAAATGAGCTACACCTGATTCAGATGCATGAACATCTGCTCCACCAAGTTCTTCGAAGGATGTCTCTATGCCTGTAGCAGCCTTTACTACTTCGGGGCCTGTTATGAACATAAAGCTCTTCTTAACCATTATGACAAAATCTGTTAGAGCAGGGCTATAGGCAGCCGCACCAGCACATGGACCCATGATCAGACTTATCTGTGGTATAACACCACTAGCCTTAACGTTTGCTGCGAATACCCTGCCGCATCCATGTAGAGATGCTACTCCCTCTTGTATCCTCGCGCCACCGGAATCATAGATCCCAATAACTGGTGCACCGACCTCTATCGCTTTCTCTATAACAGAGACTATCTTGTCCGCGTGGGCCTCGCCTATGCTTCCACCCATTACCGTGAAATCCTGGGCATAAACGAATACAGGCCTTCCATCGATCTTGCCATAACCTACTACGACACCGTCTCCAAGATACTTTAGTTTATCTAGGCCGAAATATGTTGACCTCGTTGTCCGCATCCATTGAAGGGGCTGGAACGTATCAGGATCCAGTAGCCTATTGATCCTATCCCAAACCCATAACTTTCCCTTCTTTCGCTGCGCCTCTATTCTCTGTTCTCCGCCACCCATCGTTGATTTCTTTCTTAATTCATTTACCTCTTCCAGGAGATCCTTGATCGTCTTTTCAACCAATTCGATACACCTGCTGGAGAGCCTATTTCTCGCAAATAAAGTAATATGTGTTTCGAATATCTAACAAGCCAATGAATAATAATGTAATGAATAAAAACAATTATCCCCTGCTACCGGGCACGGCCAAGCACTGTTACAGCCGAATAGGTCGCTACACCGCCTATGTTCTGTGCGACTGCTATAGTTGGGTCCGATGCTTTTACTCCTGGGAATTCTCCTCTAAGCTGTAATGCGCACTCAGCTATCTGGTATATACCTGTTGCACCGACAGGGTGTCCCCTTGCCTTTAGGCCTCCACTAAGGTTTACCTCGGGCTTGTCACCCTTGGCGAATCTTCCTTCCTTCCAGAGTTTTGGTGCTTCGCCTTTAGCGGCGAACCCCATGTCTTCTAGTGCTAGGTATCCCGTTATGTGGAAAGCATCATGTACCTCGAGGTAATCGACGTCCTTAGCTGTTATGCCTGCCATCCTGTAGGCTTGCCTGCTGGCGTTTACGGTGCTTGTGAGTGTTAGAAGGTCGGTTCTACTGCCGAGGTCTACGCTATCGGTCGATAATGCTACGCCCCTAACTTCTACGAGAACATCTCTACCTATCTTTCTAGATATCTCTCGTGCTCTATCCTCACCTCTAACCAGGATCACAGCGGCCGCCCCGTCGCCTATTGGTGAGCAGTCGAAAAGATGGAGAGGCTCCGCTACAACGGGGCTCTTGAGTATCGCCTCCAGACTTGTCTTCTTCGGCAACTGCGCATAGGGATTGCTCACAGCATATTCATGCATTCTGAGAGGCCAGTACGCCATGTCTTCCCTAGTATAGCCATACTTACCCATATAGTATCTGGCGACGAGAGCGTTCAGCCCGGTGAAGCTCACACCATAGAACACCTCATACTCTGCATCCGCTGCCTGCGCCAGCGCCTTTGTCACCTCGCTCGATATACCCTCCGTTAGTTTTTCCACGCCTCCCGCGGCAACAATATCTGCCAATCCGCTCTTCACGAGACTATAGCCTGCATAGAAAGCCGCTCCTCCACTACCGCAGGCTGCCTCTACTTTGAAAGCAGGTATTCCCCTCAAGCCCGAGTGATCCGCGAGCAGTGCAGCGAGGCTATCCTGCTCCATCAGGACACTGGAGGTCATATTCCCTATGACAAGCGCCTGGGGCTTTACTCCTCCGGCGTCTTCTATTGCCTTGCTTATAGCCTCGTAGAACAAGTCCTTGGCGCTCCGATTATACCATCGGCCTATCTTGGTCATCCCAACACCTATAATATAGATCTTGTCCGCCATATTCACGCACCATTATCCGGAGAATCACGGGAGAGTATTCAATCCTATGTTATAGGCATTGTAACAATTAATATTTTGTTTCACACATAATGATATCCTCTATCCAATATGAGGAGACAATTATAAACCGGGTGAATATTAGGAGTAGAGAAGAGATAATAAATCATGTTAGGACAGGATATTAATCAAAGTTAAAATCTATTGATTATGGGCGACAGTTATCTTTACTTTTTTCATCTCCATTAGCTCTTTCCAGTGCTTCAGATTTATAATGCATCCAGGATCCGGGGCTAACGGGTCATTGAAGTATGCATATCCTCTTGCACGACATCCTCCACATATGTACTTGTAGGGGCATCTTGCGCACCCTCCTTTCAGTTTTTCGCGATCCCTCAGGCTCAATAGCACTGGTGATTTTGTCCATATCTCCCAGAATGGTGTCTCTCTTATATTGCCGACCTTTAATGGCATGAACACACACGGGGTTACATCACCGTTTGGTTGTACGGCCGCATATATTCTCCCAGCTCCGCATCCACCTATGAATTCAGCCAGGGCTTTTACTATGGGGTCATCACCCACATAGAAGTGTGTAGGTGCTATCTCCTCCCCGCTGCTCATCTGAAGTGTTACACGGCTGTACTGGGGCGCGGTACTTATGATCTCCATGCCTTTCCGCTTCTTCATTTCAATATAGAGCTTCCGCAGAAACCTCTCCCTCTCCTCCGGCGTGAGATCCAAGTGGCTTATCTCGATACCTCTTCCAACAGGTATGAAGTTGAAGAATATCACTCTCTTCACGCCTATGCTCTCCGCTAGATCCAGTATCTCGTCAACCTCGTCCAGGTTAGCCTTCGTGATCGTCACGGCCATGGCATGGTTTATTCCTAGCTTCACCGCGTTTTCTAGGGCTTTAACTGCATGCTCCCAGGCACCGGGCGTGCCCCTGAATGCATCATGTTTCTTCGGATCGGCACTGTCCACGCTTATTTCTACGTAGCGTACTCCCGCCTCCTTGGCCTTCTTAAGCCTCTCAATGTCTGCAAACACCCATCCATTTGTTGCCACAGCCACGTACATTCCCCTGCTAGCTATCTCCCGGACTATCCGGAGGAAGTGGGGATGTATCGTCGGCTCACCGCCACTAAGAGCGACAGCTGCAACGCCCGCTTTATCCAGCTGGTCGACAAGCATTATCTTCTCCTCGAGGCTTAGCTCGTCGGGAAGAGGCCTATCCGCTCTCTGGTAACAGTGTTTGCACCTAAAGTTGCACATGTTGGTGAAATTCCAGACTATAAGGAATGGCGCCGGCATCTTCTGCGGTACGGTTACGCCGTATAATCCAAGGCCCTTCATAACCAGCGTTATACCTCTCCTTATAGCCGGGTCGCTAAGCGCCTTCTTTACTTCTTCTTCATCGCCTTTCAGTACATGAACGCCGAACATTATTATCTTCTTTATGATGCCCATGAGTATTCCGGCTGCCAATGGGCATTCTACGGGTTCGCCCGCGATACTGGATAAGCTATGGTAGATCACGGGTGCTTTGACATCTTTTTCACCGTATTTGCAGACATATTCTTTTGATGCCAGCAACAACGCTCTTCTCGTCACTGGATTGTTGAACAGCAGTCTTATGCCTGCTAAGAATGCTCCTACTCCTCCCCTTTTCTTCTTCTCTGGCATCTCCTCTCACCGATTCTTTATTATTGCTAATAATTCTGTATAAGGTAGTCTGTAGATTACCGAAGAAGAATACTCATTGAAATATGTATATGTAATTATAATTTAGGACATCAACTATTTATTATTGCCAAATAAAGTGTTCAAGATTCTTAGAACAGGAGACATATTCAATATATCCTTCACGCTCATCGGCATAAACGGCAAGATATACTTGAGCACGCTTATGTTCTTAAATATCACTAAGAGAACATTTACCAGTTCTAAGTAACCCCTCTTATCATTCCTAGCTAGTCTTAGAATAGCATCAAGTATCTTGTATGAGGTGCCAGGCATACTTCTTTCGAGGAGGACAAGCAGTCTTATGACGTTAATGTGATATTTTGTGTTCTCAATATTACCGTCCAGGTATACGTACAGCGAATACGTCCTTGGGATAACTATACATGATTCAGGATGCATTTTACAATCAATGAAATCAACAGGTATGTCGAATTCCTCATTAAAATAAACTGAGCCTTGCCTAACCTCAACAGATATTAGGAATTCTGATCCCATCCTACTGTAAAGCTTTACAGTTGTACCAGCGATCTTCTGTGCATCGGCCCAGAATCTTCTAAGCCTATACTCGCCAAGGTTCATCTCTTCAAGTAAGCGAGTGATCGTTATCGGCGGATCTATACATTTGAATTCTCCATCAATACATCCTTTGATCAACTTTTTGGCCGAGGATACTAGATCCTCAACGAACTGCTCTCTTATTTTGTGTCTCACAATATATCAAGCCCCTGTTACTACGTAAAATAATCGTCTTAAAATCCGGCCTACCATATGATAGTTGTAAGGGCCATACATCTTAAATCTAATTTGCGCATGATATATTAAAAGGTGCCTAGAGTGGTTAGTGTTGAGGCTATTGCTAACAGGTTAGTTGAATATATTGCAAGGAAGGCTTCCGGCCTACCTGTTGACGACATTGATTTACATAGAATTACTGGCTCGTCAAGATACCCTATTATGAGGAAGGTTGTAAACATCGTTGCATCCGACATAGTAGTCATACAGAAGGGACTCATCAGGTGCGGTATATGTGGTAAGGGACCGTTTACGAGGAGAGGTTTCTACCTTCACTTAACGAGAGTTCATCGTAACGAGATCATATCCATGATCACTGAGAACTATGAGGATCTTGCTAAACGCTATGTACCACCAAAATACTAGATAGCCGTCCCGAGGGGTGGAGTTTCCTCATAGACATATGGTCTCAGTATTGGAGTCTTCGGTCATCCGGTTCCTATCTAGAACTATGATTTCTCGGGAGTGATTAATTCTATCGTTACCCTATAAGCTATCTTCTTGGATACTAGCTCTTCCGTGAATTTGGCCGAGCTTGCAGCATAGTTCTGTCCATAGACTTTTGATATTACAACTGTAGGGTAGATGTAGTAGGCTGCTCCCCTAATGTGATTAATCCCTATCCCTAGACTAGCCGTTAGATCGATTCTTATCCAGCCCCATGGCGGAACATAGGCGGTTGTCCATGCATGAGTTCCCCCGTTCACAAACCTATACTCGAGGAGACCGTCAGCGGCTTTGCTTGTTATGTTTAGCCCCATGATATAGACTATTCCTATCTCTAGGTAGGCTGGCACACCTATTCCGCGGAGAACGGTTATGAGCAAGTTCGACTGATCGTCACAATCGCCCTCCATATACATCAGAGTTTCCCATGGCTGTCTGGCAGGTATTCTTGTCTTGTATTTGACGTTCTTATCAAACCATTTTAGAACCTCCTCTACGGCTCCTAATGGGGTTTTTGTACGCTCCTGTGACCGGATATATGTTATGAATAGATTAATTAGCGGGTTAGAGTAGTTCCAGAGCGGTGTTGCCTGTGTATAGTTAGACTTTATCTTAGCTGGTATGTACTTCCAGCCCTCTGCCAGTTCAGGCTTTATACTTGTTGCTTGTAATAGGCGCTGAGCCACATTGACCGAGACGTTATATACCGCCATGCTAGTCACTGTCTGGCCTGGCATCAAGCTCATTTTTTCGTACTTCGGTGCCTGTATCACTAGGCTCGGATTATACCATGGTCCCCGTATTTTATAGGGATAAGGTGTGCCGTTTACATACGTCTTTACTCCTATGACTTTCTGTGTAGACATGTTAATAGGATAATCAAATACGAGGAGGTCTGTCTGGTTTATAGGGAGTGGCTTGTCTCCTAGATTGGTTATCGAGCCATTAATTATTATTGTGAGATTAAACCAGTCCAAAGGATTACTAGACTGTGCCGTAGCATTTACGCTCACCATTATCGGGGCCAATGATAGAGTCAATAGAATTAGTAGGAGTATAGTTCGAAGAGTTTTCATATCCTCATCATCTCAGTATGACGGCTATCATTATTGAATTGACGTTCGTGCCAGTAGGGCCTGTTTTGATCAGGTCTCCTGAGATTTTCAATGCATTGTATGCATCGTGTTTCATCAGGCTTTTCACAGGATCAATACCCCTATCAATGAGGATATCATATGTCTTTGAATCAACTAGACCTCCTGCTGCATCTGTGGGGCCATCTGTTCCATCAGTATCCAAAGCTATCAGAGCTACTCCTCTATAGCCTCTTATTTTCATGGATGCGCTGAGTGCTAGTTCTTGGTTTGGCCCGCCTATTCCCGATTCGTCCCTAATAGTAACCACGGTCTCGCCGGCGAAGATCAGGCATACTGGTGGTTTGAATGGACGATGGTTCTTGGCTATTTCTTCTATTATTGATGCTATGGCTGTGCCTACATGTCGTGCCTCTCCTTCTATTGTAGTTGTCATGATTATTGGTTTTAGCCCTAGCTCTAATGCGCGTCTCGCTGAGTGTTCGGCGGCGATATTAGCGCTCGCTATAATATTGTTGACAACATTCTCCAGCTTCTTGGGGGTCTCGGGTATCTCGCCCCTTAACCCCTTGTCTATGACTTTTCGCACATTCTCAGGAATCTTGTCCCATAGGTCATAATTGACGAGTATCCTTTTGGCATCAGCATATGTTGTTGGATCAGGCGCTGTTGGGCCAGAAGCTATGGTCGAGAGATCATCTCCGACAACGTCGCTCACTATTAGCGATATTATTTTTCCGGGAACTATTTCAGCGAATCTGCCGCCTTTGACAAGGGATATGTGTTTCCTAACAGTATTGATCTCTTGTATTCGTGCTCCCGATTTCACGAGTAGATCATGTGTCCTTATCAGTTCATCGAGCGTTATCGGCGGATAAGGCTTCGTGAATAATGCTGAGCCGCCGCCTGAGATCAGGAATATCAGGATGTCCTCGGGCTTCATCCGCTTGGCTATTCCGATTATCTCGTCGGCTGCTCTGAGGCTGTTCTCGTCAGGAACGGGGTGACCTGCCTCAATAACCTTTAACTTTTCGAGTTTTTCGCCGTAGCCGTACTTAGTGGACACTACGCCATACTCTATATCGTCTCCTACGATCTCCTCTACTGCCCTTGCCATTCTACAGGATGCCTTACCTATACCAGCAACGTATATTTTCCCTTCTACACCTACCCGTTTATTCTTGATAATAAGTTCCTTATGGGTGTATGTGAGGTTCTTACGGACACTAATGTATGGATCCGACATTTTTATGGCGTATAACGCCAAGTCAAGACAATAGTGCCGAGGCAAAAGATCTCTTTCTGCCTGTTTAGTCACGTCAATAGTCACCAGTCTTTATTCCTAGGGATAAGATTATTCTTGGAAAAGACTAAACAGATTTTCTAAGAAAAAACGCTACGTGTTACGTATTATATGTGAGGACTTGTAGTTTTAGTTCGCGATCTCTACTAGTCCTGCCTCGTTGAGACTATTAATAG